>Ga0070729_10002841_pt1 | contig 21373 bp, 39 predicted proteins | sample tdDd472_FD_66725 | JGI IMG/M metagenome (GOLD analysis project Ga0070729, IMG submission 66725) | Marine sediment microbial communities from the Atlantic coast under amendment with organic carbon and nitrate - tdDd47.2 | ecosystem: Environmental > Aquatic > Marine > Coastal > Sediment | place... | reverse complement strand
TAGATCAGCTGACTGGTTGTTTAATGCGTTAGCAATCTTCGTATTCATTTTTGGGTTCTATCCTCTTTGATTCTGGTTTATTTAGGCGTTTAACGCTGCCCGGGGCATTTTCACGAATGACGTGCATGGCTTTAACGCCCATGTTTGATTTAATCCATTTACCGTTTTTGTAAACTTGCATTGAGTTGTTAGCTATTCGTCGATAAAAGCGGCCACGGATTACATATTCGGCTTCTTTTGGTGCGTTCATTTCAGTAACCAAATAAAATGTGGTCAGCTAAAATGGCGATGATTAAAAATGATAATATTGACATCATGTTATTGCTCCACCGGCTCGTACCAGCCGAGTTTTTGTTTTGTTTCTTCAATTCCATTACTGCGTTCGTTTGCGTGTTTACGTGGTCCGTCTTTTTCATGCCATTCACCCAGGCGTTTATTGTTGGGCTTAGGTATTACGGTGGTAAGGTTTTCTTTAGTTAGAAATTCAATCATTGCGTCACCTCTTTTGTTTTCTGTGTTCTAATCTCAAAAAAGCCCTCTAATTCAGGATTTAGCCTCATGATCAACCTGGCGTAATAGGGGGAATAGTTGTTATTCAGCATGAATCTGGATGCGTCCTTTGTTTTTAGGATGTACTTATGCCGGACAATATGGAAAAACCCGCGCAATGAGTATTTATTAACACCGACGGCCTTTAAGTCTTTGGCCATGCTGGTTAGCTTCTCTAATACCCACGGATTGCTGTTGTGGAAGTCGCAGAATGCTTCATAACTCGATGGCGCGCTGTCATCTTGACGCATAGCCACCAGTTCGCTTAATTTGATATCGCCATAGCCTAAAACTTTAATTCCATCTTTGGTGGCGATAACGGCTTCTTGTTTGTCTGCGTTAAGTTTTGCGGCCACTGTATTGTTCATAGCTTTCCACCTGTTGGGCTTTTAAAGCCTTTTAGATCACTGTAATACTCATGGTATTTAGTTGGCATCTGCCAGTTAGAGATATCCAAGTTAGTGAATGAGTGTTTAACAACGAACTGAAGGTCATCGGCCGGCATTTCGACGGTCACCATTTGTTGTTGTGGTTTTTCATTAAAGAAGTCCATGGTAAGTGGTTGGCCGAAGTGGTATTCGGGTTCCGGGTCGGTGCTGAAGTGAATCCACCCGTCGCCTGTTAGTGTCATTGTTTTATTTTTAGTAAAAACAAGCTTCTTCTCGGCCTCATTACGCCAACTGATCAACGGTTTATATCCGATTTCAAGCGCCTTATCTAATACAGCCAGGTTCACTCTGTAATCATCACGGATGTCGTAGATGTAGGATTTGAATTGTTTTTGTTTTTGTGTCATTTCGGCTAATAAATGTAATTTGTGTTACGAATATTAAACCAACGTAACTTTAGTGTCAACTTTAAATGTAATAAAAGTTACATTAAATCTTAGATACAATATGAATAGGCTATAGGAGATTTATGATGAGGATTTTTATATTATGTTTTTGTTTATTCATCACCGGCTGCACTAATGAAAAAGAGCTGTTATATGATGCGTGCTTAAAAGAAGGGCGGCAATATCATCGAGACATTGGATCATTCCCATTCTTAACCGATGGGCGGAAGGCTGATGATGTGGTTAAAGAGAAATGTAAAAGGTCACCACACATTTATGGTGAGGTTTCTTATGATCATTCTAAAATAAAGCACAACTATTGGGTTTATTTAGGGTTGGGTATACCATTGGGTTTGTTTTTGTTGGCGCTTATCATGCCTGTTAAAACCCATAAAAGAGAAGATGTAATTAAAATGATGGAAGATGAAAAGGATAATGAATCATGAACACCACCGGAGTTGTTGTTATTGCAGTGCTTTTATTAATTGCTATTTTAGCTATAGTTTATGGGTTAAAAAGTGATCATAAAAATAGTAACAATAAACAGGGCCTTAATAACAATAATCAAGATGAAAAACTTAATGATATAAGTGGCCTTGCTGGTTTCTTAGCCTGGTTAAATCTAATTGGTGGCACTTTTGGTTTTATATATTACACATTTATTAAAGTGTTGGAGTTAGGTGATTTAAAGGTTAGGGCAAGCAGAACGGTTATAGAACAGATTCAGGCAGCTCAAGTGAGTTCTGTGTTTTTAGGAATTAGTTTACTTCTTGCAGGGTTGACGCTTTTTGTCATTATTCAACTGTTGCGTGGAATTTACCGGAATAGTCGGGTTAAATAAACTTTCAATCAGTTAACATAAGTTTAACTTAGATTGAGATTTTGAAACTTAATTACTATAATGGTGCCTAAAAATATAATAATAAAATCAGTACTAATTTTTGGAGTTAATAGATGAAACGTTTTAAGAGTTTTTGGACGGGATTTGCAAGTATTCTTGTGCTTTTCCCCTCTAGTGATGTTTCCCATAGTCAATCGGTAGTGGAATTGATGGATAAGAGCTGGCGCCAAGTGGGTGATTCTATGCGTGATTCCAATAAGTCATATGTCAAAAGAAAAAGACAAAGAGCCGCCTAAAGAGGTTCTTGATGTCGATTATGACATTACGGATGCAGTAGGAAGCAAACCGCCGGAGACTGCACAACTCCAATCAGTCATGTTTTCGCAACATGAAGGCCCATTACCTCATCCTCAAATATATTCAGAATACGAGAAGGTTCTTCCTGGTGCCGCTGAAAAATTAATGCAAATGTCATTAGAATCACATCAGCACATCATGTTTTGCGAAAAAGAAACAATTAAGAATGACTATAAGCTCAAAACCCGTGGCCAAAGATTCGGAATGTCTTCGGTTTTTCTTGCATTTGTGACATCAGGGCTTCTGGGGTTTTTTAATCATCCTACTGCAGCATCAATTATAGGTGGTGCTACTTTGGTATCTATTGTTGCAATTTTTATTACCGGGCGTTCAAAATAAAGGTCGCCTGACTCCCGCTAACACCCATGGACTGCAATAGTCGGGTTCACTGTACATCGGTCGGCGACCTTTAACGTCCATTATCCTTACCGGTGCCGTTAAGTTCAATCGATATATTCTGATAGTGATGTCAATAATCACTACATGCTATGGTAATTTCACCGGTCTAAAATCAATCACTTTACCAATTATGCGAAATTCACCAAAAAATTTCGGGTAGTCTGCGTTTAGTGGGTTTAGGTAGGGTCTGGCGCCGTCGTACTTCAGCTGCTTAAATGTGACTGAATCGGCACCGTTTTCTTTAGCGATGACAAAAACACCATCTGCTGTGTCGCCACACTGATCGGGGTCAATGATAATAATACTTCCAGGTGGGAATGAATAGGGTCCTGATGTGGTGGTCATCGATTCACCGATTACTTTGAGGGCGTATGTCAGTGGCGATACACGCTCATAGGTTGCCACCTTTTCTATTTCATCCACATCAGTTTCTACTTCTGCCGGGTGGTAGTCACCTGCCTGAACCCATGAAATTATGGGGATCATATGGGCTTCTGAGTAGATGGTTTCTTCTGTATTATCACCTACATAATAAATCTTTGGGCTATCTTCCATGATCATTTCATGTCCGAAATAAATATAATCAGGTGTTGTTTTTAGTATCTTGCAAAGTTTAGTTATATATTCACCTTTTGGGTGGGAATATAGGTCGCCTTGTGATTCCCATTTGCTCACTGCAACACGGCTAACACCTATTAAGTCAGCTAGTTCCTGCTGCGTTAATTTTATATTTTTGCGCAGGGTCTTAATTCTTTTGCCTGGTTCATTCATAGCCAAATAATAAACTTATGTTACGTAACTTGTGTTATTTTCTATTGACTAAATATGTTACTTTCGTTACTATTCAGAAAAATATATGATAACTAAAGTTACTAATGTTAAAAAAAGACGTGATTGAATACTTCGGCGGCACAATGAAGACCGCTGAGAAGTTAAACATAAAACATCCTGCTGTGTCGAAATGGGGTAAACATATACCCGAACTCCGCGCCTATCAAATTGAAAAATTAACCGGGGGCCAGTTAAAGGCCGGCGATTACTCCAAAATTCAAAATGGAGTTTAAAGCCATGTCCCTCGATCGTAAGTCCATCCACACCAAAATCAGCCCAGACCTGCATAAGCAGTTGTCTGTGATGGCCGAGTTCGAGAACAAACCGATGGCTGAACTGGCTGCTTTGATGCTTGAGAAGATGATTGTTGCTGAGTTTCATGATTACAGAATAGCATTTGAACGTATGAAAAAGGCGGGAATGATGGGGAAGGTGGGGGATTGATGGGGAATTTATTAATCAATGGAAAGTGCGTACCGGCGAGCGAACTCACCGGCACGACTATTTTTCAAAGTTTACAGGCAACTATCAATGATGCCACTGCATTAATTAAAAATGCTGTGGCAAATACGATGGCTGCCACGTTTACTTTGATTTCGAGCGTCTTTTTGGATTTCATGATGAGTCCTCAAAGGCACCCGGAGCTCCGAGCGTTAAAATTCTCGGACTTCTATACCGCGTCAATTAAACGCGGTTGGAGTGAGCGGTTAACGCGTATGGCATCACTCCGTCAGGGCGGTTGTTCTCTGCAACACGTGCTTTCGGCACGTCTGTACAAAACAGATAGCAAAAAATCCGCCCCTTTAGCCGCCCTGCCACGGGCAACAAGCGGGGTGGCTACCCGCACTTTTATCTTATCACAATTATGTGAACCGGCTCTGGTCGATGGCCGTGTAATAAATATCGACTCTGCGCGGGTTTTTCCTCCCTCTCCCTGCGCATCTTTAAGCCCTGGCACAGATAGTCGTCAGGGCTTGTTTTTATTGCTCCAAGGTTATGCCTTGATTATGGCCGTCACCGCATCTATGGCGGCCTTTTTTTTAGTTAACGGTCAATTATTATGAGTAAGAAGTTTGTTGCTCTTGAGTGGGAATTTATACGTGATAAATCTACCACGATGCAGGAGAAATTAGTTATGGCAGAAATAGCGCAATTATCATCAATGGAAAAAGGGTGTTTCGCTGGAAATGGTCATTTTGCGAAGCTTCTGGGTGTTAAGAAAACAGCCATTTCACGGACGATATCAAGCCTTGAAAAAAAGGGATTTATTACCTCTGAAATTACCCCAGGAAGCCGGAATAAAGAGCGTGTGATTACTATTAACAAAATGTTATCAGGTGATAACAAAATGTTATCGCAACCGATAACAAAATGTTTAGAGACTAAAGGTAATAACACAAGTATTAATAATACAGTTAATAAAAAAAATACAAAAAAAGTTTTTAAAAAGCCGTCGGTAGAAGAATTAAAAAGCTACTGCCAAGAAAAATGTTTGTCTGTTGATTGTGAATACTTCTTTTATCACTACGAAGCAAATGGATGGAAGGTCGGAAAGGCGCCGATGAGGGACTGGAAAGCCACGCTAAAAAACTGGCATCGCAGGCAAGGAAAATTTAAAACCGGCACCAGTCAAAAACAAATCAAGGATAAAGAATTCAAGTCATCACCACCACCGGAGTGGGCGTTATGAGTGAAGCGATGGAAAACTACAAGGTGCCGGCTGTTGAACAGCGTGAGATTGATGGCAGATGTACTAAGCATGGACCATTCACAGCAAAGCAAACTCTGTTTAACCGCAAATGGATGGGTGGCCGGTGCCCTAAGTGCGAAAAAGACAATAACTCAAACGATGTGGAGAAGCTTCGTAAATTAAGCGAAGCGGCCAAGTTAGCGAAAATTCCAAAGCGGTTTAAATCAGCTTCGTTCAATGGTTATCAGGTTGAAGATGATAATTCTATGCAACGGTTCGCTTATGCTACGGTTAAGAAATATGCTGATAACTGGAAGTCACGGTTGGAGGCTGGCGGTGGTTTGACCTTATTCGGTAAATGCGGCACCGGTAAGACACACTTAGTCTGTGCCCTGGCTAATCACATCATTCAATCTGGTGGTGCCGGGGTGGTGTATCGTGCTGTGTATGACGTAGTGAAGTCAGTGAAGTCTACATGGGCCCGTGATAGCCAGATGTCGGAAGCCGAAGCAATTAATAATTTCGTTAAGCCTGATTTTTTAATCATTGATGAGGTTGGGGTTCAATTTGGAAGCGAAGCTGAGCGTTTAATCTTATTCGAGATACTTAATCGCCGGTATGAGAATGTGAAGCCGACAATAATCGTCAGTAACTTAGATGATGAAGAATTAACCAAGTGCCTGGGTGAGCGGGTTATTGATCGTCTGAAGGAGGGTGGTGGAGCCCGGATTGGGTTCAGCTGGGGGAGCTATAGGAAATGAGAGCACGAGACAGACACTTAAACACAATTCATTTAATCAGAGAGGCTTTAAGTCAAGGGCCTAAGAATATTGAGCAGATACATGAAGCGACCGGTGTTCACCGGATAACAATCATTGAGCGGCTTGCTGATGCTGAGTGTTGGGGAATCGTTAGTCGTGATGATGAAATGTTTAGCTTAGTTCAGGTGGTTTCATGAACCCCTACAAATGGAAGTACCTCACCCCTTACCAGCGCATTAGATACAAGCTGAAACAGGAATTAAAAAAAGATAAGCCCGGGTTCTGGTGCCGCTTAAAGATTATGTGGTATCGACAGCTTATTGAGCAGATACGGTTTAACCAGTTCACCAAAAACGTACACAACCCCGATTTACACTTAAAACCACATCAGGAGATAAACAATGATCATCTTACTAGTTTTAATTCAGATTTACAGTCACACAGCGCAAAACATCGAAGCCGATAGCCGGTGCCGAAACACGCCTGATATCGATTATCAGATAAATAACCAGATCGTTTGCTTACCTACTGATTTGATTTATCGGGATGGGTTTGAGTTATGAGTACAAGTACATTCACAAGCATTCTGTTGTTGATATTTATCACTTTGAAACTGACAGGTCATATTACTTGGTCTTGGTGGTGGGTGTTTGCTCCTGTGTGGATGCCTTTGGTCATTGCTTTGGCTGGCCTATTGTTTCTATTTATTGTTAAAGAGTTTAATCGATTATGAGTAAGGATAAATTAAAGCCGTGCCCTTTCTGCGGTTCTCATTAAGTTGATTTGGTTAAAGATGGTGAGCATGTGTTTGCGTGTTGCGGGCGGTGTTGTGCATGTACGCGTTATGTTCATCATGATGATCGCGCTATCGAATTATGGAATAAGCGGGATGGTGGCGGTAGTGAGTGTTGATGATATGTTGAACTGGGTGAAATTAGAGCATCCAGATGCGCGGGTTAGGCCGGATAAGGAAGGGAATATGTTTTTACACTTTGGACGGATTCATCGTAGAACGATTGCGATGTTTAGGTCTGATGATGCTGAGCGTCTTAAGGAGCTGGCTGATTTGTATGGACCAAAAGACTGAAGATTATCGACGTGAATGTGAAGCCAGAGAGTGGATTAAGCGTGGATATTCGACACCGGCAAGGATTAAGCAGTTAAGAAAACGAATTACTGATCAGCGGGGTGCCGATGCTGCTGATGAATTAATTATCGAAATGAGAAAGCAATGGCAGTTATTAAAAAAGACAAACGTGTTTTAGCGCCAAAGTATCTAGACTTTGTAAGAACCCTTACATGCTCTGCATGTGGCAGTCCTGAAGTTAATCCACACCATGTAATAGGGCATGGCTTTAGTGGCGGCGCTTTGAAGCCTGATGATTACCTGACTATCCCTTTATGTAATAAACATCACACCGGTGACGAGGGCGTGCATCGGGGTCATAAGTCGTGGGAGTTTCAGTTCGGTTCGCAACTTAACTTTTGTGTTGAAGCATTGTTACTCGCTTATGTTCAGAAAGTTATTAGTAAGGATGTTGCGATTGAGTACCTGGGGATTATTGAGGATAAGGTTGGTACAGGGTGTGTCGATGGGGTTATTAACGATGTTTTAAGGCAGTTGGGCGTATGAGTGAGAGTGCCCATCAAAAAGCTGTTGTGCAGTTCTTCAGGATGCAGTGGCCGAATGAGGTGATTTTTGCGGTGCCGAATGGGTCGTGGTTGGCCGGTGATAGTGTACAGCGAGCGAAGCAGATGAAACGGATGAAGGCTGAGGGTCTTGAGCCTGGCATCCTTGATTTGGTAGTCCCGGTGCCGGCTTTGCATTGGCATGGGTTATTTATTGAGATGAAGGACCTGGGTAAAACAGCTTCAAGCTTATCTAAGAATCAAAAGAAGATGATGTATTATCTAAGCGAGCAAGGTTACCGAGTGGAATGGTCAGCCGGTTCCGATAAGGCTATCAGTATATTAAAAGAGTATATGGATTATGCTGGAAAGTAAGTTGACGTCTTTATCACTTCAATCAATTAAAGATATCGGTCTGTTTATTAGTAGTACTAAATCAGGCAGTGATTGTTACCGCAATGATGTGTTAGCCGCATTGGCAGTGGCCGGTGGCGATGATGTGTTTAGTGTTGAGATATTACTGGAGTTGGTTATTGGCCAGGGTGATAAGCTGGTTATATCATCAGAACTTATTGATCGTGCCAGGCGGTTTGGTTATCGTGATGTTGGTGAAATCGCCGAAGCAATTTATAATTCCCTGTTATTGGTGGTTAGGCAAAAAGGTCGGCTATCTTATAGAGCCGGTGCCGCTTTGTTGGATTGTAGTGATAAGACGTACAAAAATAAGTACGCTGGGTTCATTAATGCCCAGGTCGATGACATTACGATTAAGATGGCCCGGGTGGTTAACTATGTGTATGATTATCTAAATGGATAATTTTTCTTTAAATATCCAAAAAATTAGACATTCCGCACTTTTTACCCTATAATTACCACTGTCGAATACTGACTTTAAACCTGCCATCCGGCGGGTTTTTTTATGCCTGAATGAAAAACTACCTCGTCATGATAGATCGTTTGATCAGTGATGAGGGTTATCGTGTGCGCGCTTATAAGGACACCATGGGTGTATGGACTATTGGATATGGTTCTACTCGGTTATACACGCGGGGGCTTAAATCATATCCTGTTTCTAAAGATACAGCCGATATGCCGAGGTGGGAAGCCCGGCGCAATCTAATCATTTATGTCGATACTGCTATTCAAATTGCTCGTGAGTTCGTAAAGAACTTTGATGATATTGGTGAGGTGCGGCAGTGCGCTTTAACAATGATGGCTTATCAGATGGGGTATGGGCTACATGAGTTCGATAACACCCGCTTCTTTATCGAAAATGGCGCGTATGGTGCCGCTGCTGATGAAATGCTTGATAGCTTATGGGGAACAACACAATCACCAGAACGCGCTAAGCGTACATCATTAATCTTCAAGAATAACGAGTGGATATGAGTACATTATTAATTATTGCCATGCTTCCGATGTGGTTGATTGGTTTGGTTGTTTTCTTTTACCTGGTAAAACCAATTGATAAGAAGATTCAGAATAACACCGGCTTTGATGTGTCTAATCGTATCAATCGATTACGTGCCTTATGGTTTGTTATCACACGACCATGGGGACTGGTTGGACACTGGCCGTGGTTGAAGAATGATGAAGGTGACTTATGAGTGAGCAAATGAAAACAATGTGGGCGGCTGTTAAAGCAGCTTTCCCAATGCTTATGACATTATGGGTTATGGCTCTTGTCACATTCTTGGTTGTCAGACTTGCGGATAAGGAATTGTTAGTTGCGGCAAACCCAGTTCTTTTAGGCTTAATTGGCTCAATAATCACTGCTGCTTTCGTGGTGGTCCATTGGTGGTTTAAGAATAAGAAATGAAGTACATCACTATAAAGTCGCTGGGTGTTATATCAGCGGGTTTATTCGTTGCTCTTGTTGTCTCAGTGTCCTATGCACTGATTAAACGGTCTGACGTTAAGGTGGCTGAAGCTAATAATGAATCATTAAAGATGCAACTTACAAATGCTAAAAACGCCAACAAATCTAATTTAAAAACAATAGCATCACTTCAAGATGCAAACAGACAATGTGTGCTTGAACGCGAAGCTAACTCCAATGCTAACGAAAGTGAATTAAAAGCACATCAGGCACGCATTGCTTTAATCAGTAAAGACTATGAACAATTACAAGTTAGGCTCAATGCGCTCGGTGGCTGCGCTAATATGCGTATTGGTGCTGATGTTGTCAGGATGCTACAAGACGCGGACAATCGTAGAGACTGAGCAAGTACCGGTTTATGTACCGCAGTCTATTGATATAGATCCCTCACTGCTTACTTGCTTTAAAACCCCGATTAATGAGACTGACACATGGTCAGATGCGTTGCTTAAGATTAACAAGGCGTACACCATTTGTGCTGACAAAGTAACAAGAATCAAACACATTTATGAACTTCGATCGGAACAACATTGAACATGCTCACATTAGGATTGATACTGTCGAGCAGGTACAGGAAAACATGAGCACTTTAGTTGAAAGCCATGATCAGTGGCAGAAAAACAAAGACAGAAGTCTTGAGAAAATCAAAAACTGGATTATCGGTGGTGTCATCGTTTATGTGGCTAACACCGTGGGTATCATTGACCTTGCGCAGATATTTATATCACACATCGTCAAATAAAAGCGGGTCCTTTCTGGGGCCTTGCTTACGGGGGCTGGCGAGTGCGAGATTCCGCTAGATTTATGGTGCCATAGGTTGTTGTTGTTTTGTTATGAAAGTTAGGAAGTCAGAACCGGTACTGTTCAATAAGACCCAGTCTGCTGCATTTTTTCAGGTCAGCACCCAGGCTTTTTCTGCCTGGGATGTGGAGCCAGTCAAAAAGTCTGGCCGTGAAGTCTTTTACGACTTACGTGAACTGGTGGCCTATCGGCATGAGAATCCAGACGATGAAGATGGTGAGTTAAACCTAACTGAAGAACGCGCAAAGCTTACTAAAGAGCAAAGAATCAAAACAAACCTTGAGCGTAAACAGCTTGAAGGGAAATTAATGGATGTTGATTTCGTTGTGTTGAATTACACGAAAATGGCTACCGCCCTTCGACAGAAATTATTATCAACCCCCACCAAATTAGCCAAGGACTTAACAAATATAAGTAAGCCAGCCGAAGTGCAGCAGATACTTAAAGACCACATACAAGAAGTATTGACAGAAATATCAAGTGAGCAATTTTCAGCAGATATCGGAATTGATGTCGACCGCACGCTTGCGAAGCTTGAAGCAATGCAAGCCACCTCCTGATTTAACTGTCAGTGAGTGGGCTGATGAATATCGTCGTTTATCGAGTGAATCATCATCAGAACCCGGTCGATGGAAAACAAGCCGGGCCCCATACCAAAAAGGAATCTTAGATGCGATAAGTGATCCGGCAGTTCACACTGTTGTGGTTATGTCATCTGCTCAGGTGGGTAAGACTGAGATTATATTAAACGCCATCGGTTATTACAGCGAACAGGACCCATCGCCGATATTAATGATACAGCCAACGCTTGAAATGGCTGAAACATTCAGTAAAGACAGATTGGCGCCGATGGTCCGAGACACTCCGGCGTTAAAAGATATCTATCCAGACGCTAAAACCCGGGGTGGTGGTAACACCATGCTTCACAAGAAGTTCACCGGTGGACACATCACCATGGCTGGTGCAAACAGCCCCGCATCACTGGCATCACGGCCGGTTCGGATTGTGCTTTTTGATGAGGTTGATCGCTATCCGGTGTCGGCCGGTACCGAGGGTGACCCGGTCGCACTTGGTACAAAACGGACAACCACCTTCTGGAACCGAAAACGCATCATAACCAGCACCCCGACTGATGAAGGTCATAGCCGGGTATCACTAGCATATGAAGAAAGTGATCAGTGCCGGTTCCATGTTGACTGCCCACACTGTGGTGAACCGCATCACTTAGAGTTTAAAAACCTGCAGTGGTCCAAAGACGATGAAGGCAATCACCTGGATGATGTCCACATGGTCTGTCCGGAATGCTCATGTGTTATTGAAGAAAAACATAAAAAGATCATGTTGGCTGTCGGTGAATGGGTGGCCGGTGCCGACTTTAACGGCACGGCAGGATTCCACCTTAACGAATTATACAGCCCATGGAAGTCATGGCTTGAAGTCAGGAACGACTTCTTAACAGCTCGCAAATCACCTGAAACGCTTAAAACCTTTGTGAACACATCACTTGGTGAAGTTTGGCGGGAAGATGAAGAAACGGTTGATTGGCAGGATATAGCCGCCCGCAGGGAACCCTATGGAAAAGCACTACCAGAAAAAGCCCTGGTATTAACCGCCGCTGTCGATGTTCAGGATGACCGACTTGAATATGAAATCATGGCGTGGGGTGAAGGTGATGAGACGTGGGGCGTTAAATACGATGCTTTAACCGGTGACCCAGGCTTACCTGAACTTTGGGAAAAATTGGAAGACGTCCTATCAATGACATTTAAGCGCCATGACGATGTGGAGTTACACATTCCGATTATGACGATTGACTCTGGTGGTCACTACACTGAACAGGTTTATAACTTCGCCCGTAAGCACAAAGGCAGAGTTTACGCGATTAAGGGAATGGCAGGTGCCGGTAAACCCATAACCGGCAGACCCAGTAAAAACAACAAAGGCAAAGTTCATCTTTACACTGTCGGAACGGACACCGCAAAAGAATTACTTATTTTTTCAATGCTCCGGATTACAAAGACTGGTGCCGGTTACTGTCATTTCCCGGCAGAACCCGAAGCCGGTTATGACGACCGATATTTTGAGATGCTAACGAATGAAAAGTGCATCACGAAGCACAAAGCCGGTGTGCCGTACCGAGCATGGATAGCCAAAGGGCGAAATGAAGCACTGGACTGCCGGGTTTACAACATGGCAGCCAAATCGATATTAAGCCCAAATTACGACCGGATTAAACAAAATCAGGAGCCTAAAAAGCCCGAAAAGAAAGTTAGCCATACGCAAAGAACCAGACCAAAAAACAGAAAAGCTAAATCAAATAACTTCGCTACGAGTTGGAAATGAATGTACCCAGTAAAATAACAAAAGGTGTAACGCTGAAATGGACCGAAAGCTTAACCGATTATCCTGCAAGCACCTGGACGCTCACTTACACATTTATCTCACCTAACGACAAGCAAACAGCCATTGCCGCTGCCGATGGTGATAATTATGAAATAACGCTGGGATTTGGTGATACTGCTTTATTTAATGCTGGTCGTTATGACTGGCAGGCATTTGTTGACGATGGTACAGAGCGTTACTGTGTAGGAAGTGGCACAACTCAAGTCATTGAAGATTTTGCAAGCCAGCCGAACTATGACGGCAGAAGTCAATTACAGCAGATTGTCGATGCCATGGACGCCTATTTACTCGGCAACGCCACAGACGATCAGCAACAAGTTCGATTTAACGACCGAGAAATCCGAAAGTATGACCGTGCGGAATTGTTGCAACTGAGAAACCAGTTAAAACGCGAACTCAAGGCCGAACAAATCGAAAACGAACTGTCTGCCGGTACCGGTAAAACTAAAATCCGCACAAGGTTTCTATGAATCTATTTAAACGCAAGACCCGCACGACAGGCACAGCGATGGTGCCGTTTAATGAGCCTGTGGCAGACTTTCAGTTTAACATCGACATTAAAACCACTCCGGTTAAGCCAAAGCAGCGTGCCTACAATTCAGCGCAAAAAATCAGCTATTTGCAGAACTGGGTGTCAGCACCAACAAAGCCTAACCAAGATATTAAAAACGGCTTGCTTTCATTAAGAGCCAGAAGCCGTGAAGCTGTGCAGAATAACTCATTTGTTCGCCGTTTTCTTGCATTGTGTAAATCAAACATCATCGGTGACCAGGGCTTTCAGTTTCAATCGAAAATCGCATTTCCCGACGGTAAGCCAGACGATGCGGCCAGAAAAACAATCGAGACGGCATGGAAGGACTGGGGACAGTACGGATCGCCTGATGTAACCGGCACAAAGACCCTGCTTCAGATGTGCAATGACTTCATACAGCAGATTTTTATGGATGGTGAGTATCTGGCGATAGAAGTTTACAACAATAACAACCCATACGGCTATCAGTTACAAGTCATCGACCCGATGCAGCTGGACGTGCTTTACAGTGAGAATTTAACCGGTGGACGCTATATCCGCGAAAGCATCGAATATGACCGCCACGGAAAGCCACTGTATTACCACATTCTGACCGATGATAACGCTGACTATTACAACGCCCGAACCGGTAAACATTACCAGAAAATTAAAGCAAATCGGGTTTATCACTGCTTTTTAGCTGACTTCGTTAATCAGCGGCGAGGGGTGCCGATTTTCGCCTGTTCATTGCTTCGATTGGGAATGCTTGATGGTTACACCGAAGCCGAATTAGTGGCCGCCAGATTAGGCGCCACCACCATGGGTGTCTGGTATGACAATGTTGATGGTGTCGGCTATGACGGCGACCAAAAGACAGATGATGGTGATTATGTCGCTGCGGCCAGTCCTGGCGAATTTATCAAAGCACCAAACGGAACTCGATTAGACGTTTTCGACCCAAACCACCCAAACAGCGGCTATTCACAGTTCACCAGTGACTTACTGCGTGAAATTGCATCAGGGTTAAATGTCAGTTATGCCAGCTTATCGAATAACTACTCCGATGCGAACTATTCAAGCCTGAGACAAGCAGCCATTGTTGAACAGGATATGTGGCGTACATTTCAGCGTTGGGCTATTGATCACTTTATTGAACGCCTCTTTAAATCATGGGCCAGCCATTCACTGGCCACCGGCGCAATCACTATAAACGGTCGCAGACCATCATTCGATGAAAACTATTACATGCCGCACAGCTGGCAACCGAAGCGGTGGCAGTGGGTTGACCCTCAAAAAGAAATGAACGCCCACACCAAGGCCATTGATTACTGCATTTCATCACCACAAGAAATCATCCGACAGAAAGGCCGCGACCCTGATGAAGTACTGGATGAAATCCGCAACTGGCAAGAACAGTTAAACACAATGGGAATTAAAACCGGTAGAGATTATGAAAAAGAACCAGAACAACAAGAACCTGATACAGAAGATTAATGAAAACGGCCCAACAAGGGCCTTTTTAATTCAAACAAAGGATATCGACGAAGAACAGCGCACGGTGCCGTTGGCATTCTCAAGCGAAGAACCCTATGAGCGTTGGTTCGGATATGAGATTTTAGACCACTCACCTGACAGTGTCGATTTATCCAGATTAAACAACTCAGCACCGATATTAAGCGATCATGATCATCGCACCCAAATCGGTGTCGTTGTACCCGGTACCGCAAAAGTAGAAAGCGACAAGAAAGGTCGTTTAATGGCGCGGTTCGGTTCGAGCGAAAAAGCGAAACAAGAGTTTCAAGACGTCATTGATGGCATCAGAACCAAAGTCTCGGTGGGTTACCGGGTGTTAGAGATGGTTCTTGATGGCGAAAAAGACGGGATTGAATCTTATCGAGTAACAAAATGGCAACCGCATGAAGTATCGCTTGTAAGTGTGCCCGCTGACGATGGTGTCGGCGTAGGCCGTGATTTTCACAACAAACCAGAGATTAAAACTATGAGTAAAGAAGAAATCAAAGAAGAAAAAGACACGGTTGATGTGGCTGCCGTAGAAACAAGAGCCCGAAAAGAAGCCCAACAGCTGTTTCAGTCGATTTATCAATTCCGCGACAAGATGGCTGAAAAAGGCGTTGATGTTTCCGATTTGGCAAACGAAGCAATCGCCAAAGGCCATTCCTTTAACGACTTCCGTGCTAAAGCCTTAGATAAAGCTTATGCCGGTGAGAAGACTGTCAGCGCGCACTTGGATTTGACCGAGAAAGAAAAGCAGAATTACAGCTTACTGCGGGCATTAAATGCCCAGGCAACCGGCAACTGGAAAGATGCGGGATTTGAACGTGAATGTTCGGTTGAGTTAGCAGAGCGAATCGGCAAAGCACCGAATGGCTTATACATTCCGCTGGATATCCAGATGCGCAGCCAGAATGTAGGTGTACCTGCCGATGGTGGTTACTTGGTTGAAGAGAAGTACCGCCCTGAATCGTTCATAGACATTCTGAATGATAAGTCAGTGCTGGTTAATTTAGGCGCCCGTTCAATGGGTGGGTTAATTGGTGACCAGGCTATACCGAAAAAAGACGGAGCAAGCACAGCTTACTGGGTAGATGAAGCAGGTGATGTGACTGATAGTGATATGTCTTTTGATTTAATCAAGCTGACGCCTAAAACTGTCGGTGGAGCTATTCCAATCACCCGTCGCATGTTGAAACAAGGCTTGCCAGATGTTGAACAGTTAGCAATATCTGACATTGCAGAGCAATTAGCATTAGCCATTGATATTGCCGGATTACAAGGTGCTGCAGGTGGTGATAATCCTGTCGGTATTACCGCAACATCCGGGGTTAATACCGCAACTGTTTCAACGCCAGGACAGCCTACATGGGCAGAAATGGTTGATTTTGAAACTCAGATTGGCACAGATAACGCATTAGATGGTGACTTTAACATAGTGACCACTTCGGGTGTTATTGGCAATTTAAAAACCACTAAGAAAGACACCGGCTCTGGTATTTTCTTAATGGAAAATGGCGAAGTTAATGGCTACCGGGTACACCGTAAAAACTCCCTGACTGCAAACACAATCCTGATGGGTAAATTCAGCGATGTGTTAATCGGTTCATGGGGTGTTTTAGACGTGATGCTTGATGATGCCACTTTGGCTAAATCTGGCGGCACAGTCGTACGGGTATTCCAAGACGTGGATATTCAAGTCCGCCGTCCTGAAAGCTTCTGTAAAAACGCCTAACCGCTGAACAGAATAAAGCCATTTTAAAAAGCCGCCACACCGCGGCTTTTTTCATTTAACCAAACAGGTGAAACATGAGTAAGAAAATCAAAGCGAAAGTATTAAGTGGTTTCGTATTAGAACCAGGTAAAGATGCCACACCCGGCGACACAGTAGAGTTAACTGACCGCGAGTTCAGAAACTACAGCCGTCGCGGTAAAGTCGTCGAAGCAGGTTCAAAAGAAGCCAAAGCCGCTGAAAAAGAATCTAAAAAATGATTGAAACCAGCGTAAGCATTGATTCGTTCCTTGCATTTGCCAAAGACGCCACATTAAATCTATCCACGGTTAAAGCAATTGTGGACAGTAACGTGGAAGTCGTCGGTGAAGATGGCGAGGTGCGCTCAATCGCTTACGCTGTTGTGATGCAAAAGCCCGTTAGCTTCGATAAAGGCGATGTTTTAACAATGGGCGCTAAATCATACGAACTGCAGGACATCATTGTTGATGATGACATACTGATTACAGTATCGGCACTATGATTAAAGTAGATATTTCGAACCTCGAACAGCTGCGAAAGCAGTTTGATCCGGTAAAAGTCGATAAAGCTTTCTGGTCCGCACTTAAACGAACCACAGCAAAGACAAAAACCCAGGTATCAAAAGAGATTCGCAAAATCTACGCAATCAAAGCCGGTGATGTAAACAAGCATGTCCGCTCATACCGAGCGCAAGACAGTTACGTCATTGATTATTCAGGTGCACCCATACCGCTTCATAAATTTAGACCAACAGCCCGAACAGTAACGACCGCCCGAGGCGTCCGAAAGGCCGTCAGCGTTAAAGTGAAAAAAACCAAACGCCGGGGGATTGTAAAAGGTGGTTTCCAGCCGCCAAAATTCGGTGGTCCTATCTTTAAACGAACCGGTAAACCATCGGCTGGTGACCCGAGCCGTGAAGCCATAGCGAAGATGTTTACATTATCTGTACCGCAAATGGTTAACGATTCAGTCGCCGCCAAAACATTCGATTTTATTCAAGACGAAGCAAACGACCAATTTTACCGCGCTTTTAAATTCTTTATAAACCGATGATAACCGACCTTATAGCACACCTCACGTCTGAAACAACTTCATTCGTGACGATAGAGAACGCCCGTGATTTACAGCCCGTAAGCACACAAAGCAATGAGTTGCCAGCTTTGTTCGTGTTTCGGGGTGATTCAACACTACAGCGTTCAAACGCAGATAACCGAATCAGTCAGAGACGTGATCAGGTTATCTCACTTTACCTGGTGTGCAGCCATAACGACGTGGAAGCCCTCGAAAACGAAATTTTCGACGCTTTGCTCGGTTGGCAATATACGGCTGATTATTCATCATTACAAGCAATTAAAAGCGAAGTAATTAGCATCACAGGCCAGACAGTCTGGCATCAATTAGATTTTACAACCTGGAACCAATTACGAGAAACATTATGAAAAACCCAACAAAAGGCGGGCGGTACTACAAAGTTAACGGAAAACTGTTGACTGAAAAAGAGTACAAAGCCCAGCAAAGTCAACCAAAACCAAAAGGTGACAAGAAATGAATTTTAATAACAAAATGATTTTGGCTAAATTACAGCCAACAGTCGATGTCGATCCAACGCCCGATGGTTCTAACGCGGTCGTATCGGAAGATTTAGACTGGACCTATTACGCCGGTAACGATATTACGCGAAATCGTGACCGATCTTATTTCGGCGCCAATTCAACTACTAAAGTCGTGCCACATACAGAGTTTGGCTTTAACGTTGAACTTTCACAAGTTGCCGCGGCTGGTGATGCACCTGCATTCGGGCCACTGTTAAGGGCTTGTGGATTTGCTGAAACGATTGATGCCGGTGTTGATGTTGAGTACACGCCTGTTTCTGATTCATTCGAAATGGTTGCAATCTACTTTATCGATGATGAAGAACAGGAGCAGAAGTCGCTTAACTGTCGGGGTACTTTTAGTATTCAAATGGATGCTGAAACCCTGCCGATGATTCAGTTCAGTGGCTTTATGGGTACCTACAATCGTCCAGTTGCGGCCGGTGCTTACACCATTGACACATCCGCCTGGGAAGATGCAGTACCTGTATCTAAAGGTAACACTGTAACACTTACTGTCGATGGCTATTCCGGTTGTGTAAACAGCTTTAGCGTTGATATCGGTAACACCGTGAACATTCACGACGAACCGAACTGTGCCGGCACAAGCATTAGTGCGCGTGAGGTCACCGGGCAGATTGTCATTAAAGCGCCAACACTGGCCACAAAAGACTTATTCGCAGCGGTAGAAAGCCACTCAGGATCAGTTAACACCGTGGCTATTGCTGTAGAGCATGGTGATGGTACACGGCCTAACCTTAAGATTGATATGGGTCAGGTTCAACTAAACGACATCCAGCGGGCAGACGTACGAGGTGAATTGTATTACACAATCCCATTCACGGCACTGCCCACGGATGCAGGCAATGACGAAATTAAACTAACGTTCTAATTTTGTCAGGGGTGCGATGTGTTGACCGTGCATCACACCCCAGCATTTAAACGGTCATTTTTCTTTTAACGGTTATAGGAACTAAAAATGAGTATATTAAAAGGTCAAAAAAACGAAGTTTGGCAAAATATCACATCGAAAATACCATCAGACGGTAAAGATATTATTGTTAACTACAAAATTAAGTACAAAAAATTAAAACGTACAGAGTATGAGTCCTTTATGGAACGTCATAATGGTAAAAACGGTAATCCAAAATTAGAAGACGGATTACCTGACATGATTCTTGATTGGAAAATGCCGGGGCCAGATGGTGAAGATGTTCCATTCAGTAAGGAAAACTTGATTGATGGTGCATTTGAAGAAAGCTTTTACCTTATGCCAATTTCAGAAGGCTTTATCAATTTACACAATATGGCATATAAGGAGTTTAAAGCAAAAAACTCATAGACGCGGGTTACTTTTGGGCTACCTATAAACCCAAAAAGGCTGATAAAGCCGCCCGCAAGTACATCACGAACCTGCCAAAGCCGTTAGCCGAAGACCCGAAACCTGAAACCTTTGAAATACTCCACCAAAACTGGGAAATATTTGAGTTTTTCCAGATGGTGGCGAATCAATGGCGCCGGTCTGGAATGGGCGAAATAACAGCCCTCGACTATGCTGCTTTGGCGGTTCCCCTTTCATTTTATCCAAAGAAAAAACAGAAAAAACTATTTCACGGCGTGCGCATGATTGAGCGTGGCGTGCTTAAAGGCTTAGATAAAAATGGCGAAAAATTACAAAGCAGCAATACTAATAACCGGTGACAACTCCGGTGGCGTTAAAGCGATCAAAGCAACGCGTCAACAGATTGACGGCTTAAATAAATCGGTCGATAAGTCCGGAAAGTCATTTAAAAGCTACACATCCAGAACCAACGCCAGCACCAAAGCACTAAACAGCCTAAAAGAACAGGCTAAACTGGCCGCCGGTGCCGTTGGTTTAGGGTTATTAGTCAGTAAGGCCGCCAAAGCCGCTGACACAATGACGCAACTTAACGCACGCCTTGAATTAGCCACAGATACAACCGCGCAGTTCCAAGAAGCGCAATCACGACTGATAGAAATCAGCCGAAACACCTACACCGCCATTGACACAAACGTGACTTTATATGCACGTATGTCAATCGCAACCAAAGACCTGGCAATCGACCAGGAAACTTTATTCAGAGCAACAGAATCCCTCCAAAACTCCTTCCGTGCTTACGGCACATCCACAGAAGAGGCCGCATCCGCCACATTACAGCTCACCCAAGCAATGGCCAAAGGCAAATTAGACGGTGATGAGTTCCGTTCTGTGATGGAAAACGCACCACTGGTGATGACCGCACTCACTAAAGAATTAAACATCACTAAAAAAGAACTATTCGAGTTCAGCCGAACCGGCCGCCTACAAGTTGAAGACCTCGTGGCCGCACTGGCAAATTCAGCTGAAGAGTTCGCCGCACAATCCGCAAAAATCCCCCAGACTATCCAAGAAGCATTTACCGGCTTAAATCGTGAGTTTACGCTTATGGTTGGTAATGCTGATGATGCCATCAGTGCCTCTACGCTCATAACCAAATCAATTAATCTGCTGGCTAACAATCTTGAATTATTGGTCACTGGTGTTGGGTTGCGGTTACTGGCTCCCATGATTGCCCAAATCGGCGCAACTACAGCACTGGCAACAAAATCAATCGGTTTATTTGGCACTGGTTTAGTTGCTGTTAACGCTAAAGCTGCACTAACAACCAAAACCATGTCCGGACTAAATAAAGCCATGGCACTGGTTGGTGGCCCTGCTGGTCTGGCTTTACTTGGTGGCTATGCCGCTTGGCAAGGCATAAATGCCCTCATTGATGAACGAAATGAAAAACTGGATAAATTAAGCAAGTTTACTGGAAAGGCCGCCCTGGCAGTAGACAGTTTTAAAGATTCATTATCAGGGAGCGAACAGGAAGCACAGTCATTACGAACCATGGCCAGTGAAATTGAAAACCTTAAAAACAAACTGGCCGAATTAAATAAAGAACAGGCGAAAAACTATGCCGGTGCCGAATTTGGTGCTGGGCGCATGATAGGCGGTGCCGCCACACAAAACACGCAGGATCAGAT
>Ga0070729_10002840_pt1 | contig 21380 bp, 19 predicted proteins | sample tdDd472_FD_66725 | JGI IMG/M metagenome (GOLD analysis project Ga0070729, IMG submission 66725) | Marine sediment microbial communities from the Atlantic coast under amendment with organic carbon and nitrate - tdDd47.2 | ecosystem: Environmental > Aquatic > Marine > Coastal > Sediment | place... | reverse complement strand
GTCTTCCGTCTGCAGCGCGACTTCTAAGTCCACGCAGACCGCCTGAAGGCAACGACGAAAACAGAACCCGGCGGGCTTGCCCGCCGGGTTTTTTCGTGCCCGCGATTCCGAAGAACGGTCATTGGCTGGAATCACGGCGGCCCCTAACGGGTGCACGCGCCCCGCGAAACGTGGCCGATCGTTCGAATAAACCCAGCGCTGTCACCACGAACCCCGGACGACAAATCCATCGCGGGTTCCGGGCGATTTTCCCGTACCGCGACTTGTCGGGAAATTCGCATATCGGATTGGATCGGGCAGCAGAGCGGGGCCGCAATCGCCCGTAGCGGCATTGCAACGGGCCCGTGGCTGGGCCGGCATTCACCGAATTCAATCATGTCCTTGAAGGGAACGGAGTCCGTCCGGTCAGGCGACCCGGTCGTGTTCGGCGAGGAAGGCCGCGACCTTGCCGATCGTCACCTTGTCCCAAAGCAGCGGCGCGTGGCCCTGCCGGGGAACGGTGAAGGTCTTCAGTCCCTCGTGGCGATCGACCATCTCGGCAAGGCAATCGGCGGACAGGATATCGGAATTCTCGCCGCGCAGGGCGAGGGTCGGGATATGGGCGAGGGCGTCGAATTGCGGCCACATGGTCGGCGGCGCGTCGTCGAGATCGAGACCTTCGAGGGTGCGCGCGAGGTTCTTATCGTAGTCGAGCGCCGGCTTGCCGTCGACCTCGCGATAGGTCTGGTGGGCGTATCTGAGCCAGTCGCCTTCCGACATCTGCGGAAAATGCGCGCCGTGGATCCGCTTCAGCGATTCCGCCGCCGCGTCCCAGCTCCTGGGGATATGCGGTTCCCGGGTCACGTATCCCTTGATCCGGGCGAGGCCCTTGGGTTCGATCTCCGGGCCGAAATCGTTCAGCACGACCGCATTCATCGCGGCGGGACGAACGGCGGCCATGAACAGAGCGATCATTGCCCCGCGCGAGGTTCCGAGGATCGAGGCGTGTCCGATTCCGGCCGCGGTCATGCCGGTCAGGATGTCGTCGAGCTCGCGCGCGGGGGTATAGTTGCGCCAGTTCCGGTCGTAGTCCGACTGCCCGCGGCCGCGATAGTCGAAGCAGACCACCCGGCGGGGATTGTCGTCGTCGTTCGCCAGCGCGTCGGCGATGTCGTGGAAGTCGCCCGAACTCCGGGTGAGGCCGGGCAGGCAGACCAGCGGCGTTCCGGGCGCCTCCCGGCTGCCGTAGTCGCGGGCATGGAGCGACAGCCCGTCATTGGCCGAGTAGCGGAAGGAGCGCCAGGTCATCTGCTGTGCGAGCATGGGAGCGTTTCCGAAACAGGAAGGTTGACGGGAGCGGCCGGCGATCGCGGCAGGGGACGAGTTGGCGATGGCCGGGACGAGTTGGCGGCGTCCGGCCCCGTTTGCCAAGCCTGGTCGCGGCTTGCCATCAGCGGTTCGGTCTCCCGCGCCGGAGATCTCGGGCGATGCTGAGGTTCTTGCCGTCGAGCAGCCGCCGGTAGACCTGCAGGTTTTCCGAGATCCGCTGGACGTAGTTGCGGGTTTCCGAAATCGAGATCCGTTCGATCCAGTCGACCGCGTCGATCTTGCGGCTGCGCGGATCGCCGTAGGCCGAGATCCACCTGTCGACGCGGCGCGGCCCGGCATTGTAGGCGGCGAAGGTCATGATGTAGGAGCCGCCGTTGCGCTTGAGCATCTGGCCGAGAAAGGCCGAGCCGAGCGTCGCATTGTAGGCGGGGTCGCGGGTCAGCCGGCTCTTCGAATAGGGCAGCTTCACCCGGCGGGCGACCTGTTTTGCGGTGCCGGGCATCAGTTGCAGCAGCCCGCGCGCGCCGGCATGGCTCACCGCCTTGGGATTGAAGGCGCTTTCCTGCCGGGCGATGGCGTAGACCATGGGCATCTCGACCCGCGAGGCGATCTTCGTCTTCTTCGGGATCGCCGTGGTCGGATAGGCGAGCGCCAGCAGTGCCGGATAGCGCAGGGCCGCGATCTTGCCGACGATCAGGGCGTAGCGGTGCTGCCCCTGGCGTTCCGCCATCTGCGCCAGCAGCGTCAGGTCCTGCGGATCGTCCAGCGCTCGGGCGAGATGCAGGTAAAGGGACAGGGTCAGACGGCCGTGGTCGACGGCATGCAGCCGCCTGATCGCGCGCACCAGTTCGTTAGAGGCGAAACGCAGCTTGGTGGCCGGCGCGGGATTGGGCAGGTCGGGCATCGCGATCGTCTTGCGGGACAGCTTGTGCCCGGCGAGCTGGCCGTAGAACGTGCCGCCGTATCGGGCCGCCTTGCGATAGCTCTCGCGCGCGGCGGACGTCTGCCCCAGCGCTTCGAGGGCGCGTCCGAGCCAGTAATGGCCGCGCGACTGGCTCAGCGGCTTCGAGCTGATCTTCAGGATGTGCTCGAAATGGGGGACGGCCAGTTTCGGCTTCTTCAGGAACCGCAAAGCGTACCAGCCGGCATGGAACTCCGCTTCCGCCTTGCGCGTCCGCCCCGTGGCGCTGTGGTCTGCGGCGATCCGGTAGGCGGACTTGTAGTCGTGCAGATCCAGCAGGTGGCGGGAGACCAGCCGGCGCTCGGTCCACCACTCGTCCGGATCGATCAGCCTGGCGGGATCGCGCGGCGCCTTGAGCATCAGCCGGGCGGCCTCGCGGTACTTCTTGGAGCGACGATATTGCTGGATGAGGCTGAAGATGTAGCCCGGATCCTTGCGCGCCGTTTGCGGCACGGCGTTGAGCTTCCGCATCGCCCGGCTGCTGCGCTTGTTGACGGCGACGCGCGCCTCGACCAGCTTCTTCTGGTCTTCGGGAAGATACTTGAGGAGTCGCAGGGCGTCGGAATCGTCCTCGTCATAGAGCAGCCGATGCACCCGGTAATGGTGATCTTCGGCCGAAATCGCCTTGCCGAAACCGGCCATGATCCGCTGCTCGAGCTTCCTGCTCAGATCCTTGTCGCGCCACAGACGGCGGACGATGGCGTTGGCTTCCGCCGTCTTGCCCGCCTTCTTCAACGCTTCGGCATAGAGCATCTTGCCGCGGCTGGAGAAGGGGCGGGTCTTGGAGAACATCCGCCGGATCTGGCCCGGGGAGGGGTTCTCGTGATCGAAGGCCTGTTCGGCACGGATCCGGATAAGCCCCCGGTTCGGCCAATTGTCCAGGCGGTTCATGACGCCGAGAAGCTCGGCCGAGTTCATGCCGGCGCCGCGCCGGGCGAGAAGCCAGTCGAGGATCTTGCGGTCGAGCGGGTCCCTGGCGGCCAGCCGGACGGTATTCGCGTCGTCCCACCGGTTCTTGGCCATGGCGTCGATGGCGCGGGCGAGGTCGTCCGACCTGGGCGCCGGCGGAAGCATCCGCTTGGTCGGCGTCGGCACGGTCTCCGCCGAAGCGGCGGTCTCCGACGCGGTTGCCTTGGCGATCCGCGATGTCGATTCTGTGGATTTCCCCGACCCGGCTTCTTTGGTTTTCGCGGCCGCTGCCGCCTTGCGGGCGGCGACACGGCGCGGACTCGGCCGGGGCAGCGCGACGTTCGACAGGATCAGGTCGCGGATGGTCTTCTTCGCCTTGACCGGCATCGCGGCTGTCGACCGGACGCCATCGGGCCCGACGGCGCGGATGGGCTGCGCCGCTATCGGCGCGGCCAGCGCGAGGCAGACGAAACCGGTCAGCGCGATCAGGCCCACTCGGCCGGCGACGGCTTTCGCGCGTCGATCAAAGGAGGAGGGGGGCGTCGATTGCTCGATGTCCATTTCTTGCCTTCAGTGTCGTGAAGCCTTCGGAACCGGCCGGCGATCCCGTATCGGGTTCCAACGGTGCCACGCATCGGTTTCCAAACCCCGAACGCGGCAGGATTCGCTTGAAATATAGCCTAAATTTGGGCGCTTTGCATGTTGCTGGTTACAAAGTCGGAGTCTATGTTCGCGGGCCGTACAGTTTGAAGGGTAAGAACGATGTTCAAGGGATCGATGCCGGCGCTGGTAACGCCGATGCGCGATGGAGCCGTCGACGAGAAGGCGTTCGCCGAATTCGTCGACTGGCAGATCGAGGAAGGAAGCCACGGTCTTGTTCCGGTGGGAACGACCGGGGAATCGCCGACCCTGTCCCATGCCGAACACAAACGGGTGGTGGAGCTCTGCATCGAGGCCGCCGCCGGCCGGGTGCCGGTGATCGCCGGCGCCGGCTCCAACAACACCGCCGAGGCCATCGACCTGGCGAAGCACGCCGAATCCGCCGGAGCGGATGCGGTGCTGGTGGTCACGCCCTATTACAACAAGCCGAACCAAAAAGGCCTCTACACCCATTTCAAGATGATCAACGACGCGATCGGCATCCCGATCATCATATACAACATTCCGCCGCGTTCGGTCATCGACATGAGCGTGGAAACCATGGCGGCCCTGTTCAAGGACTGCAAGAACGTCGTCGGCGTCAAGGACGCGACAGCGAAGCTCGACCGCGTCAGCCTGCAACGGCATGCGATGGGGCCGGAATTCAACCAGCTTTCCGGCGAGGACGGCACGGCGCTGGCGTTCATGGCGCATGGCGGGCACGGCTGCATTTCGGTGACGGCGAATGTCGCCCCGAAGCTGTGCGCCGAGTTCCAGAACGCCTGCCTCGCCGGCGACTACGCCGCGGCGCTCGCGTTGCAGGACAAGCTGATGCCGCTGCATCGGGCGTTGTTCCTCGAACCGTCGCCGGGCGGCGCCAAGTACGCACTGTCGCTGCTGGGCAAATGCGCCAACGACCTGCGTGCGCCGATCGTGCCTATTTCGGACGAGGCCGAACGGGAAGTCGCCGACGCCATGCGGTTCGCGGGCCTGATCAACTGACGGGACCGGTCCCATGGCGGCGAAGAAGGACAAGGACGACAATTTCCGGACCATCGCGGAGAACCGGAAGGCGCGCTACAATTACGAGATCCTCGAAACCTTCGAGGCCGGGCTCGAATTGCAGGGCACCGAGGTCAAGTCGCTGAGGAACGGCAAGGCCAATATCGCCGAGGCCTATGCCGGGGAGATGCGCAACGAGCTGTATCTGTTCAACGGCTATATCCCGGAATATCTGCAGGCGAACCGCTTCAACCACGAGACCCGGCGGCCGCGCCGGCTGCTCCTGCACCGGCGCGAGATCGACAGGCTGATCGCCGCCGTGCAGAAGGAGGGCATGACGCTGGTGCCCCTGCGGCTCTATTTCAACGATCGCGGCCGCGCCAAGCTGCGCATCGGGCTCGGCCGCGGCAAGAAGCTGCACGACAAGCGCCAGACCGAGAAGCAGCGGAGCTGGGACCGCGAGAAATCCCGGCTGCTGCGCCAGCACGGGTAGGGGCGGGCGCCGGACCGGTTTCGCCGTGCTGCGAAGCATGGATTCCCGCCTTCGCGGGAATGACGGAAGTGGTTGAAATAAAAGGGAAAATCAGCTGTCGCCGAGGTCTCGGCGCCGCTTTGCGGTATCAAGTCAGGGGTGGCGATGCCGCAGGGATTGCCGCGCACTGCGCCACGATATTTTCGTGAGGTGGGTGTGGGTCACAACCGGCCTTCGCAGACGGCTTCGACAGGTCCAGCCTTTACTCAAATTTGATGCCTTGGGGGGCGTCGGCCCTTCGTCCCAAACATGATTTGGGGCCCACAACCGCGTTGCTGCAATTCAGACGCCTGAAAATTCTCTATTAATCTCAGCCACTTCCGTCATTCCCGCGAAGGCGGGAATCCGTGCTTTGCCGCACGGTCCGGCCTGTGCGACCTTCGACTTCAATCCGCGTCGAGATGCACCCGGATGTTCCGGAAAACCGCTTCGAACATTTCCGGCGTCAGCCGTCCGGTATTGGTGTTGTAGCGGGAGCAGTGATAGCTGTCGAACAGCCTGAACCGGCCGAGATCGTGACTGGCATTGTGCGCGAACGTGTAGGCCGAGCGCGGGAGCTCCAGGGTCGAGAGAACGTTGTCGTGGGCGATGCGGCCCAAAGCCAGGACCGCCTCGAGACCGGTATGTTCGGCGACGGTCGTGGCGAGGAACGGCCGGCAGGCACGCATTTCCGCGCCGACGGGCTTGTTCTGCGGCGGTACGCAGCGGACCGCGTTGGTGATGCTCGCGTCGACGAGTTCGAGGCCGTCGTCCGGCCGCCGGTCGTAGCGGCCGCGGCTGAAGCCGAATTTCGAAAGCGTCTCGTAGAGCAGGTCGCCGGCATAGTCGCCCGTGAACGGCCGCCCGGTCCGGTTTGCACCCTTGAGCCCGGGCGCGAGGCCGACCACGAGCAGCCGCGCCCGGGGTGAACCGAAGGTCGCGACCGGCGCGTTGTGCCACTCAGGCTCCGCCGCCCGGTTGGCGTCGCGAAACGCCGAGAGCCGGGCGCAGAGATCGCAGTCGTGCGGCGGGTCCGCGCGGGACGAAAACCGTTCAGTCACGATGCTGCGCGTCAGTCTTCGTATTCGTCGGCGCGCACCGTCTCGCGGGGCTCGGACCGGGCCGGACGATCGGCGGGATCGCGGCCGACCTGCTGCATCAGCGAGGCGAGTTCGATGAAGTGATCGGCCTGGCGCCGCAATTCGTCGGCGATCATCGGCGGCTGGGTCTTCAGCGTCGAGACCACGGATACCTTGCGGCCCTTGCGCTGGACCGCTTCGACCAGCGACCTAAAATCGCCGTCGCCGGAAAACAGCACCATGTGATCGATGAACGGCGCCAGTTCCATCGCGTCGACGGCAAGCTCTATATCCATGTTGCCCTTGACCTTGCGGCGACCCGAGGAGTCGTAGAATTCCTTCACGGGTTTGGTGACGACGGTGTATCCGTTGTAGTCCAGCCAGTCGATGAGCGGCCGGATCGAGGAATATTCCTGATCTTCCGCCAGCGCCGTGTAGTAGTAGGCGCGCATCAGATAGCCCTTGGATTCGAACTGTTTCAGAAGCCGCTTGTAATCGATGTCAAAACCCAAGGTTTTCGAGGTGGCGTAGAGGTTTGCACCATCGATAAACAGGGCCAGTTTTTCTCTTTCGTCAAACATTACGTATTCCGTCCTGATATGAGTGAGTTGAATTTAGACGCGTGCGTGAAAATTTAGATGTTCCAGTCGATCAAATTCGATACGTGCACAGGCTGGTTGCATTTTTGGATTTTCCCCATTGTAAATTGCGCCAAGACGACGGTCATTTTCCGACTCTCCGCTTTTTCATACTGTCGCTGTTTACCGTGAACGGCACAATTGCCACTTCTGTCAGGAGGTCGCGTATTGCACCGATTCGGCGGACAATTGGCCGACAATCCACGAAATTCTTCCCGAGCAGCGACCAGATGAAATAATACGCCGTCTCTCTGGTGCGATTTAGTGGAGTTGCCGGCCATGTCAACCGGAATGTGACAAAGGTGTGAACTTGTCGCAGGCGCTTGCATTTTATTCCGGCAACACCTATTAAGCGGCCACACCCCGAACAGGAGAATTGGAATGGCGCGCGTCACCGTCGAGGACTGCGTTGACAAAGTCGAGAACCGTTTCGAACTGGTGCTTCTGGCCGGCCACCGGGCGCGGATGATTTCCGGCGGCTCCGAGCTGACCGTCGACCGGGACAACGACAAGAATCCCGTGGTCGCCCTGCGCGAAATCGCGGAGGAGACCGTCAGCCCGGAAGATCTGACCGAGGATCTCATCCATTCGCTGCAGAAATATGTCGAGGTCGACGAACCCGAGCCCGAGGCCGTGCCGCTGGTTGCCGCCCCCGAGCAGCCCGCCCAGTCGAGCGACTCCGAGGACGACGGCGCCATGAAGTTCGACCGGATGTCGGAAGAGGAACTGCTGCGCGGCCTCGAAGGCCTGGTGCCGCCGGACAAGAGCGACGACTACTGATCCGCATCCGGCGGGCGGCCGACCGCCGCTGCCAGTACAGAACGGTCATGGGCGATACGGACATGGACCGGCGGTCCCGCGTCAGGGCGGGGCCGCCGGTCTCGTCGTTTGGCGTGCCGTCCCGGCGTGGCGCCGAAGCTTGCATCGCGCGGCGGCGGCGGATAACCGTGAAGACCGAAAGGCTTTTCTTTGTTCCGCCGTCCTCCCATATAATCGGAAGGAAGCGCCACCGAGTTGAAATTGTCCGCTCCCGAGCCCCGCCCATGATGCGTCAGTACGAACTTGTCGAACGGGTTTCCAAATACAACCCCAATGCCGACGAGTCGCTCCTGAACAAGGCCTATGTCTATGCCATGCAGAAGCACGGCAGCCAGAAGCGCGCCTCGGGCGATCCGTATTTCTCGCATCCGCTGGAAGTCGCCGCGATCCTCACCGACATGCATCTCGACGACGCGACCATCGCGGTGGCGCTGCTGCACGACACCATCGAGGACACCGACGCGACGCGGGCGGAAATCGACGAGGTGTTCGGCCACGAGATCGGCAATCTGGTCGAAGGGCTGACCAAGATCGCCCGGCTCGACCTGGTCAGCCGCCGGGCCAAGCAGGCGGAGAATTTCCGCAAGCTGCTGCTGGCGGTCGCCGAGGACGTCCGGGTGTTGCTGGTCAAGCTCGCCGACCGGCTGCACAACATGCGCACCCTCGGCCACGTGCCGCCGGACAAGCGGCTGCGCATCGCCGAGGAGACGATGGAGATCTATGCGCCGCTCGCCGGTCGCATGGGCATGCACGACGTGCGCGAGGAACTCGAGGACATGGCCTTCCGCCACCTCAACCCCGAAGCGCACGCGACGATTTCCGAGCGTTTGGGACAGAGCGCGGAAAAGAGCGGCGAGATCATCGCCGAGATCGAGACCGCCCTGACCGAAAAGCTCGAAGCCAACGACATCCGGGCCCTGGTCACCGGCCGGCAGAAGCGCCCCTATTCGATCTTCCGCAAGATGCAGCGCAAGTCGGTCGGCTTCGAACAGCTTTCCGACATCACCGGCTTCCGCGTCCTCGTCGACCACAAGGAGCAGTGCTATGCCGCGCTCGGCGTGGTGCATTCGACCTGGCCGATGGTTCCCGGCCGCTTCAAGGATTATATCTCGACCCCGAAGCAGAACGACTACCAGTCGATCCACACAACCGTGATCGGTCCCGGCCGGCAGCGGGTCGAGCTGCAGATCCGCACCCACGAAATGCATTCGATCGCCGAACGCGGCATCGCCGCGCATGCGATCTACAAGGACCGGACGACGCTCGACGACGGCGGCAGGGTTGCGAAGAAACAGCAGGACAGCCGCGCCTACGAATGGCTCCGGCGCACCATCGATCTGTTGAGCGAGGGCGATACGCCGGAGGAGTTCCTCGAGAACACCAAGCTCGAACTGTTCCACGACCAGGTGTTCTGCTTCACCCCGAAGGGCCGGCTGATCGCTCTGCCGCGCGGCGCGACGCCGATCGACTTCGCCTATGCGGTGCATACCGACGTCGGCAACACTTGCGTCGGCTGCAAGGTCAACGGCCGGATCATGCCGCTGGTCACCGAGCTCGAAAACGGCGACGAGGTCGAGATCGTGCGCTCCAAGGCGCAGTCGCCGCCGGCGGCCTGGGAATCGATCGCGGTGACCGGCAAGGCCCGAGCGGCGATCCGGCGCGCGACCAAGCTGGCGGTGCGCGAACAATATGGCGGGCTCGGCCATCACATCCTGGTGCGTGCCTTCGACCGCGCCGGGCGCAAGCTGACCAACGAATTGCTGGCGATCAGTCTGCCGCGGCTCGGCCAGTCCAACGTCTTCGACCTGCTCGCCGCCGTCGGCCGCGGGGAAATCGCCTCCGACGACGTGCTGAGGGCGGTCTATCCCGACTACAAGGACGAGCGCGCCGGGGAGCGCGAGCGCGAACGGACCGGCGAGGAGGGGTGGTTCGGCCTTCGCCGCGCCGTCGGCATGAAATTCCGCGTCCCCGGCAAGTCGAAGAACGACCGGGCGCCGTCATTGCCGATCCGCGGCATCCAGGGCAACCTGCCGGTGCGCTACGCGCCGGACGGCGGCGCGGTGCCCGGCGACCGCATCGTCGGCATCCTGACGCCGGGCGAGGGGATCACCATCTATCCGATCCAGTCGCCCGCCCTGCGCGCCTTCGACGAGGAGCCGGACCGGTGGCTCGACGTGCGCTGGGACATCGACGAGGACAACCAGGAACGGTTTCCCGCCCAGATCCGCGTCTCCGCCATCAACGAGCCGGGGACGCTCGCCCAGATCGCCAATGTCATCGGCGAGAACGACGGCAATATCGACAATGTGAAGATGGTCTCGCGGGCGCAGGATTTTCATGAAATGCTGATCGACCTGGAGGTCTGGGACCTGAAGCATCTCAACCGCATCATCGACCAGATCCGCTCCCGGCGTGTGGTGTCGCGCGTCACGCGAACCAACGGGTGACGGGGTAAGAGGGACAAGAGAATGCAGGAAACCGACGCGATGACCACCGAACAGGTGCTCGACATTTTCCGCCAGTCGGGCGCCGTGCTCGAGGGACACTTCATCCTCACCTCCGGCCTCAGAAGCCCGACCTTCCTGCAGAAGGCACGGGTGTTCATGTATCCCGGCCGCACCGAGATCCTGTGCCGGGCGCTGGCGAACAAGATCCGCGCCGAGCTTCCGGGCGAAATCGACCTGGTGGTCTCGCCGGCGGTGGGCGGCATCATTCCCGGCTACGAGACGGCGCGCCATCTCGGCATTCCGGTGGTCTGGGTCGAACGCGAGAACGGCGTCTTCCGGCTCAGGCGCTTCGAGATGCCGGAAGGCGCGCGGGTGGTAATCGTCGAGGACATCGTCTCAACCGGTCTGTCGATCCGGGAGACCGTCGACGCGGTCCGCGCGCTCGGCGCCGAGGTCGCCGCGGCCGCCTGCCTGATCGACCGTTCCGCGGGGGAAGTCGACGTCGGCGTGCCGCTAATATCGCTTGCCCGGTTCAAGGTTCCGGCGTATTCCCCCGATAATCTTCCACCGGAACTGGCAGCCATTCCGCCGGTCAAGCCGGGCAGCCGCGGGCTGTCCTGACCGGGCGGGGCCGTGCCGACAATTATGGGAACGACACTCTGGAGCTGACCAAGGGCATGTTGTTTCGCCGCCGTGTGGCGCCAACCTTGCGAGAACGGATCCGGGTCTGGCTGTGGCCGCGCCACAGCTGGTCGCGCTCGGCGAAATATTTCGCCAAGCGGATCCTGCGGCTGACCGGTTCGCCGCACGCGGTGGCGGCCGGCGTGGCGGCGGGCATGTTCGCCGCGTTCACCCCGTTCGTCGGCCTGCATTTCCTGCTCAGCTTCATCGTCGCCTTCTTCATCGGCGGCAACATGCTGGCCGCCGCGCTCGGCACCTCGATCGGCAATCCGCTGAGCTTTCCGTTCATCTGGGCGGCCACCTTCAAGACCGGCACCCTGATGCTCAACGAGCCGAAGACCGAATTCGTCGCGCCGACGCTGAGCAGGATCTGGTACTCGCCGGCGGAACTTCTGCCGGTGCTCAAGCCGATGCTGGTCGGCTCGATCCCGCTCGGGGCGGCGATCGGCTTTCTCGGCTATCTGCTCACTCGCTGGGCGTTGAAATCCTACCAGATGCGGCGGCGCGAGCGCCTCGGCCGGCGGCTGGCGGAACGGCGCGCCGAACGCCTGGCGGTGCCCAAACCGGCCGGCGCGGCAACACTCGAAAAACTGGAGTCCTGATATGGCGAACCGTTTGCGCCTCGGCGTCAACATCGATCACGTCGCCACCATCCGCAACGCCCGCGGCGGCGCCCATCCCGATCCGATCCGCGCCGCGCATCTGGCCAAGCGGGCCGGCGCCGACGGGATCACCGCGCATCTGCGCGAGGATCGGCGGCACATTTCCGACATCGACATCGCCCGGCTCGGCGCCGAGATCGACCTGCCGCTCAATCTCGAGATGGCGGCCACCGACGAGATGCTCGAAATCGCGCTGCGCCATCTGCCGCACGCCGCCTGCATCGTGCCCGAAAAGCGCGAGGAGCGGACCACGGAGGGCGGTCTCGACGCCGCCGGCACGCACAATTCGCTTGCCCCGGTGGTCGGCCGGCTGGGCGAGGCCGGCATCCGGGTTTCGCTGTTCGTGGAGCCCGACCGGCGGCAGCTCGACGCGGCGGTTTCGCTCGGCGCGCCGGTGGTCGAGATCCATACCGGCCGCTACTGCGACCTGGCGCTCACCGGCGATGCGGCGGCCCGCGAGAAGGAACTGGAGCGGATCCGCGAGGCGGCGCGCTACGGCAGCGAGGCGGGGCTCGAGGTCCATGCCGGCCACGGGCTGACCTTCGATTCCGTAGGACCGGTCGCCGAGATCGACGGTCTTGTCGAACTCAATATCGGCCATTTCCTCATCGGCGAGGCGATCTTCATCGGCCTCGAGGAGGCGATCTCGATCATGCGCGCGCGGATGGACGAAGCCCGCGGCGACGCCTCCGGCGTAACCCCCGGGGATTCCGAAACCCGGTCGGCGGGAACCCGGACGGCTGGCGGGGGAGCCGGTTCGTGATCGTCGGAATCGGCTCCGACCTGATCGACATCCGGCGGATCGAAAAGACGCTGGACCGTTTCGGCGATCGCTTCACCCACAGGGTGTTCACCGAGATCGAACGGAAGAAATCCGACCGGCGCCGGGAACGGGCGGCCTCCTACGCCAAGCGCTTCGCCGCCAAGGAAGCCTGCTCCAAGGCACTGGGGACCGGCATCCGCATGGGCGTCGCCTGGCGCGAGATGGGGGTGGTCAACCTGCCGTCGGGGCGGCCGACCTTCGATCTGAAGGGCAGCGCGCTCGAACGGCTCCAGTCGCTGATCCCGGACGGTTTCGTGCACGATATCCACCTGACGATCACCGACGACTATCCGCTCGCCCAGGCCTTCGTGGTCATCGCCGCCTATCCCGGCGACTGGCCGGAGCGGTGAGCGCCGCACGGCGCGGAGCAATCCCATATGCCGCGTTGCACATGCCCGGATTAACCGGTATCACACACTCAAAATTCCCCGAATTGGATGGCGTCGATGGCTGAGGCGGAACAAAAGCAGGAAACGAAGAAGGATGGCCTTTGGGAGACTCTCAAGGTCATCATTCACGCGCTGATCCTGGCGCTGATCGTGCGCACGTTCCTGTTCCAGCCGTTCAACATCCCCTCGGGCTCGATGGAGAACACGCTGCTGGTCGGCGACTATCTGTTCGTGTCGAAATATTCGTACGGCTATTCGAAATATTCCTTCCCCTTCGCCATCATCCCGTTCAGCGGTCGGATCTGGTCGGCGGAGCCGAAACAAGGCGACATCGCGGTCTTCCGCCTGCCGCGCGATCCTTCGCAGGATTACATCAAGCGGGTGATCGGGGTGCCCGGCGACAAGATCCAGGTCACGAAGGGCGTCCTCTATATCAACGGCAAGGCGGTCAAGCGCGAACGGGTGAAGCCGTCGGAGATCGAGGAGCGAGGCTATCGCCGGCCGAACGTGCCGACCTATCGCGAGACCCTGCCCAACGGGGTCAGCTATCTGGTGCTCGATTCGGTCCAGGGCGCGCCGTCGGACGACACGGGAGTCTACGAGGTGCCCGAGGGTCACTACTTCATGATGGGCGACAATCGCGACAATTCGACCGACAGCCGGGTGGCGCCCGAGCAAGGCGGCGTCGGCATGGTGCCGTTCGAGAATTTCATCGGTCGCGCGTCGGTGATCTTCTTCTCGGTCGATTCGCGGGCGCCCGCCTGGCAATTCTGGCGCTGGCCGTGGACGGCGCGCTGGGACCGGATCTTTACCGGCCTGTGAGCGGGATCCGGACAGGAGCGGCGATGACGGGCGATGACAGGACGGCCGGCGACGACAACAGAGAACTCGACGCCGTCCAGGGCCGCCTCGGCCATCGCTTCGCCGACCCGGATCTCCTTATCCGCGCCCTGACCCATTCGAGTGTCGACGTCGCGCCGGGAAACAACAACGAACGGCTGGAATTCCTCGGCGACCGGGTGCTCGGGCTGGCCGTGGCGAACCTGCTGATAGAAGCCTTTCCCGAGGCGCCGGAGGGAGACCTCGCGGCGCGCCTCAATCGGCTGGTGAGCGGCAAGACCTGCGCCCTGGTCGCCGAAAGCCTGCGACTCGGCGAGGCGCTGATCATGGCGGAATCCGAGGCGCAATCCGGGGGGCGTCGTCGGCGTTCGGCGCTCGCGGACGCCTGCGAGGCGGTGATCGCGGCGATCTATCTCGACGCCGGCTACGAAGACGCGGCGGCTTTCATCTCGCGCCACTGGAAAGACCGGATGCTCGATTTCTCCGGTCCGATCCGCGACGCCAAGACGACGTTGCAGGAATGGACCCAGTCGCAAAACCAGGGCGTGCCCGACTACGAGGTGATCGAGCGCACAGGACCCGACCACGATCCGCGCTTCGTCGTCAGGGTCGAGGCGCCGCCGCTGGAGCCGGGCACCGGCGCAGGCCGTTCCAAGCGCGACGCCGAACAGGACGCGGCAAGCAAAGTCCTCGTTCGCGAGGGCATCTGGCAGGACACGAGCAATGGCTGACGAAGTGAACCCGCCGATGGAGGTGGACGCGCAAAAGCAGAAATGCGGCTTCATCGCCCTGATCGGCGCGCCGAATGCCGGCAAGTCGACGCTGGTCAACGCGCTGGTCGGCTCCAAGGTGTCGATCGTTACTCACAAGGTGCAGACGACCCGGGCGATCGTGCGCGGCATCGCCATGGCGGGCGAGGCGCAACTGGTGCTGCTCGACACGCCCGGTATCTTCGCGCCCAAGCGTCGGCTCGACAAGGCGATGGTCACCACCGCCTGGGGCGGAGCCAAGGACGCCGACCTCGTCGGTCTGCTGATCGACGTGCGCAAGGGGATCGACAACCAGGTCGAGGCGATCCTCGACGGGCTCGCCGATGTCCGGCAGCCGAAATTCCTGCTTCTCAACAAGATCGACCTCGTCGCCAGGGACAAGCTTCTCGACATCGCGGCGCGGGCCAACGATAAGGTTGCCTTCGAGCGGACCTTCATGATCTCGGCGCTGACAGGCGACGGGCTCAAGGACCTGATCGAATGGCTGGCGGAGCGGTCGCCGGCCGGGCCGTGGATGTTCCCGCTCGACCAGCTGTCCGACCTGCCGATGCGTCAGCTCGCCTCCGAGATCACGCGGGAGAAGATCTTCCTGCGCCTGCACGAGGAACTGCCATATGCGTCGACGGTGGAGACCGAGGCGTGGAAGGAACTCAAGGACGGGGCTGTGCGGATCGAGCAGGTGGTGTTCGTCGAGCGCGACAGCCACAAGAAGATCCTGCTCGGCAAGGGCGGGCAGACGATCAAGGCGATCTCGCAGGCCGCCCGCGAGGAACTGAGCGAATTGCTCGAACGTCCTGTACACCTGTTCCTGTTCGTGAAGGTGCGCCGCAAATGGGGCGACGACCCGGAGCGCTACCGGGAGATGGGGCTCGACTATCCGACCTGACGCGATGTCGGTCCGGGCCGATGGATTGAACCGATGGAATGGAGTGGCGACGCCGTCGTTCTGGGCACCCGCCGGCATGGCGAATCGAGCGTCATCCTCGAGGTGATGACGCCGGATCGCGGCCGCCATCTCGGCCTCGTCCGCGGCGGCCGGTCGCGAAAGCTGCAGGCGACGCTGCAGCCGGGCAATTCGCTGCGGGTCACCTGGCGGGCGCGTCTCGACGAGCATCTGGGGCTGTTCACGGTCGAGGGCACCGAACTGAGGGCCGCGCGGCTGATGGAGACCGCCATCGGCCTGCACGCGGTGCAGACGCTCGCCGGCCATTTGCGGCTGCTGCCCGAGCGCGATCCGCATCGGGCGCTGCACGACGCATTGGTGGTGATCCTCGACGACGGCCATTCGCCGCTGCTGGTCGGCGAACTGATGATCCGCTTCGAGCTGGCGCTGCTCGACGATCTCGGCTTCGGCCTCGATCTCGCCCGCTGCGCGGCGACCGGAACAGCGGAAAATCTCGTCTATGTCAGCCCGAAATCGGGCCGCGCGGTGAGTGCGGAGGCTGGGGAACCCTACAAGGACCGGTTGATGGCGCTGCCGGCTTTTCTGGTCGATCGCAGCGCCAACGACCCCGATTTCGCCGACCTTCGCGCCGGGTTCGATCTGTCGGGCCGGTTCCTCGACCGGCATGTCTACGAGGTCCGGGGCATGAAGGCGCCCGACGCGCGCCACGCGCTGATCCGGGCGATCGAGAAAGCCGTTGGACCGGCGGACGCAAACACATGAAAACCGCGCGCGAATCAGCGAAAATACAGAGATTGTCGCGATTCCGCGGCCACAGTTTGTAGATCGGACATCAAGTCATGGGCAAAGAGCTTCCGCCCTCGGGCCATATCGAGGGCATCGACCTGCGCCAGGCGCTGGAGGAACGCTATCTCGCCTATGCGCTCTCCACCATCACCCACCGGGCGCTGCCGGACGTGCGCGACGGGCTCAAGCCGGTGCACCGGCGGCTGCTCTACGCCATGCGGCAATTGCGGCTCGATCCCGGTTCCGGCTTCAAGAAATCGGCCCGCGTCGTCGGCGACGTGATCGGCAAGTACCACCCCCATGGCGACCAGTCGGTCTACGACGCGCTGGTGCGGCTGGCGCAGGAATTCGCCGTCCGCTATCCGCTCGTCGACGGGCAGGGCAATTTCGGCAATGTCGACGGCGATAACGCGGCGGCCATGCGCTACACCGAAGCGCGGATGACCGAGGTCGCCCGGCTGCTGCTCGAAGGCCTCGACGAGGACGCGGTCGATTTCCGCGAGACCTATGACGGAGAGGACAAGGAGCCGGTGGTGATGCCCGGCGCCTTTCCGAACCTGCTGGCCAACGGCTCGTCGGGGATCGCGGTGGGCATGGCGACCTCGATCCCGCCGCACAATGCCGCCGAACTCTGCGAAGCCGCGCTGCACCTGATCAAGTTCCCCAATGCCAGTGTCGAGAAGCTGGTCGAAATGGTGCCGGGGCCGGACTTCCCGACCGGCGGCATCATCGTCGAGAGCCGGGCCTCGATCCTCGAATCCTACAAGACCGGCCGTGGCGGCTTCCGTGTCCGCGCCCGCTGGGAGCGCGAGGACCAGGGCAGGGGCACCTGGGTGGTGGTGGTCACCGAGATTCCCTATCAGGTGCAGAAATCGAAGCTGATCGAGAAGATCGCCGAACTGCTGACGGCGCGGCGACTGCCGCTGCTCGCCGATATCCGCGACGAATCCGCCGAAGACATCCGCATCGTTCTCGAACCGCGCAGCCGCTCGGTCGATCCCGACCTGATGATGGAATCCCTGTTCAAGCTGACCGATCTCGAGTCCCGGGTGTCGCTCAACATGAATGTGCTGTCGCGCGGCGTGGTGCCGAACGTGCTGGGCCTGCGCGAGGTGTTGCGCGAATGGCTCGACCATCGCCGAGAGGTGCTGGTCCGGCGCTCGAAATACCGCCTCGGCCAGATCGACCACCGGCTCGAGGTGCTCGAAGGCTATCTCGTCGCCTATCTCAATCTCGACGAGGTGATCCGCATCATCCGCTACGAGGATCATCCCAAGCAGGAGCTGATGGCGACCTTCTCGCTCAGCGACGTGCAGGCGGAAGCCATCCTCAACATGCGGCTGAGGTCGTTGCGCAAGCTCGAGGAAATGGAAATCCGCAAGGAGCACGAGAGCCTGAGCGAGGAACGGGACGGCCTGCGCGAATTGCTGGCGAGCGAAGACCTGCAATGGAAACGGATCGGCGAGGAGATCCGTCAGGTGCGCAAGTCGTTCGGCAAGGACACCGTTCTCGGCCGCCGCCGCACCGGATTCGGCGACGCGCCGGAGCATGACCTGGAGGACATCCATGCGGCGATGATCGAGCGCGAGCCGATCACCGTCGTCCTGTCCGAAAAGGGCTGGATCCGGACCATGAAGGGGCATCTGAGCGACGCCAGCACGCTCACCTTCAAGCAGGGCGACGCGCTCAAGCGCTTCTTCCACGCCGAGACGACCGACAAGATTCTGGTCTTCTCCACCGCCGGCAAGTTCTACACGCTATCGGCCGACAAGCTGCCCGGCGGGCGCGGCCATGGCGAGCCGATCCGTATCATGGTCGACATGGAGGCGGACGCGGACGTGGTCGCCGTCTTCCGCCACGAGGCCGAGCGCAAGCTGCTGGTCGCGACCACCGAGGGGCGCGGCTTCATCGTCCCCGAGGCCCAGGTCGTCGCCAATACCCGCAAGGGCAAGCAGGTGCTGAACGTGAGTTCGCCGCACGAAGCCTATCTGTGCGTTCCGGCCGCGGGCGACCGGGTGGCGATCGTCGGCAAGAACCGCAAGCTCCTGATTTTCCCTGCCGATCAGATCGCCGAGATGGGCCGCGGCAAGGGCGTGCGCCTTCAGCGCTACAAGGACGGCGGCATATCCGACGCGCGTGTGTTCATGGCAGAGGAGGGGCTCAGCTGGGAAGATTCCGCCGGCCGCACCCACACGCGGACGCTGGACGAACTGGCCGAATGGCAAGGCGACCGCGCGCAAGCGGGCCGCATGGCCCCGCAGGGTTTCCCGAGGACGAACCGGTTCGGCGAGCGGGCGCTCTGACGAGCCGTGATCGGCGCCGGCCGGTTCGCAGACGGCCGGCTCTCGTGGACAAGGCTTGTTCGGCCTCCGGTAGCGACGATAGAGTGATCGCGGCATCGTTCGACGAGGGCCTGGAGTTACGGATATGCGGGCCGTCATCGCGCTTCTGATCGTTCTTGCGGGACTGCCGCTCGCCATCGGGCAGGCCGGAGCGGGGCGTGTGAACGAGGAGGATCGCCAGACCTTCAAGGCGTTCCGGGACTCGAACAAGATGGCGAAGGCGGACTTCGACCGGCTCTACGGCGCGACTGCGCGGATCGAATGCCGCTTCAAGGGGCAGCCGGTCTGGGCGAGCGGGTCGATCGTCCATCAGAGCCACCTGTTCGTCACCGCCGACCATGTCTTCGTCGAGATCAACGGCGAATTGAGCGGACCGGAAACCAGTTGCCGGGTGATCACGCTGTTCGATGGCCGCCGCTACCGCATCCGCGCGGGTTCGGTGCAGCACGGGTTCCTGCGGGCCGGGGTCAACGGGCGCGGGCTCAAGAACGACTGGGCCGTTGGTCAGTTGACCGAGCCGACCAGGGTCGAAAGGCCCTTTCCGCTTCCGCCCGAGGGGGCCGTTCTTTCCGAAGGCGACAAGGTCATCCTGATGACGCAAGGCCATCGCGGCTGGGGCGCCAAACGGCCGAGCATCGGTCGCTGCAAAGTCATGGCGAACATTCTGGGCCTCTACGTCACCACCGATTGCGACGCCGACAAGGGAGCTTCCGGAGGTCCGCTGCTCGAATGGGGCAAGGCGGGGGAGCAGGAGGACGGGCCGTTCATCGCCGGCATCCTGATCTCGATCGTCGAACGCGGCGACGACAAGGACAAGAAGACCTACGGCGACCTTTCCGCCACCATCGCCAATCCGATTTCCAGCACCATCCGCGAAGCGATCCTCAGGGCGGGCATCCCCAAACCCCGGCGGCGGCCGTGGATCCTCAAGGACCTCGCCTTCTGGGATGCAAAGCTCGCCGCCGATCCGGCCGATCCGACTGCCCGCCTCAACCACGGTCTCGTCCTCATCGCCATGGGCGACAGCGAGGACGGCGAGAAGGAATTGCTCGAGGGCTTGGCGAGGGACGGCAAGGCTGAGCCCCGGCTCGTGACCGCCGCGATAGCGGTTCTGGGCCAGGAATTCGCGGCGGACAACAAAGCCTATCCGGCCCTGCGAGTCCGCGCCGAACTCTATCGCGCCAGAGGCGATGTGAAGCGGGCGGTTCTCGAAAGAGAGCGCTACCGGCGGGCGGTTCGGCAGGGCATTCCGCCGCTTGCCGACCGCGAATGGGAGAAACTCGGCTGGCGTTTCCGGAGCGGCATCGTTCCCGAGTACCGGGCGGTGGCGGTCCCCGAAACCGACCATTCGAATTCCTGGCTCGTTTCCAGCGATACCTCCGCTTGGGAGGCGGCCCACGAAGCCCTGCGGATTTGCCGGGCGCGGTTTCGCAAACCGTGCCGGATCTACGCCCTGGGCAGGAATGTCGTGTGGCTTTCCGACGGTGACGAACTGGACGAGCGTATCCGGGCTTATCAGTCGGACCACCGCGCCAGTCTTGCGCAGCGGATCGACGATTTGTCGAAGGGGCCGGAGCGCGACAGGTCGGGGCCTCTCGTCGAACGGGGCCGGCTGGCGCTGGTTCTCGGGAACGCCCATGATGCCGCCGAAGCCCTCGACCGGGCGGTGCGGGCCGGGTTTACGACGCCTGACATCCGGCTCGACCTCGGAAGAGCCTTTCTGATGGATGGCCGGTTCGCCCGGGCGGTGGGAGCCCTCGAACCGCTCGCCCGGGACGTCTTCCACCACGCCGCGCGCTATCGCGCCGCCTGGCTCAGGGGACAAGCCAATCTGGCACTGGGCCGTCTCGATGCGGCTTCAAGGGATGCCGAATGGATGATCCGGGCCGGCCAGGGTATCAGGCCAGACGGTTTCGTCCTGCGCGCCGGCGTTGCATTTGCCCGCGACAAGCGCTCCGAGGCGATGGCCGGGATAGGCAAGGCGGTGCTGCTGGGATCGGGGAAACCGGACATGCGGACAGCAATTTGCCGCCTGCTTGCAACCTATGCGCAGCCCGGCGCGGCGCGCGAGCATTGCGAGCTTGCCGGTCGGATGCGGCCGATGAACGCGGAAACCCTCGATGCCGGCGCCTTCGTTCTCTGGCAGTTGGGCGACGCGGCGGGCGCCAAGAAGTTGCTCGGCGATGCGCGCCTCGTCCGGCCGGGGGGCCCTGAAACCGACGATCGCTTCGAACAGTTTCGCGTCGAACTCGCCGCCACGTTCCTGTCGATGAAAGGGTTCTATCGCGGCCCCCGTGTGGTCGAGGCCACCGGGGCGCTAGGCAAGGCGATTCAGGCGTTCCAGGCGGCGAACGGCCTTGAGCCGACCGGCGAACCCGACGACCGCCTGCTCGGCCGGCTGACGCCGCTCGGATTTGGCGATACGCGGCTGGAGCAAGTGCCCGGCCTGCTCACCGCCGATGCGATCCGGAAAGGTTGCCGCAAGGTGTTGCGTGGCGAGGAGGTGCGGATTCCGGTCGCGGGCGCGCTCTATCGTTGCAATTCCGATGCCCGGTCGGTGCGCCGGATCCTGTAACTGCCAAGGGTTTCCGTCGCCGCCGTTTTGGGCGATGATCCGCGCCCCCGGTGGGCGCCCGCCCGTCGGACAGCCAATTTCCCCTCAGCGAGGAGTGTCGGACCGTGCGATCGATCTTCATTGCCAATCGCGGCGAAATCGCCATTCGCATCGCCCAGGCCGTCGCCGAACTGGGACTGGAGAGCATCGGCGCCTTCGCCGAGGACGAGGCCGACGGCCCGCATCTCGCGTTCGTCGACCGGACCGCCGCGCTGCCGGGCAAGGGCGCAAGGGCATTTCTCGATATCGACTCGGT
>Ga0070729_10002839_pt1 | contig 21385 bp, 17 predicted proteins | sample tdDd472_FD_66725 | JGI IMG/M metagenome (GOLD analysis project Ga0070729, IMG submission 66725) | Marine sediment microbial communities from the Atlantic coast under amendment with organic carbon and nitrate - tdDd47.2 | ecosystem: Environmental > Aquatic > Marine > Coastal > Sediment | place... | reverse complement strand
TCATGATACATCACCGGCACACCAAAACTTGGCGCTTCGGCAAGTCGCACATTACGCGGGATCACTGTTCGGTAAACTTTATCGGCAAAATGATTAAACAATTGGCGCGATACTTCTAACGACAACCGGTTACGTGGGTCATACATAGTTCTAAGTATGCCTTCAATTTCTAAATCAGGGTTAATATGATCCTGAACCTGACCAATGGTATTGAGCAGGGCAGACAATCCCTCCAAAGCATAATACTCACATTGCATTGGAATAATCACTGAGTCGGCTGCCACGAGAGAGTTCAGCGTTAGCATATTGAGAGAGGGTGGGCAGTCAATTAAGACATAATCATAATAACGGTTGATTTGCTGAATAACTTTACGCAGGCGTTTTTCTTTATCCTCAAGCTTTAGCAGGTGTACTTCGGCTGCAGTCAAGTCAGCATTGGCAGGCAACACATCATAATTTCCGGCTTCCGAGACAACAATATGACTTTTGGCTTCACTGGGCTCCATAAGAGAGTCATAAACCGATAGCTCCAGATCTCCTTTTTCAACCCCTGAGCCCATGGTTGCATTTCCTTGCGGATCCATATCAATCAGCAACACGCGCTTGCCTTCCTCAGCTAAGGATGCTGCAAGGTTTACGCTGGTGGTTGTTTTACCAACACCGCCTTTTTGATTTGTAATGGCAATTACATGCGCCACGCTTCACCTCTTGTTCTATTTGTGCAGCTTGGTCACTGCTTCTGTTTTAAGTAGACAAACCAACGACTTGCATTAACACCCGGCAACTTAACTTCGTTCGCCTTAACTAACTCAGCGGTTTCCGGTAACTCATCAAGTTCTTGCTGTGGATATTGACCCTTCATCGCCAACCAATGGCCACCTTCTGCAAGCAGATGCTCAGTCCAAACCACCATGTCAGACAGGCTGGCAAATGCGCGCGAAAGAATGCAAGCATACCCTGATTGATTCTTAAAGTCTTGCACTCGCTGATTAATCACTGTCACATTATCCAGTCCCAGCTCATAGACCACCTGTTTTAGAAAACGGGTCTTTTTACCGTTGGTATCAAGCAGTGTGAACTGTTTTTCCGGGTTTAAAATAGCCAGCGGAATTCCCGGTAAACCTCCTCCGGTGCCTACATCCAGCAAAGAACTATAATCTTTAATCGCAGGACTCACTACCACGGAGTCAAGCAAATGCAAATCCAATGCTTCCTTGGGGTTGGTTATAGCGGTTAGATTAAATGCCTTGTTCCACTTCAATAATAAAGAAAGATAATTAAGTAAGCGCTCACTCTGTTCACTTAATAAATCAATCCCACTATTCTGACATTTTTGATTAAAGGTATCTTGAAGTTTCAGTAGTTCCGAGTTCACAAGCAATTTCTTCTTTTATAGATTTAGTATAAGCGTACATTTGATCAGTGCTTAGGCATCAAAGCCAACATACTTACTTTATGCTGACTTCAGGCGCTGGCGCTTTTTTAAGTGTACTAACAAGAGTGAAATAGCTGCAGGCGTCACACCTGATACACGACCAGCCTGGCCGATGGTTTCAGGTTTAATATTCATCAGCTTCTGCACCACTTCATTAGAAAGACCTTTAACCTGGCTATAGTCCAGGTCCTTTGGCAGCGTGGTATTCTCGTTACGTAGGCTACGCTCAATTTCGTCTTTTTGACGATCAATATAGCCAGAATACTTGATTTGTATCTCTACCTGTTCCGCCACTTTTGCGGGCACCGGCTGCTCAACCATGCCAGGCAATGCCATCAAACCAGCATAAGTGACATCGGGACGGCGCAACAACTCTTCACCTTTATAGGCACGGCTTAAAGGCTTCTCTAATTGTTGCTTGAGTTGCTGACCAGCAGCGCTGTCAGGTTGAACCACTAAGTTTTTGATGCGGGTTGTTTCTTGCTCAATAGCCTCTTTTTTATCGCTAAAAGCCTGCCAGCGGACATCATTAACGAGCCCTATTTCGCGGCCTTTTTCTGTCAAACGTAAGTCCGCATTATCTTCCCGAAGAATTAAACGGTATTCCGCTCTTGAGGTAAACATGCGGTAAGGTTCTTGTGTGCCGCGAGTAATCAAGTCATCGATCAATACGCCAATATAAGCTTGATCACGACGCGGCGACCAAGCTTCTTTATCTTGTACCAGCAGTGCTGCGTTCATACCCGCAATTAAGCCCTGCGCACCGGCTTCTTCATAACCTGTGGTGCCATTAATTTGACCTGCAAAGAACAAACCTTTGATAAATTTAGTTTCCAGTGAGGCTTTCAAGTCACGAGGATCGAAGTAGTCATATTCAATGGCATACCCGGGGCGCGTAATATGGGCATTTTCAAAACCTTTTATCGAGCGCACCAAATCCATTTGCACATCAAACGGTAAGCTAGTTGAAATCCCATTGGGGTAGAGCTCATTGCTGTTTAAGCCCTCTGGCTCAACAAAAATCTGGTGGCTGTTTTTGTCACTGAAGCGCATGATTTTATCTTCAATAGAAGGGCAGTAGCGTGGGCCAACCCCTTCGATTACACCAGAGTACATTGGCGAACGATCCAAACCACTACGAATGATGTCATGCGTCGCATCGTTGGTATGCGTTATCCAGCAAGAAATCTGCCGCGGATGCTGGTCAGCTGTACCCATAAAAGAGAAGGTTGGCACAGGGTTATCACCCGCCTGTTCTTCCATCACTGAAAAATCAACACTTTTAGCGTCGATGCGTGGCGGAGTCCCTGTTTTCAGCCGATCAACACGGAATGGTAATTCACGTAAACGGTCGGCCAATGCAATGGAAGGGGGATCGCCGGCCCGGCCACCGGAATGATTCTGCATCCCAATATGAATCAAACCGCCTAAAAAGGTACCCACAGTCAGCACCACAGATGGCGCATAGAAATCCAAACCCATTTGGGTTTTAACCCCTTGCACCTTGTCCTGCTCAACGATTAGATCAACTACAGCATTCTGGAAGATAGTTAGATTAGGTTGGTTTTCTAAAATTTCACGAATGGCACTTCGGTATAAGCCACGGTCAGCCTGTGCACGAGTTGCACGAACTGCAGGCCCTTTGCTGGCATTTAAGGTTCTAAACTGAATGCCAGCACGGTCAATAGCCTTCGCCATGGCGCCGCCGAGGGCATCTATTTCTTTAACTAAATGGCCTTTACCAATCCCGCCTATCGCTGGATTACAGGACATTTGGCCAAGGGTTTCGATATTATGCGTTAGTAATAAGGTTTTCACGCCCATACGAGCCGAAGCCAAAGCTGCCTCGGTGCCAGCATGGCCACCGCCAATCACAATTACTGAATATTTTTCTGGGTAACGCATAATTATCAATCTCTAATTAAAGCTCGGTATCTTACCGAATAAAAAACAGCCCCTTTCTATAAAGGGAGCGAGATCATACCGATATTTGTATAACTTTTGAACAGTTATTAGCACAGATTTAGGGGCTTTTATGAACTTTTTTAACCCTATTCAATAGCTTAGCCTTAACTTATATCCTTTTAACTCTTGTCTCCATAACTATGATATAACGTTTAATGCTCAGTTAGAGGTCTACAACACATTGGGGTTTCAGTTTGACCAGCAATCATCGTTACTATCAACAACCTTTTGCAGAAAGTATCATTTTAACCTGTTTAGCTTTAGTTTTGCTTGCCTTTACTACTAGCTCTGTTTTGTTCTTTGCCTACTATTTTTCTGATACTTCTCTTGGGACTGAACCGCCAGCACTAATGCTATCAGTTTCTGTATGCCTTGGTTTATTGATAAGTTACGCTGTGATCATGCGCTTAAGCACGGTTTTCTTCATGTCTGTGTTTATGCCACAACTTAAGCTCTCAACCTTTTGGTTTTTCAGCTCTATAACCATAGGGGTTCTCTTTGCTGTTTTTATTTTATGGTTGGGACAATTTTTTGATCCCCCTTCAGACGTTGATTCTACCCTCAAACAGATTGCCGCAGGCGGTACTGCCGCTAATATACTCTTGTTTCTTTCTGTGGTTTTGTTGGCCCCTGTTGGAGAAGAGTACTTGTTTAGAGGAGTACTCTTATCTGGTTTATCTAGCCAGGCGTCCACTTTTTCAGCAATTTTATTATCCTCAGTTGTGTTTATGGCCTTTCACCTACTAGAATACTACGGACACTGGTTTGCTTTGCTAGCCATTTTCGCATTAGGTGTATTGTTGGCGGTGTTACGCCTTCGCAGTCAGTCTATGTCAGCACCGATCATATGCCATGCTAGTTATAACTTTATTATGTTAACCCTTGTTTAGTGGGAGCGTTCCCACTGATCATCACAAGTGAAGGAGAAAAGGGTGAAGATCTTTATTCGATTATTTATTTTCTTGCTAATTGCTGCAGGTTTGGCTTACGGCTATATCTGGTACAAAAACAAACAGGCAATTGATGATGTGTTTTCTCAGATTCGCATGTTAACTTCCGCAAGTTATGATACAACTTTTGTTAGCCTAGACGGCAAATCAGTTACTCAAGGTATCAAGTTCACCTTTCCCGGTACTAGTACTGAAGCCACAATAGAAGAATTTCAAATCGGCACCGGAAGCTTAATTGAATCCTTCAAACTAGTGCGTAGCATGGAAACTAGAATGCTAAGCGACGCGCCCTCTTCAATGTCGCTAAAAATTAAAAACTTTAAGTTTCCGCTATCCATGGATCTACATTCCGATGCTTCCTTTGCAAAAGAACCTGATTTCTTAACTAAAATGCAAATGGCAGGCTGTTCGAATAAGCAATCTATTGGCATTAGTGACCTAAACAAGATGGGTTATAGCCAAATTTCCTTGGACTTCGATACCGGTGTGAGCTTTGATCAACATATTAATCAAGCTAAATTTACAACTTATGCTAATGCTCAAGACTACGGTAGCTTTCAAATCGATTTTCTGCTGGATAACTTCAGTCAAAACTCTTTTAGTTCTAAACTTAAAAACATTACCCTTACCTTGAATAATGACGGTTACGTTAATCGCTTAAATGAGTTTTGTGCAGATTTAGTTGGTATTTCAAAAGACCAATACCAGCAACGACACCTAAACTACCTAAAGCATGTTCTTTACAATGAATCGATTTATTTAAGTGATGAGTTCTTTACCCAGTATTCGGACTATCTTACTAACCCTCGCAGTATTAAACTATCTACCTATCCAGACAACTCTATGGATCCGGCTCAGTTATGGTCTATGTCTCCACAACTCATGGTTAGCAGTTTAAATATGATTATAACTATCAACGATCATGAAATCAGACAGTTATTCGGTGCGCGACCAAACCCCGAAGATCTTCCTCCACTAGACGAGCCTGTTAAAGTAGTTGATGACAGTATCGAAACGATACAAGGCTTAACTTTACAAGAAACGGCTCCTTCTGAGCTAGGAAAATACATCAATTATCAGGCGTATTTTGATTACCGTGGCAACTCCTATAAAGGCATAATTGAATCTGTTGAAGGGTCGATTGCACGAATCAATACCCAAGTTTCAATTGGTAATAACTTACAAATGCCTTTTAAGATCTCGGAAATTCGCAACTTACGGATAAGGCGTGAATTCGAAGGTAATTAATCTCTCTTTAAAATATAATCCCGCCACCAGGCGGGATTTTTTTCTCCAAAAAGTTCCCTTCTTTTCTCTTCGGCTCCCTTAATAAGCTCTTTTTTGCAGAACGTTTCACACTGCTGCTAGCGGCTCAAACTTAATGTGAACCAAGTCATAACAATATCTTTCTAGCCAACGTCAGTTGTGCAATAATCGCTCGCAACTCTAGGTTATGTAACTTTTTTTGTTACTTCATTTAATGGTACAAAGCAGAACTTATATTATGAAACAATTTAATCAACAGCAGCCTATCACCAAACTGTTAGTGATCAGTTTGTACTTATTGTCTGCCACGGTTCTCATTTTGGCCTTTATTCTCGATCGTCCTGTATCAGAGTCTCTTGTGAGCCTTCGCTTTTTCCTGTTTATTCTCGTCGCTCCTTTAATTTTAAAGCTTTTGGTTCAATTTTACGCAGCAATTCGATATTCGTTTTTACCTGTAAATCAAGGCTACTCTACTACAGTCCCTTATAAAGTCAGTGTCTTGTTACCTGCCTGGAATGAAGAAGTCGGGATTATAAAAACGATAGAATCCGTACTACAATCTAATTATCATGACTTTGAATTAATCGTTATTAACGATGGATCAACTGACAAAACTGATCAGCTTGTGCGTAACTTTATTGCCGACTATGAAGACCCTTCTGGTTACCAAATTCCTATAAAATATTTATCTTTATCCAATGGTGGTAAAGCTAAGGCACTTAATAAAGGATTAGAAATTGCAGAGGGAAATATTGTTATCACTATCGACGCTGACTGTATTGTTGAAAAAAATGCTATTTACAAATTCGTTCAGCGTTTTGATGATCCTTCCGTTGGCGCTGTTGCGGGAAATATTATCGTCGGAAACAAAAAGAAGCCTTTAGAGTGGTTACAACAATTAGAGTATGTTTGCGGTTTCTTTTATAAACGGGCTGACTCATATTTTAATGCTGTTCATATCATTGGTGGAGCCGCGGCCGCTTATAGAAGAGATGTTTTGACTAATCTAAAAGGGTTCGATGAAGAGATTATTACGGAAGATATCGATCTTTCTATGAGCATTTTAAGTCATGGTTATAAAACTCGTTATGCCCATGATGCCGTTGTTTATACAGAGGGTCCCACGGATTGGAAAGGCCTTAGAAAGCAAAGACTTCGTTGGAAATATGGTCGCATCCTATGCTACTTGAAACATCGTGAGTTATTCTTTAGCAGCAACTCCCAGCACAGTCGATATTTATCCTGCTTTATTCTACCGTTAGCTGTTTATGCTGAAATTCTATTATTAAACGTTGGTCTGTTTTTATCGTTATTTTATAGCTATATCATTATTAGTCAGGACTTTGCTATGCTGGCTTCGGTTATACTGGTTTCATCTAGTTTGGTAGCCATTCAGATTAAACTCGATTCAAAATCGAACTATCATGCTAACCTTCTACCTTTTATTCCTGTAGCCTGGTTATTGTTGTACGTTATTGAATTCATTGAGTTGGTAGCTTTAACCATGAGCTTACAAAAACTTTACAATCGCGAGTCGGTTAAGTGGCAAAAATGGAATCGGGTAGGTTTGCAGCAGCAGACTGCAGAGCAAACAAGTTAACTACTTTCCAATACAGAAACTACTAAATATTCGTCCCAATAAATCATCGGCGGTAAATTCGCCGGTGATTTCTGATAATGCATTTTGCGCTTGGCGAAGCTCATCCGCCAGTAACTCTCCTGCTTGATAAACCTCCAACTGTTGCTTACCGTTCTCGCAAAATTGCAATGCTCGCTCAATCGCATCAAGGTGTCGACGACGTGCAATAAAAGATCCTTCCGATGTTTGTTTAAAGCCAACAATATCTTTCAGGGTCTTTTTTAACTCATCAATACCTTGACCTGTTTTAGCGCTTAGCGATAACACTTTATACTGAGAGTTTTCTGATACTTTAATACTGTTAGTTAGATCAGCCTTGTTAGCAACTATCAATAGCTTCTCTTTAAACTGTTCAAACTTAGTAAAGGCTGGATCAATTTCATGAGGCACAAACTCATGTGTCTCAGTTGCATCGGCTACTAAAATAATTTGATCTGCTTTATTAATTTCTTGCCAGGCTCGTTCTATACCAATTTTTTCTACCGTGTCATCACTGTCACGCAGTCCTGCAGTATCTATAATATGTACTGGTAATCCATCAATATGAATATGTTCACGCAACACATCACGTGTGGTCCCAGCAATCTCTGTGACAATAGCCGACTCTTTGCCAGCTAAAGCATTCAGTAAGCTTGATTTGCCTGCGTTAGGTTTTCCGGCAATAACCACCGTCATTCCTTCGCGCAGAATTGAGCCTTGTTGTGCTTCATTTTTTAACTGGTGTATCTCTGCAAGGATTGAATAGAGATCTCTTTGTACTTTTCCGTCAGATAAAAAGTCGATTTCTTCTTCAGGAAAATCAATGGCCGCCTCAACATAAATTCGTAAATGAATTAATGACTCAACCAGGCGATTGACCTTATTCGAAAACTCGCCTTGCAATGATCGCATTGCCGAACGAGCAGCCTGCTCTGATGTGGATTCAATTAAATCGGCAATGGCTTCAGCCTGCGCAAGATCAAGTTTATCATTCAGAAAGGCGCGTTCTGAAAACTCACCGGGTTTAGCGATTCTTGCGCCAGCCGCCAGTACTTCTTTCAATACTAAATCTAAAATTACGGGGCCACCGTGACCTTGAAGCTCTAGAACATCTTCGCCGGTAAAGGAATTAGGTGCTTTGAATAAAATGGCGATTCCCTGATCCAAAACGCATTGATTGGAATCATAGAAGGGTAGGTAGGTGGCTTCGCGTACTTTTAGTGACTTACCTAAAACTTTCCGAGCAATTTGTTCAGCTTTTTTTCCTGAAACCCTAATAATGCCAACGCCACCTCGTCCGGGTGGCGTTGCAATAGCAGCAATTGTGTCTTGAATGGTCACTTTGACAGCTCCATCCGAGCTACTTACTCTTTGCCGCGTGCTGCTTTTCAATCTTTTTGGTTACGTACTGTTGTTGTGCTACAGAAATTAAATTGTTACACAACCAGTAAAGTACCAGCCCCGCAGGGAAGAACAACATAAAGACCGTAAACACTATCGGCAAATAGCTCATGATCTTTTGTTGCATGGGATCCATAGTAGGCGACTGAGGTTGTAATTTCTGCATCAACCACATACTACCACCCATCAACAAAGGTAATACAAAATAAGGGTCGGCTACCGATAAATCCTGAATCCAACCAAAGAAAGGTGCATGTCGCAACTCAACCGCTTCGAACAACACATAATAGAGTGCGATAAAGATTGGGAACTGTAATAACATGGGAAGACAACCACCAAATGGGTTGGCGCCTTCTTCTTTATACATCTTCATCATTTCCTGCTGCATGCGCTGCTTGTCTTCACCATAACGCTCTTTCAATTGCTGCATTTTAGGTGCCAACTTACGCATATTAGCCATTGAGCGATATTGCGCTGCCGAAAGTGGATATAGTAATGTTTTAACGACCAGGGTTACTAAAATTATCGCCAAGCCCCAGTTTGCGACAAAGGAATAGAAGAACTGCATCAACTTATATATTGGTAAACCAATCCACCACACCCAGCTTAAATCCAGAGATTTCTCAAGTCCTGGAGCCGCAGCTTCTAATCGTTTTAAAATTTTTGGCCCTACGTATAAGGTTGCATCAATCACTTTTTCGCTTTGTGCAGCAACCGATACTGTTGGCTGAATAAAACGAATGATCGTTTCCTGGTTTGGTTTTACAGTTGTAGTAATCTTTATTTGTTCTTCTTGCTCAGGTATCCAGGCAGAAATGAAATAATGCTGCAAATAACCAATCCAGCCGCCTTCTCGGGTAACGCTAACAGGCTCTTCAGCCAAATCCTCGAAAGAAATCTTTTCATACTTCCTTTCTTCTGGAGAGTAGGCCACACCAATAAATGGCGACATACCAAAAGAGGATTTTTCCTCCAAGCCGGTTGATTTTTGATCCCGAATCAACTCTGCAACAAAATTATAGGTTCTATCATTCGATGATTGGTTTTTAACCTTATACTGAACCCCAATTTCAAAGTTATTTCTTTTAAAAACAAAGGTCTTTGTGAACTCAACACCTTCTTCATTTACCCAGGTTAGTGGAACTGTCAGTTCATCCTGGTTATCTTTTAAATGATAGGAAGTATCTTGGCTAGAATAAGTTGCACGTGGCAGCTGATTATCTGGAGCACCAGTCCCCAGCAAGGCACTTTTTGCCTGATATAAACGATCGCGGTAATCAAACAACACCACTTTTTCTGCTTCGTTTTTAAGCTCTCGGTTGTAGTTATTGAGTTCAGCATAAACTACATCGCCTCCAACTCGATCAATTTTCACCTTTAAAACATCGGTTACTACCTCAACCAAGTTGCCAGTTTTCACTTTACTGTCAACGACAGTGTTACTTTGTCCAAACTGTTCATTCACTTCTTGTTGCGGTTGCTGTGGGCCATAATCTTTCTGCCAAGCTTGGTACAACAAGAAGCTGCAAATAGCTAAACCTAATATAAAAAATCCGCGCATCGATTCCATAGCAATCTCTTTAATTCTTTGCGTGTACTGTTAATCGTTTAGAGGTGGAACGGGATCGTGTCCGCCTTCACACCCAGGATGGCAACGAGCAATTCGTTTTATTGTTAACCAACTACCTCTAAATGCTCCATGTTGCTCTAAAGCTTCTATCGAGTAATTGGAGCATGTGGGATAAAAACGGCACTGATTTCCCATGACAGGGCTCAATACTTTTTGATAACCACGCACAATACCAATTAATACTCGATCGATCACTTGTTAACCCTTTTCTGTAAACGAATCCAGAGTTGTTCAAGGTGCTCGAATAATACCTTATTCGGTAACTGACTACTACCACGACGAGCCAATAATACGATGTCGAATGACGGTAATTGATGTTGATGTAAACGAAAGCTTTCACGTGCTAACCGTTTAATCTTATTTCGATCAACGGCATGACGAACGTTTTTCTTAGCAACGATTAAACCAAGTCTTGAAAGTTTTTTTTGATTGGGTACTGCAAGCAGAGTAAAAGGAGGGCAAACTAACTTGACAGGGTTGTTATTAAAAACCCTTTTGTAATCCTCTGCTGTGAGCAAACGCAGACTCGCTGGAAAATCAGCCGATAGCTGTTTTTCGTAAGCCTGCTTGTCGCTCACATCAAGGAATACTTTGCTTATCAGGCAGCTAAACGCTTACGACCTTTAGCACGACGACGGTTAATTACCTGACGGCCGTTCTTAGTTGCCATACGTGCACGGAAGCCGTGAGTACGCTTGCGCTTGATAATGCTTGGTTGAAATGTTCTTTTCATCGGATTAACCCACTAGCCAATAAAATTTAAGCTGAGTTTTTACCACCACCTGATTATGGTGCCTAAAAACGTTATACAGCCTTACTACAAGGACGCGAGATTTTATAGGATCTATAGGCTTTGTGCAACGATCTTATTGTTTATTTAACAATCTTTTGCTGTTTGTCTACCCCCTATGATTATAAGCCTTTTATGATTGAGCGGGCTATATTTTAAGCACTTTCTCTTATCTAGTGTTTTTCTCCGTTGTTCAACACTATATCGTCCATAAGAGGAAGAATTCCGCTATTAATTGTGGATATTTTTATTTCTTATAACCGATAGGAAAAGTTAGATTTAATGAAAAAACACTGTTTTTTCATTGTTTTATAAGAAAACCACCCGTTTTACACGCTTTGAAGCACCCTACAGGTTTATTTTAAAGTTATTAAGCCTGTAATATCTATAAAGATCTTTTAAAAGAACTTATTATTATTATTAAGTCTATCTGTTTCTGTGTATAACTCACTTTATCTATTTTAATTCAATTAGATACAAACATAATAACCCTCTTTACAAGTGGTCTCATAACTTAAGGATAGATCTTGTATAAGTGTAGGATTTGGACTAATTACTGTTCTATCCACAGTTTTAACTTGTTTTTATACAGAATATACCCACAAAAGTGCTTTTTATATTGTTTTGGCTCAAATTTTGTTTAGTTTTAATTCTGGAGCTTTTATCAGATTCTCTGGGCCTATAGTGAAAATATATAAGTAAAGTTGTGGATTATTTTGATAGGGGGATCTACACTTAGTGCTGTCCTTAAGAAGTGACCAAAAATGTGTTCTATTTAAGAACGATACTAACGAATACTAACTAACAACCAAGATTTAGGATTCTAATAATAATGACGGGTAATGTTTGGCGAAGTTGTTTGCAAAAGTTGCAGTCAGAATTGTCTGCTACTGAGTTTAACACTTGGATAAAACCTCTACAGGTACAAGAAACTGATTCAGAGATGGCTCTATACGCCCCGAATCCTTTTTTCGTAGACTGGATCCGTCAGCAATACCTTGATCGTATTAATGAGTTCTTGGAGCAAAAAGACTCAACAGAGCAAAAGCAAATTTCATTGCATGTCGGTAATCTTAGTCAACCAGCTGCTCAAAATTCAATCGCCAAAGTCACTAACAGCACTAACAATCAAGCTTCGAGTTCTTCCAGTTCTCGCCCAGCAACTCCGCATTACAATGATAGTCAATCATCCGGTTTTCAACAAAACAATCTCAATCCCCGTTTCCTATTTTCGAGCTTTGTTGAAGGCAAGTCGAATCAATTAGCCAGAGCTGCTGCTCAACAGGTTACTGAAAACCCCGGTGAAGCCTACAATCCATTGTTTATCTATGGTGGTGTTGGTTTGGGTAAAACACACCTTATGCACTCTGTTGGCAACTCCATTCTTGAGCAAAACCCCAATGCGCGCGTGGTATACCTGCACTCTGAAAGGTTTATGGCTAATATGGTTAAGGCGTTACAAACTGGAACAATGGATAAATTTAAAAATTTTTACCGTTCAGTTGACGCCCTGCTCATAGATGATATTCAGTTCTTTGCTAATAAAGGGCGCACCCAGGAAGAGTTTTTTCACACCTTTAATAACCTAATTGAGAAAAACAAACAGGTAATCATTACCTGTGATCGTTTCCCAAAAGAGGTTGATGGTCTTGAAGAGCGCCTCAAGTCGCGTTTTGGCTGGGGCTTAACCGTTGCTGTAGAACCTCCTGAACTCGAAACTCGTGTAGCCATTCTTATGAGTAAAGCTCAGACTTCTAAAATAGAACTACCCAATGAGGTCGCTTTTTTTATTGCCAAAAGAATTCGCTCTAACGTGCGTGAGCTAGAAGGGGCTCTTAAACGTGTTATTGCTAATGCACAATTTACTGGCCGTGCCATTACTCTTGATTTTGTTAAAGATGCTTTAAAAGACCTGATTGCAGCCCAAGATAAGCTCATTTCTATTGAAAATATCCAAAAAACTGTCGCCAGCTATTACAAGATTAAGGTTTCTGATCTATTATCTCAAAGGCGTAGCCGTTCTATTGCCAGGCCGCGTCAGATGGCTATGGCTTTGGCTAAAAACTTAACTAACCATAGTCTGCCTGAAATAGGTGATGCTTTTGGGGGAAAAGATCATACAACAGTCCTGCATGCCTGTCGTAAGATCGAGCAATTAAAAGGCGAAAGCATTGATATTGAAGAAGATTTCTCAAATTTACTTCGGACTCTGTCCAGCTAATAACAAGGTGTCTATATGCGTTTTACCATAAGCCGGGATCAGTTGCTGTCGCCACTTCAATTAGTCAGTGGTGCTGTAGAAAAACGACAAACACTTCCAGTATTATCTAATGTATTAATGGTTGTTGATGATAGTAAGTTATCACTTACTGCTACAGATTTAGAAGTAGAGCTTAAGGCTCAGGTTGATCTCGACGGTGAGTTTGAACCTGGTGAGATAACGGTGCCTGCACGCAAATTATTGGATATCGTACGTAGCCTGGGTGATGGTGAGAACCTGAAGCTGGAACAGACAGAAGCACGTTTAAAAATTACCACCCCAAGCAGTCGTTTTAGTTTGTCTACTATGTCAGCTAATGAATTTCCAAACTTAGACGAAACCGTCAGTCTTGCTTCGTTAGAAGTTACCCAAGAAGTTTTAAAAAGCCTGATAGAAAAAACTCAGTTTGCGATGGCACAACAAGATGTTCGTTACTATCTTAATGGTATGCTGTTCGAATTCGACAATGATAAGTTAACCACCGTAGCGACTGATGGTCACCGCCTTGCTCTTTCTCGTGCCACAGTATCTATTGATACCGAGGACAAAATTAGCGCGATTATTCCTCGCAAAGGGGTTACTGAGTTGGCTCGTCTGTTGGAGCATAGTGACGAAACAGTGACTTTAAACCTCGGCTCTAATCATATTAAAGTAATTGGCGCTGACTACTCTTTTACCTCAAAACTTGTTGATGGCCGCTTCCCAGAGTATGACAAGGTCCTGCCGCGTAATGGTGATAAAATCGTTATTGCAGACCGTGAACTCTTCAAGGAATCACTATCTCGTGCCTCTATCCTTTGTAATGAGAAATTCCGCGGTGTTCGTTTTATGTTGACTAATGAGCAAGTTAGGCTCCATGCGAATAATCCTGAACAAGAAGAGGCAGAAGTAGAGTTTGGTGTTGATTATAATGGCTCTGATCTAGAAATTGGTTTTAATGTTAGTTATATGATCGATGTTATGAATACTATAAAGACCGACCAGGTAAAGCTTACTTTTATCGATGCTAACAGTAGTACTTTGATAGAAGAAGTGGATGGTGGCGAGAGCCTCTATGTCGTTATGCCGATGCGCCTTTAATCCACCCACACCACCTCACAAGCATCCCTTAGATGCATATTAAATCCGTTTCTATTCAAAACTTCCGAAATCTGCAGCCTTCAAGGCTGCTTTTTTCTCCTCAGCTGAATATTATTTATGGCGACAATGCCGCAGGAAAAACCAGTATTCTAGAAACCCTCTTTACCTTTGGTCATGGTCGCTCCTTCAGAACCAGTAGGCACTCAAAGCTAATACACCATGAACAAGAGTCTTTCACCCTTTTTGGTGAGCTTATCTCCAGCGGTGTTAACCATCGTTTGGGCATACAACGTTTTAGAAACAATGATGTTAAAATTCGCCTTAACCAAGAGCCTCTAAGCAAACTTAGTGATCTCGTCACGCTTGCTCCCATCCAAGTCCTCGCTCCTGAACATTATGAGCTTCTTACCAAAGGCCCAAGTGGAAGAAGAAAGATGCTTGATTGGGGGGTGTTCCACGTGGAACACTCTTTCCTGAAACGCTGGCAATCATGTCAACGCATAATACTTCAGAGGAACAAACTTTTAAAATCCAGTCATTCTTATACCGACTTACAAGTATGGGATGAGCAGTTGATACCTCTATCGGAGCAGGTCAATCATTATAGGCAAAAATATTGTGAGCTACTAACCCCGCACTTTCAAGATATCGTTGCTGAGTTTTTGCCTGATGTTGAGTTGTCCTTAGAATTTTATCCTGGTTGGCAAGGAAAAAGCCTTCGACAGTTATTGACCGAGCAATATAGTAAAGACAAAAAATTGGGTTACACTCAGTCTACGATACAAAAGGCTGATCTCAGGATATTATCAGGAAAGCGCTTGGCTGCAGACTATCTGTCCCGCGGTCAGCAAAAACTTGTTACAACGGCGCTTAAATTGGGTCAGTTAAAACTTGCTCAAGAAAGAGGGCGGCAGTACCCTGTTTTTTTGCTTGACGACATTGGTGCGGAACTGGATGAGAATCACCAAAAAATGCTGCTAAACTTTCTTGCCCATCAACCCCAAAATCAGCAAATATTTATTAGTTGTGTGCATTTAGATCCTCTCAAAAGCCTCATAAACAGGTATAATAACGCTAGGTTGTTCCACGTGGAACACGGGGCTGTATCAGTTATAGAGGCCTCGGAAATAAATTCGCAATAAGCTTAACAGAACAATCAGAAGGAATCCGTATGTCAGAGAACAACAATTACGATTCGTCCAGTATTAAAGTATTGAAAGGCTTGGACGCAGTACGTAAGCGTCCAGGAATGTATATCGGTGACACAGATGATGGTACTGGTTTGCACCACATGGTGTTTGAGGTAGTTGATAACTCCATTGATGAGTCGCTCGCTGGCCATTGCACCGATATTTACGTAACCATTCATAGCGATAATTCTGTATCTGTAAAAGATAATGGACGCGGTATTCCTACAGAATTACACGAAGAAGAGGGTGTGTCTGCTGCTGAGGTTATCATGACCGTCTTGCATGCTGGAGGTAAGTTTGATGATAACTCCTATAAAGTGTCTGGTGGTTTACACGGAGTTGGTGTTTCTGTTGTTAATGCCCTTTCTGAAGAGCTGAAACTCACCATTCGGCGTGCTGGTAAACGTTATGAGCAGATCTATGTACATGGTGTACCGCAAGCTCCGTTAGAGGTTGTAGGAGATGCAGAAACAACTGGCACAGAGATTCGGTTCAAACCAAGTGATAAGACATTCACCAATACTGAGTACCATTACGATATATTGGCTAAACGTCTGCGCGAGCTATCTTTCCTAAACTCAGGAGTAGGTATTCGATTAGCGGATGAGCGCACAGGTAGGCAGGATCATTTTAAGTACGAGGGTGGTATCAGAGCTTTCGTTGAATACCTTAATAGCAAAAAAACGCCTATCCATGAGAAAGTATTCCATTTTACCCATGAGCGTGAAGAGGATGGAATTACTGTTGAAGTTTCACTGCAGTGGAATGATGGCTTCCAAGAAAGTATTTTTTGTTTTACCAACAATATCCCACAAAGGGATGGCGGTACTCACCTAGCCGGATTCCGAGCCGCCTTAACTCGTGGCCTGAATAATTTCATGGAGAATGAGGGTTATAACAAGAAAGGTAAGGTTAATACTACCGGTGATGATGCTCGTGAAGGTCTAACTGCGGTTGTTTCGGTAAAAGTTCCAGACCCAAAGTTTAGCTCTCAAACTAAAGATAAATTGGTTTCGAGCGAAGTTAAAACTGCGGTTGAGCAGGCGATGGGTGAGCATTTGAAAGACTTCCTGTTGGAAAACCCAGCGGAAGCTAAAGCTGTTGTTAACAAGATGATTGATGCAGCCAGAGCGCGCGAGGCTGCGAGAAAGGCGCGAGAGATGACTCGTCGTAAGGGGGCGCTTGATATTGCTGGGTTACCAGGGAAATTGGCCGACTGCCAGGAAAAAGATCCTGCTTTATCAGAACTATACATTGTGGAGGGTGATTCTGCGGGTGGTTCGGCCAAACAAGGGCGAGATCGCAAGAATCAGGCAATTTTGCCACTGAAAGGTAAGATTCTGAATGTTGAAAAAGCACGCTTCGATAAAATGTTGTCTTCACAAGAAGTAGGGACTTTAATCACTGCGTTGGGTTGTGGTATTGGTCGGGAAGAGTTTGATGCCGATAAAACCCGCTATCATCGTATTATCATCATGACCGATGCCGACGTTGATGGTGCCCATATCCGTACTTTATTGCTAACCTTCTTCTATCGCCAGGTTCCGCAGTTAATTGAACGAGGATATATTTATATTGCTCAACCGCCCTTGTACAAGGTTAAAAAAGGGAAGCAAGAGCAATATTTGAAAGATGATGAAGCCCTGGAAAACTATTTAACACAAACAGCTCTAAACAATACTGAGTTGTATGTGAGCAAAGATGCACCAGCTATTAGTGGCGAAGGCCTTGAGCGGCTGGTAAACGAGTACAGAGATGTGCAAATGACCATTCGTCGTTTAGCACAACTGTATCCATCGAATATCTTAAACAGTATGATTTACCATCCCACCCTAAAGACTGAAGATCTAAAAAGTGAGTCAAAGGTAAAAGAATGGATGGATAGCTTAGCGATAAAACTTAACAAAGATCAGAAAAGTGGCGCGGTACGTTTTAATTTTAATATACGTAAAGATAATGAATTGGAACATTACCTGCCGTACTTTGTTATGTTTCATCATGGTGTTGAAAGTGAGTATTTACTTTCAACAGAGTTCTTTGCTTCTGGTGATTATAAAAAGATATCGCTACTCGGAGAAAAACTGGAAACCTTGGTTGAGGAAGGTGCTTTTGTTAAACGTGGCGAGAAGATCCAAGAAGTTGACTCATTTAAAGAGGCACTTGATTGGTTAATGACAGAAGCCCGTCGTGGCCAATCTATTCAGCGTTATAAAGGGTTGGGAGAAATGAACCCTGGTCAATTGTGGGAAACCACAATGGATCCAGAGGGGAGACGTATGCTCCAGGTAACGATTGAAGATGCAGTTGGTGCTGATCAGTTATTTACCACCCTAATGGGAGATCAGGTTGAACCAAGACGAGAGTTTATTGAAAATAACGCTCTATCGGTATCCAATCTAGACGTTTAACCCAGTAAACCGAAAAAGTGTTAGAAAAAAGGCCGCTATTTGCGGTCTTTTTTTTAAGTCAAAGCGGAAGTGGGTGCTAACTTATTTATAATGTACGCCTTTAGACAATTGCTTTTCGTATGCCGGTAGAGCCTCTTGGTCGCGCGCAGATAACTGCGGATATTGGATCGGTAGCTGCTTTAGGTTATCGAGAACAATTTGAGAAACAATGGTCCGCATGGCTGGTTTATTATCCGCCGGAATAATATACCAAGGTGCCCAAGGTCGAGAGGTATGAGAAAGCGCTTCTTGATAGGCGTGTTGGTAAGAATCCCACAGTTTACTTTGCTCGATATCATTTTTTGAAAACTTCCAGTTTTTAGTAGGATCATGGATGCGGGACAGAAATCGTTGATGTTGCTCTTGTTGTGAAACATTGAGAAAAAACTTGAGGACTAAGGTTCCATTAGTGGCAAGGTGGCGCTCGTGATCGTTAATTGATTGGAACCTGGACTGCCAGAATGAGTCTTCGACAATAGGAGACTTACTGGTTGAAGGAGTGATATTACTCAAGTGTTGGCTGGTTAGGAAGTGAGGGTTAACCCGCACCACGAGAACTTCTTCATAGTAGCTGCGGTTGAAAATACCAATTCGACCACGCTCAGGCAAAGCTTTTGCGGTCCGCCATAAAAAGTCATGTTCAAGTTCTTCATCTGAAGGTTGTTTAAAACTATGAACCTGGAAGCCAGCAGGGTTGACCCCTTTAAAAACCTTGCGAATAGTACTGTCCTTACCTGCGGCATCCATTGCCTGGAAAATAAGCAGGATCGAAAAGCGATTATCGGCATATAAGGTATGCTGCAAATGATAAAGTTGTTTGCGGTTGTCTTTAAGTCGAATTTTATAATCGGACTTAGATTCAAGTTGCTGCGGCAAGGTTGAATAGTCAGATAGCTTTATTGCGGACTGAAACGGTACGCAATAATCATTAATAACGCAGTCAGCTGGCAACTGAAATATGTCATGGTCAAAGGACATAGGTTTAACCTTAAAGTAAAGATAGAGTTAAGATGATGGAATTTAAGCTTAGAAACAAGTACTCAAATGTAAACTTATCAATATGAGAAACCAGTAGGTTGCGATGTGTTGGCACAGGAGTATGATAGAAAAGAATTAAAAACAAAAAAGGAGCTTATATGACTGTTGCAAAGGTTACAGAAATTATTGCAGACTCAAAAGATAGTTTTGAAGACGCGGTAAAACAAGGTATTCGACGAGCCAATAAAACCTTGGATCAGGTAAAGTCAGCCTGGATTAAAGAACAGCAGGTGGTCATTAAAGACGGAGAGGTAGAAAAATTTCGTGTCGTTATGAAAGTTACCTTTTTGTTAAAAGATTAAAGTGGATCACCATAACAAAAGCCCATGCTATTGCGTGGGCTTTTTGCTATTTACTGCCTAAAATCGAACCTAAAAGGCCACGGACAATTCTGCGTCCAATACCTGAACTGACCGTTCTAGCAAGAGTTTTAAAGAAAGCTTCCGACACAGATTGACGGTTTGAACGTCGTTTTGGTTTTGCTTTTTCGCGAATATCTTGAGCTTGCTTCATTTCCTTCATTTGCCTATTCTGAAGTTCTTTCTCTCTTTCCAGCAAAACCTCATAAGCTGATTGACGATCTATAGCTTGATCATAGACACCTTTAAGGACAGAAGAATTGAAAACGGTTTGCCAGTCTTTATCAGACAAGGGGCCAATCTGGGAAGTTGGAGGGCATATTAAGGTTTGTTCGACTGGGGTGGGGCGGCCTTTATCGTCAAGGACAGAAATCAATGCTTCACCGACGGATAACTGGGTGATTATAGACTGAGTGTCTAACAAAGGGTTAGGTCGAAAAGTGTCAGCAGCAGCCTTGATAGCCTTTTGATCTTTTGGTGTAAAAGCGCGCAGGGAATGTTGAATTTTGTTTCCTAGTTGCCCAAGTACTGAATCAGGGATATCGGTAGGATTTTGAGTAACGAAATAAATCCCCACTCCTTTGGAGCGTATAAGGCGGACAACCTGTTCGATACGCTGGAATAAGATTTTTGGCGCATGGTCGAAAAGTAAATGGGCTTCATCGAAAAAGAAAACCAGACGAGGTTTATCCAAATCTCCTACTTCTTCCAGTTCTTCGAACAGCTCGGAGAGCATCCATAACAGAAAGGTGGAGTAAATCCTTGGATTTAACATCAACTCGCGGCTGTACAACAAACTAATATAACCTTTGCCCTGAGAGTCGAGCCGCATCAAATCATTAATATTAAGTGCTGTCTCGCCGAAAAAATGATCGCCCCCGGAGTTCTCTAATACTAGAAGTTTTCGGATAATGGCAGCGACTGTTTGAGAGGTGACATTACCATAGTTACGACTGATTTCTTGACGGTTATCAGCCAGCCAGTTGAGCATAGAGCGTAGATCTTTGAGATCAAGTAGGAGTAGACCTTGTTCATCAGCAATATCGAAAGCGATATGAAGAACGCCTGTTTGGGTGTCGTTTAATTCTAAAAGGTTAGAAAGCAATAAGGGCCCCATCTCTGAGATGGTTGTTCTAACTGGGTGGCCGTGTTTACCAAAAACATCCCAAAAAAGGACAGGATTAGAGCGAGGTTGATAATTGGGGATTTGAATGGTATCAATACGTTCAGCAATTTTAGGATGGGGGGAGGCAGCTTTAGCTATCCCGCTGAGGTCACCTTTAATATCAGCAGCGAAAACAGGAACACCCATGTTTGAGAAAGATTCCGCAAGCACCTGTAGGGTTACCGTTTTGCCAGTGCCTGTTGCACCAGCGACCAGGCCATGGCGGTTCGCCATCTTGGGATTGAGATGAATGTGTTGCTGCTGAGGGTTGCCACCAATAAGTATCATGTGTCGATCCTACTATAGTTGATAACTCAGAATAATTTATCAGGGCGAAAAGGCAAGCGAAACATTCAAATGGATAAGTTGAGTAGGCATGACAATAGTCAAGAAAAGGAAAAAAATATAAGGTAGAGTAACCAAAACAAAGGAGGGGTGATGGATTTCGACTTATTGCTTAGTAATGCTATTAGTTCTAGTCAGAAGCAGACAACCAATAGTGTCTTCTGTGACAAGGAAAACACACTGGAGGATATGAAGTTATTACAGGTTGATATGAACAACCAATGCTTCATAACAGAGGATAAAAGCATAGCCTTTAATAATGCTCAATATGTCGTGTTGCAAAAACCAGTCTATGAAAGTTTAGAAGAATACCAAAAGGAAACAGGGAACCTAAACTATTCCAATTACCGGATTGAAATGAACGATAAGTTCACGATCACTGGTCAGTGTGTTTACTGTGAAAAAGAAAACGGTTTATGGAAAGTACTGCGGTTGCATAAGTATCA
>Ga0070729_10002838_pt1 | contig 21388 bp, 21 predicted proteins | sample tdDd472_FD_66725 | JGI IMG/M metagenome (GOLD analysis project Ga0070729, IMG submission 66725) | Marine sediment microbial communities from the Atlantic coast under amendment with organic carbon and nitrate - tdDd47.2 | ecosystem: Environmental > Aquatic > Marine > Coastal > Sediment | place... | reverse complement strand
AAATGACAAAAATCAGAGGCTTTGAAAAAATTTCTATTGAGCAATTTGAAAAAGATATAAAAGACACAAATCTATATAGTGAAGTAAAAGTACCACAACGTGCAACCAAACATTCTGCTGGTTATGATATATTCGCGGTGAAGGACATATTCCTTAAACCTGACGAAATGGCTGCATTTCCTACTGGAATCAAATGCTACATGCAAAATGATGAATGGTTCTCCATCCGTGTTCGTAGTGGTCATGGATTCAAATTCAATCTCCGTCTCAAAAACCAGGTTGGCGTAGTGGATTCAGATTATTACAACAATCCAAAGAATGAAGGCCATATTTTTATCGCATTACAGAATGAAGGCAACAAAGATTTTGTTGTAAAAAAAGGCGATGCATTTGCACAAGGGATTTTCCACAAGTATTTGGTTGCGGATGGTGATTTTGTTGAAACGACAAGAAATGGTGGATTTGGATCAACGAATTAATACTTCACTACTTTTATCTTATCCTTTTTAATCTTAATCGGATACTCCAAATAAGCCGAAGTAAATTCTAACTTTTCTCTTCCCAATGCATCCCAGAATTCTACCGGTAGTTCAGGATGATCCACTGTAATATATGGTGATACTAAGTATTCAATTTCCTCGAAGTCATTTTTATACAATAGGGAATCTAGCGACCAGTAAATAGTTGAATTACTGCTTAGAGCATCATAGTCCAATTGTGCTTTTGAAGTTTTTACCAAAACCATATCATGATCTTTATCAACAGGTTCAAAAATAATTCCTGTTCTGAAAAATCCATGATTCGAAGGAACGCGATCCTGTCTCAAAGAAAAAACTTGTGCTGAATTATCAAAAACATCAAATTGAAACAGGAATTTTGCTTTTACTGTGTCTCTATCAAATTTTAGCAAAAGTTCATCCGTATCTTCTTCCTCGCTTAATAAACCTTTACAATTGAACAGGGCAAACAAAGTATCATTATCTCTCAGTTTTCCACTATTCGTAATATTATCCTGCTCTTCAAGAATTTTGCCATTGGCAAATTCAATATCTATTGTTGATGATTGGTAATTACTCATAAAAAAATATAATGTAAACTTACCTGTATTACCTGAACCACCATTTTGATTTTCTGGTAAAGGTAATTTTATTTCAAATTTGCCATTTTCATCAGTCAATGTATTGAGATTGAACCCTTGTAACCAGACGAAAATACCATCAGAACTAGTTCCATCATCCAGAATTACTTTGCCAGATATTTTTTCTTTTTCGATCTTGTTGTCATCATCGTTGCTTAATGGATTTTCAGTACAGTTCACCAACCAAATTACTAATAATAATATAATTATGTATTTATGTGACATTACTTATCCTTTTATCACTGTTACACTGGCATGAGTTCTTTTGAAGGGATAATGTAAATAATTCTTATTGAAGTTTAATTTTTCTCGTCCTAAAGCATCCCACAACTTTTCAGGTAAATAGGGATGATCAACTAACAAAAATGGGTATGCTTTATATTCAATTTCTTCAAAATCATTTTTCAATAATCTTAATTCAAAGGTCCAACTATTTGAGCTATTTAAGAGTAAAGCATTATGATAGATAAAAGCATCAGGACTTTCAATAAATACAGGATTGTAATTATCATCTACTGGTTCAAATACAATACCAGTTCGAAAAAATCCCCTGGCAGGCCACTTATTGTCTTCTCGTAGTGAAAATATAACTTGAGTTTCACTATATAGCTGCAGTTCAAAAATCAATTCTTTATAGATCCCTTCTCTATCAAAATCCAGAACTATCCCATCTAAATCATCAGCATCCAACACACTTCTTATATTTAATATTGGCATCAAAACAATCTCATTTTTCAATTTCCCTGAATTAGATATATTGTCCTGATCTTCAAGAAATTTTCCTTGTGAGAATTCAACATCAACTGAATCTGCTTTGTAATTTCCCATGAAAAAGTAGAGTGTAAATTTACCATCAAATCCTGTTCCCCCGACCTGATTCTCCGGTAATGGAACAGTTATGGAAAATTTCCCATCTTCATCAGTATAAGTGCTGAGATTAAAGGTTTCCAGCCAAACAAAAATTTCGTCAGGTGCGACACTATCATTCAACACTACTGTACCGGATATCTTTTCTTTTTCCAGTTTATTATTCTCTTTGCTAGTAAACGGATTTTCTGTACAAGATGAGAGAAAAAATATTACCAGCAAAAGACCTGGGATGTATTTTTTCATTTTATCTCTACTCCTAAAGTGACATAAAATCTTTGATCTCGAATAGCAATTCCCTCTTTGATCAATTCCCCACCCAACAAGTTTCTGGCACTGAAAGCAGCAAACCATTTGGTTCGCCAAAGATTAAAATTGCTTTCCAAATGGAGGTCAATATTAGAAAATTCATCCAGTTTGATTTCCTTCAATCCTTCATTTGGATAAAAAATGATTCCTGTCCGCTCTGATTCATTGAACCAAATACCATTGATTGTCAAGTGTTTCAACATGAACATAGCATTAGCAGTGATTTTGGATTCCAACTTGAATGGAAATGCAGCTTTATCGTCTATCATATTTTTGCTGTAGTTTACACCTGTTCGTAGTTTTTTCTTGAGAAAAGAAGTTTCAATCCGTCCTTCAATTCCATTGATTTTAGCAGACTTATAATTATCAAGAAAAGTCACTGGGCTTCCACTCAATTGGATCTGCCGATATTTATTATCATAAGAATTACTAAAAAATATTCCGGAAAAATTCCAATCCAGGATTTCATTATTGCTACGAATATCAATACCGATTTCTGTACTTCTTTTATTTTCCATCAGAAATGGCCCGGACTCTTCAACTTCGTCAAGAAAATGTTGTGACAATAGCAATTGATAGGGTGTGGGCAATCGAAAATCATTGGCATAATTAAAGTGAGTTTTAAATCGCATTACCTCATTTTCACTATCAAAAATTGAACTGACCATATAGGAAGTTTTATTATGCTCAAATTTATCGTTGATAGCATAAGCGGAATCACCATCATCAGTTATCATTTTATAATTAAAATTGAAACCTATGCTGCGAAGATCAAATTTGCCATCATACTTATTGTTTTTGATTTTGAATCCGGCAGAAATATCATTTGCACTTCTGGATAATTCAGCATCAGTAGGATCATTGAAGTAAAATTTCTCATCCAAAGAAGAGTTAATCTCATCCCGTTTATAGCCAATAAAAATATCAGCAGTTTTGATGGGAAGAATATATTCACCCTGAACAGTGATATTATCATTTTCCACGTTTTGAAAATTACGTAAGGAGAAAGAGTGCTCTTCTGATTCAATATTGGATGAAAAAGCTAATGCTAATTTTCCTTTGTCCAAATAATCTCCATCATATTTCAATGTAACCAAATCCTGCTTCTTATCCAGTGAATCTAAATAGGCTTCATTGAGATAACCACGTTTTGATTTGATATAGTTTGCTTTCAGGTCATTCTCACTGTTACCAATTAAAAAAGAGTATTTAGTATTCAGTGTAATATTTGAGGATGTGCGATCGATGGTTTCATCTTCAGTTTCTTCATCGACGTAGTTGAGACTGGAAGCACCTTCATTGATTGATGCAAATAGTTGAAAATCCCACAATTGTTTATAGAGATTCACCCCCCAATCACCAGAATCATAGGAGCCAAACCTCTGATGAAAGCGTACAAAATAATCCTGCTCAAGTTTTGGGATAAAATTAATCACAGCAGCCGAACCGATTGCATCGAAGGTCGCTAGATTTCCACCACGAATGATGTCTACTTGTGACAGTGTTGATGTATTAAGAAGTGACAGGTCGAAGATATTGTTGAAACTGCTATTCACTTTGATTCCATCGTAAAGCACTATAGTCTCATCAGCATTTGCACCTCGTACTGAGATTGTTTTTTTGCCTGACAGACTTTCATCTACCATCACACTATTTTTTGTGACAATGAGGTCGGCAGCATCAAGATAACCACCGGAACTAAATTCATGCTCGTGAAGGATTGTAATCTCATTTGTGATTTCCTGAGAGTATTTTGCTTCAGGATTGCCTTCCACTTTAATTTCACCAAAATGAATTTCTGTTGGGATCAGTTGAATTCTTTTCTGCTTTTTCATATCGGAAATGGACAGAACTTTTTCTATATATCCCACATGTGAAAATATGATCTTTTGTGATTCTTTGAAACCGGTTATTTCCAATTCAAAAAAACCTTCTGAATCTGTAGTTGTACCAAATTCAGTATTTTGCAGTGTTATATTCACATTTTTTAACGGTTTTTGAGATTGCTTATCTTCAACATAACCAGATATTTTTGAGTTTTCACCATTAAGATTTGCAACGGCTAAAAACATTATCATACTAAAAATGTAAAAATTAGAGAGAAAAAAAGAGTGTTTCTTCATTTTGATACCTTACCATACTTAATCATGTTAATATTAAATAATAGATAAGCAGGAATAAAGGAAAAAAAAATTAATCTAAAAAAATAAGAATGAATGGCTGATTTTACGGAATAAAAGTTTAGTTGTAAGTGAATTGTATAATTTTGAATATTCAGATTTTCACTAAATTTAGAGGAATAGTAAAATTATTTGAATTGCTTATACCTCGAATTGAATTATTAATCGCGACTTATTTACAAAAATTATAAATGAGTATTGCATTATGAACCATAGTTCATTAAATTCTTTTTGAGCTATAGTTCAAAAGTTATTTAAACCCATGATATGATAAGGAGAATTGTAATGCCAAAAGGTGATGGAACAGGCCCAAAAGGAAAAGGGCCCAGAACTGGACGTGGCTTAGGAAAAGCCGCAGGAAATAAATCAGGCCAAAATATTGGAAAATCCCAACTACAAAGTGGTGCAAAATTTGGAGCTGGCCAAAATAAAAATAATATCAAACCAAAATAAAGGAGAAGAATTATGCCTAGAGGTGACAGAAGAGGTCCTGAAGGACTTGGAGTAATGACAGGAAGAGGAATGGGATTTTGTACCGGATATGATACTCCTGGATTCGCTAATAATGCACAAAATTATGGTATTGGACGCAGAGCAAGAAATTTCCAAAGTTTCGGTAAAGGAATAGGCAGAGGATTTGGCTGGCGAAGTCAATCAGCATATCCTGTAAATCCAGTAACACCCGAATACTCAAAAGAGCAGGAAGTAGAAATCCTGAAAAGCCAGGCAGAAGCAATGAAAGCAAGTTTGGATTCTATAAATAAAAGATTAGAAGATTTGGAAAAGTAAAAAAATCTTAAGACTGTCTTAAACATTGAATTTTCTCACCAATATGTTTTTCAAAACTTCATTTAAAAGTTTAAAGGCAGTCTTTTTTAGGAAATTTATGTACGTATTTGGACCTGTACCTTCCAGAAGATTAGGAACATCCTTGGGTGTCAGTTTGATTCCTTCTAAAGTTTGTTCTTTGTCCTGCGTCTATTGTCAGATTGGTAAAACTGATAAATATTCCATTTCGCCCAAAAGTTATTTTGATAGGGAAGAAATTCTTTGTGAAATCAATAAGGCAATCCAAAATACATCTATTGATTATATAACTTTTGCTGGAGATGGCGAACCTACTTTATCTTCTGATTTAGGCTGGTTTTTGCAAAAATGTAAGGACATTTTTCATATCTCAACTGCTGTAATCACAAATGGCACATTGATATACAAGGATGAGGTTGCTGATCAACTTTCAGATGCAACTCTGGTGTTGCCATCCATTGATGCCGGATACGAGCCGACATTTAAGAAAATCAACCGTCCACATAAAGATTTGAAATTTGATAAAATGATTGAAGGATTGATTGATTTTAGCAATAATTATTCTGGTAAAATCTGGACAGAAACCATGCTAGTAAAAAACTACAATGATAATTTTGATGAGATTAACAAAATCGCAGAAATTATCAGAAAAATCAATCCTGAAAAAAGTTTTATTCTGATGCCCACAAGACCACCTCAAATTGATGTAAAAAAACCTGATCCTAAAATTTTCGCATATGCTCAAAAATTGATATTGGGTTCTACTTTTTTAGATTATATGGAAGATGGCAATTTTGATATTAGCAATTTCAACACATTACAGGAAGCCCTGGAAAATATAACAACGAGGCATCCTCTCAGGTTATCACAAGCTGAAACAATAGCAACAAAATATCACAACAATCTTAATAAATTGATTGATACAGGAAAATTTATTATAAAAAATTATAATGATGAAGATTATTTATTACCTGCAATAAAAATTAATAAAGAGATAAAGAATGATCCTAAAAACCCTTAATCATGCGTTGATGATTACCAGTTTTGTCTTTGTCATGATGTTGATCATAGAATATATTAACATTCAGACAAAAGGATTGTGGCAATCATCACTTCGTAAAAATATTTGGAAGCAATATATAATTGCTGCTATTTTAGGAATATTACCTGGTTGTTTGGGTGCCTTTACTTCGGTTGCACTTTTTAGTCATGGCATTTTTAGTTTCGGTGCTGTAGTGGCAACAATGATAGCCACCAGTGGCGATGAAGCCTTTGTGATATTTGCTATGATTCCCAAAACGGCAATTATCATTACGATTCTTTTATTTATTATAAGCATCATTGCTGCCTGGTTCACTGATAAATTTTTTAAATTTAATTCAGGTATCAAAAAACTTGAATTACATGAAGAAGAATACTGCAACTGCTTTCCAAAAGGGAAAATACTTCAGCAATTAAAAAACCTCACACTACAAAGAACAGTATTAATTTTATTGATTTCGATTTTCATTACCACCTTGATAAGTGGAAAAATGGGCCCACAAATCTGGAATTGGAAACGCATTACATTTCTGGTAATCAATCTAATTTCACTGTTCATTGTCACCACAGTACCGGAACATTTTCTTGAGGAACATTTGTGGGAACATGTGGTCAAAAAACATGTGCCATATATTTTTGGTTGGACTTTTGGTGTATTATTATTAATGAATATTTTAATGGCAAATTTAGATTTAAAAAATCTGATAGCAGATAATGAAATTTTTGTGCTGATAATTGCAACTATCATTGGTTTAATACCAGAATCAGGTCCACATTTAATTTTTGTCACATTATTTTCACAGGGTCTGGTTTCATTCCCGATTTTACTGGCGAGTTCCATTGTACAGGATGGTCATGGAATGTTGCCAATGCTGGCAGAATCGCAGACAAATTTCATAAAAATAAAAGCAGTAAATCTGGCTGTAGGTATATTAGTTGGATTAATCGGAATTATTATAATTTAAAAAAATTGTAGAGGGTAGTCATGAAAAAATTAGGAATCATAATTTGTGATAGATACAAAAGTTGTGCTGGCGGAAAATGTTTTCGTGCTATGCAAAATCGGGAAGGGGCTTTCAGCATTTACAAAGAGGAAGAAATAGAAATTGCCGGTTATACATCCTGTGGCGGATGTCCGGGTGGAAATATTGAATACACTATTGATGAAATGGTGAAAAATGGAGTAACTCATGTTCATTTTGCTACAGGAATGATAGTTGGTTATCCACCTTGTCCAAGAATTAATTATTTCCATGATTTCATAGAAACCAATTGGGATGTAAAAGTTATTTACGGAACTCATCCAATACCTGAGAAATACTTGATCAATCACAAACAATTGAACACCTGGAAAAATGATAAATGGCAGGAAATTACCAAATCAGTAATGTCTACAGAAAACATTAGAATTGCATATAATTAGGAGAAAAGTATGTATAAATTACCAAAATTAGTCCTGGAAGCCTGGGAAAACCGCAAAGGTCCTATTGTATTTTCAACAGTAAGTCAAAAAAATATTCCCAATTCAATCTATGCAACCTGTGTTAATCTCTATGGTGATGAAATAATACTAGTTGCAGATAACTATTTTTCTAAAACCCGAAAAAACATCAGCAAGGGTTGCAAAGGTTCAATATTATTTATTACAGAAGATGATAAAGCCTACCAGGTAAAAGGCTCAATTCAATATCATATTCGTGGTGAATATTTTGAAAATATGAAAAAATGGAACCCTGAAAAACTACCGGGACACGCTGTGGCAATTATTAATATTGAAGAGGCATGGTATGGTGCAACCAAACTTTAATATGAATTTAAAAGTAACTTTTTTACTGTTCTATACTCAATTAATTGATGTTTTTAAATTATTGAGGAGTTCTATAAAATGAGCAATAGCAGAATACAATATTTTCCCATTTCATTTTTCGCAGTGATTCTAGGATTATCAGGATTTTCAATCGCTATACAAAAAAGCGAAGAGTTTTTACATTTTCCTTTTAATGTCAGTAACTATTTAATTGGATTTACCTTCCTTTTGGCAATTACTTTTGGAATTATCTATACCTTGAAAACTATCTTTCATTTTTCAGAAGTTAAAGATGATTTCAACCATCCAATCAGGATAAATTTCACACCAACAATTTTTATTACATTTCTAATGGCATCAATATTATTGCTTTCAATAAACAAAGAAATTTCCAAAATATTGTGGTTGATTGGTACAGTTGGACAATCCATCCTTTTTTTAAACATTCTCACCAAATGGATGCACAACTCAAAAATCGAAGTAAAACATTTCAATCCTGCATGGTTCATTCCGGCTGTTGGCAATATTTTGGTTCCGGTTGCCGGAGTTGTCCATTTCAACAAAGAGATCTCATGGATATATTTTTCTGTTGGCTTGATTTTTTGGATAATTCTTTTGACGCTCTTTTACAACAGAATGTTCTTTCACAATCCATTACCGGAAAAATTGGTACCAACATTATTCATGCTGATTGCACCACCGGCAGTTGGATTTATTTCCTATGTAAAATTGACAGGAAATATTGATGCTTTTGCCAAGATACTCTACTATTTTGCACTGTTTAATTTTGTTGTATTGGTATTCCAATTCAAAATATTCAAGAATATAAAATTTTATCTATCCTGGTGGGCATATACTTTTCCAATAACAGCATTTACAGTTTCATCGATTCTTTTTTATCACAAAACTGGAATAGAAGTCTATAAATATCTAGCTATTGGAATATTGAGTTTAGCAACATTATTGGTGGCCTATTTAATCTACAGGACGATTATTGCAATTTTTATAAATAAAGAAATTTGTATAGAAGAATAAAAAATAGATAGAAAGGGAAATTGATGAAACATTATGACGTAATTATCATTGGTGGTGGTCCATCGGGTATTATCACAGGTGTAACAGGAAAAAAACAAAATCCAGACAAAAGTTTTTTGATGATCAAAGAAGAAGCAAAAGGATTGGTTCCTTGTGGAATACCTTATATTTTTCACGATCTTGAAGATGTATCAAAAAACGCAATGGGACCAAAACCATTTATCGATGCAGGTGGTGAAGTTCTGGTTGATACTGTTGGTTCAGTTGATATTGAGAAAAAAACACTTCATACTGCAAGCGGACAGGAATTCTCATTCACAAAACTGGTTTTTGCAACAGGATCCACTCCAACAATTCCAACTTTTATCAAAGGCTATGACCTTGAAGGAGTGGAATATGTAAAAAAGAGTTACAATTACATAGAAAAACTGAAACAAAGAACTGATACTGCAAAAAACATCGTCGTAATTGGTGCTGGTTTCATTGGTGTGGAAATCGCTGAGCAATTAGCGAAGCACGCTAACAAAACAGTATCACTGATCGAAATGGAAAAGCATTCACTTTATCGCGCTTTTTCTGCTGACTATGCTGCCAAAGCCGATGTGGAAGTAAAAGCATCGGGTGTAAATTTACTTACCGAAACCAAGGTAGAAGAAATCATTGGAAAAGATGGAAAAGTAACCGGTGTAAAACTTTCCAATGGTGAAACAGTAGACGCTGATATGGTTATCTCATCTGTTGGTTACAAACCCAATACAGATCTTGCTAAAAATGCTGGTCTGGAAATCAATAGTCATGGAATGATCCGGGTTGACAATTACCAAAGAGCCGGAGTTGAGGATATTTACGCAGTTGGGGATTGTGCTCAGACTATTGGATTTATAACTGGTAGAACTGACAATATCATGCTAGCATCTACTGCTACAGCCGAAGCCAGAGTACTTGGGTACAATCTTTTCTGCATCAAAGTACTTCGTAAATTCACTGGTACATTATCAGTATTTTCTACTGAAATCAATAAAAAAGCCTTTGCTTCTGCCGGAGCGATTGAACAGGTTGCAGAAAATGCAAATATAAAATATGTTGTTGGCAGTTTCAAGGATGTGGATCGACATCCCGCGACAATAGCAGATACATATCCGCTTGAAGTAAAACTCATTGCCAATCCAGAAAATGGAGAAATCATCGGTGGTGAACTTTTCGGTGGAAAAAGCGTGGGTGAAATGATCAATATTATCGCTTTAGCCATCCAAAAAGGAATTACAGTCTACGAACTGGTTTCCTTTCAGTTTGGTACTCATCCATTACTGACTACTGCACCTACAAAATATGTTTTGATAAAAGCTGCTGAAATGGCAATTGGCAAAATCAAAACCTGCAAAAATTAATCTACTCGCCAATATAAAAAAACCTCGGAATCTTCAGGAATCCGAGGTTTTTATTTTTAACAGCTTATATTCCTTAATATATGTGTCAATCTTCAGATAAAAATTCTTCTTCTAATATTTCGCAAGCACTCTGAATATAGCGACTGCATTCGAAATTACCTTTTTCTTTCAAATCAACAAGGACTTCGCAATTATCTGATGTATGAATTTCTTTGAATCTTTCAACATATTTATGAGTTATTTCATATAGTTTTTCTTTTTCATCCAATGAACCGAATTGTTTATAGTTTTTTAGTCCTAATATCATGATTGCTCCTGAAACGGCACCACAGATATTTTCAGTTTTACCGACGCCTGCACCGAATCCTGCAGAAATTTGCTGAGCTACAGATTCTGGTATATCAAAAAGGTCGCTATATGCAGCGAAAACAGATTGTGCACAGTTATAATTATTACTTGCTAGGTCTAATGCTTTATCGATTCTATTCATCGGTCTCCCCTATTAATGCTAATTCAATTGCTTTGAGTATTACTTTGCTTGAGCCAGTTGCACCTGATATTGCATCAACTTTCAGGCTCTGCTTTTCTACAACTATATCAGTAAGTTGTTCCGCCTTTTTTCCTTTGCCAGTGTCATGTTCTATTATTTCAACATTAGTGATTCTGTGATCAGCAACAGAGACTTTCACTTTGGCTTTGATCATATAAGCATCATAAAATCCTTCATATTCACCATCGCTAACTTCTGTGAGATCTACTTCATTGATCAAAGTACTTTCCAGTTTTTCTTTTGTATCTTCTAAAATGCAATTACTCAAAAAAAGAGAAATAAAAATGACTGATAGACATAACAATAATTTCTTGAACATATCTTCTCCTATTATTTTAATTCAGGTAGGAAATTAATGAAAAATTGTCCAAAAGTTTAGTGATTTATATTACACGAAATCTTTGGTATTGGAATACAGAAAAATAAGAATGGTAAGTCAAATCCCTTTAAAAGGATTCTACTTTTCGAAGTAGTTATACACTATAATCTACAAAATCCTGAATTTTAGTATCTTCCAAAGGTTATAATCCATAAAAAAACTTCCTAAAATGGATATAATAACGCATTGAAAAAGAAAAAATGAATTGCTCCTCAAATATATAGAATCTTCAGAAGGACTACAAACAACCAATTCCACTAAAAAACCAATTCATTAATCATTTTTACTATTCATTCTATTTTCATTTAATTATTTCAGTTTTGGAATTATTTTTTAACCATGATCATTGACAAAAGAATAGAACTTATCTCCGTAACATGTAATAAGTTTTTTACCAACAAAACAATCTATCCTCATTGACACCCTTTATAGATAAAGTTGTTTATTTACAGTGTTGCGGAGATTCTTTTTAATTTAATCAGGGTAATTAATGATTCATTTCATTAAATTTGCCTCATAAAATCAGGAAAAACATGAAATATAAAATTTTAATCATATTACTAATAATTAGTTCTTTTATTTTTCCACAAACAAATAACAATGAGACTAATGAAAAAATTGATGCGTTAAAAAGAACTCTTATTGAATGCAAAGATGACAAATCTCAGAAATTCCAGATTCTGATGAAAATTGCACAAGCCTATCAAAATACAAATTTTGATTCTAGTATTGCCTATGGTTTCGATGCTTTGCGAATAGCTGAACAAAGTGAAAACTATGAAGATTTAATAAATTCTAACTTATATATTTCGAATATATTTCTGGAATTCAATGAAACTTATAGAGCGCTGGAATATAGTACAAAAGCACTAAAACTCGCTTCATTATACAATGATGATTTAGCAATGAGCAGAAGTTTTTCTCAAATTGTAACAACACATCTGTGGTATACTCACGAACATGATGTTGTTAAAATTTATCTGAAAAAATGGTTAAAATTAGCAGAAAAAACTAACAATGAGCAGATGCAAACTAATGTTCATTTCAACCTGGGAATTTATTTTTCACAATTGAATGAATTTGCAGATTCTGAGAAATATTACCTCAAAGCCCTAGAGTATTACAAAAAAACAGACCACAAACAAAACATCGCCAACTGCCTGAATAATCTGGGTGATCTGAAAGAAAAAGAAGGCAAACTGGATATCGCCCTGGAATTCAACCAAAAGGCACTCGCAATCAACCAAGAAATCAATGATTTTCACGGAATGTTTATTAACAGATTTAATATTGCATCTATTTATTCAAAAACAAATAAAATAGAAGAGTTCAGGAAAATTCTTGACGAAGAAACCATTCGGGCCAAAAAACTTGGAAATCACTATTATCTGATGCTGATCAATGAACTTTATTATAATTATTATAGTAAAACAAAAAACTTCGAGAAAGCATTGGAACATTTCAAAAAATTCAACCAGGAAAATAAAATGCTGGGAGATAATCAAAAATCCTACCGAATGAAAAAACTGGAAAATAAGTATTTGCTGGAACAGGCGTCTGATCAAAAAAAGATCTATGAATTGAATCTTAAAAATAAAACATCTACGCTTTACCTGGTGACAGCTCTTTTAGCACTTCTCATTGTAATTTTTGGAGCAATCACTTACTACTTCATGAAAAAACGCAAGATGGAAGAACTTGAGATCAAGGAACTAAAGACCAAAACAGAATTATTGGCGTTGCAATACAAGATCAACCCTCATTTCTTGTTCAACTCATTGAATTCCATCTCTCAATTGATCATCATGAAATCCGATCATGCAGAAGATATGATCCAGAACCTTTCTGATTTACTACGCTATACACTCACTTTCGCAAACAAGGATATGGTTCCATTAGAAGATGAATTGGAAGCAGTGACTCAATATCTGGATATGGAAAAGATCAGATTTCAGGAACGTCTAAATTATCAAGTAGAGACCAAATTGGAAAACCTTAATTTCCAGATTCCTCCAATGGTCATTCTGCCACTAGTGGAGAATTCCATCAAACATGGTGTTTCAAAACTTATAGAAAATGGAAATATTTTCATCAAACTGGAAATAGAGAATAATTACCTAACTATTCTTGTAAAAGATAATGGTCCAATGTCTGACAACCATGAGCCTGTTGAAATGTCAAAGAACACAGGTTTTGGCCATCAGAGCATAATTGATAGATTAAAAATAACTTATTCAGGTGATTACAAATTTGATTTATATTCCTGCGACAAGGAATATTGTGCAAAAATTTCAATCCCAACAAAATAAAAGGTTTAGTATGATATTAAAAGCAATAATTGTAGAAGACGAAAAACTGGCACAAGAGCGACTTACCGGACTTCTTGAACCCTTTAAAAATAAAGTAGAAATAATTGATTATGCCAGCAATGGACAGGAAGCTATTGAAAAGATTAATTTCCAAAATCCAGACCTGGTATTTCTCGATATCCAAATGCCGGGAAAAGATGGATTTAGTGTACTGAATGAAATTGATGATTCTGCCAATCCGGTGATCATTTTCACCACTGCTTACGACCAATATGCTTTGGAGGCTTTTGACAGCAATACTATCGACTATTTGCTGAAGCCAATCTCAGCCCAGCGTATCCAGAAAACAATGGAAAAACTGGATAAGTTCATGGCCTACAAAGAGGAATACAGCCAGAATATCAAGCAACTAGTATCCTATATTAATAACAGTAATCCTGATAAAAAAATGACCAAGATAAAAGTCCATCGCAATGATGAGATCATATTTCTTAATTTAGAAGATATTATCTTCATCAAAGCCAGCGGAAAATACACAATGGCTCATGATGACAAACGCGAATACTTACTAAATGAACCAATTTCCTATATGGAAGATCATTTACCGGAAAACTTCGTACGTGTTCACCGCTCTTACATTATTAACACCAAGTACCTAATAAAAATGAAAAAGTGGTTCACAGGGAAGTACAAAGCAGTAATTGGAAAAACTACGAAATTTGAAGTGCCGATTAGTAGAAGTTACAAGGACCAATTGCTAAATATTTAACTGCATAATTCAATATATAATAATCCTTGTTCATATGTTCTAAGAATAATGAACAGGGATTTTAAATTTAAAAATTTCTAAATATTTAAAACATTTATTCTGATTAAATAAAAATCTCACTAACCTAGTAAATATCCCTTCAAAAAAAGTTAATTTTTCCTTATAAAAACTCTTTCCTTTTTCCTTTGAAAATAATAGTTTCATCTTGACATTAAATTATGGGAGGAAAAATGTCAGTTCAAATAATATTTTAACACAAAAATCATGAAGCACACGAAGATTTTTAATTATTGCATTTCTTCGTGATCTCTATGATCTTCTTGGTGAGAAAATTTTTATTAATTATTATATAGAAATAACTTTGAGGGAGTTAATATGGGAAAGACCTTTTCAGAAAAAATTTTAGGTAAGAAAGCAGGAAAACCTGTTATAGCAGGTGAGATTGTGGAGATTGAACCAGATGTTGCAATGTCCCACGACAATACAGCCGCAATATCCAAGAGTTTCTATGCAATTGGTGTTGACAAAGTATATGATCCAAGCAAACATGTAATCATTCTTGATCACGCTACTCCGGCAGCCAATGCGAAATTTGCACAAAATCACAAAGACATTCGCGAATTTGTTGCCAAACAAGGAATTAAAAATTTCTACGATATCAATGTTGGAATTTGTCACCAAGTAATGCATGAACAAGGACATGTTTTACCAGGAACTCTAATTGTTGGCTCAGATTCACATACAACTTCCTATGGTGCATTTGGTGCTTTTTCCGCAGGAATCGGTAGAAGTGAAATGGCAGTCATCATGGCTCGTGGCAAAATCTGGCTCAGAGTACCTGAAACCATCAAAATTCATGTCACCGGTGAAATGCCAGAAGGAATTTCTGCCAAAGACCTGTTATTGAAAATTGCAGGAGAAATCGGTGCTGATGGAGCACTGTATAAAGCCATAGAATTCTGTGGACCAACTATCGAAGCAATGAGTCTGTCGAGCCGCTTTGTACTAACGAATATGGCTGTGGAACTGGGTGCAAAAGCAGGTTATATCGTTCCTGATGCAAAAACTATTGAATACATCAAGTCAGTTAGTGGTAAAGAATATGAAATTGTTAAATCCGATGACGATGCAAAATTTGAACAGATCATCAATATCGATGTAGCAAACATGGAACCAATGGTAGCCAAACCACATACAGTTGACAATGTTTGTCCAATTTCTGAAGTGAAAGGTACAAAAATTCACCAGGTCTTTTTCGGTTCTTGTACCAATGGTCGTTATGAAGATTTTGAAGCTATTATTGATATTATAGATGGCCGTAAAATTCATCCCGATATTCGTATGGTAGTTTTCCCTGCATCTATGCAGGTGTATAAGCAAATCCTGCAACAAGGCTGGATAGAGAAATTGGTAGATTTCGGTGCTGTAGTAATGAATCCCGGTTGTGGTCCATGTATGGGAAATCACGCAGGTATTCTTGCCGATGACGAAGTTGCCGTAGCCACTTCAAATCGTAATTTCAAAGGCCGTCTGGGTAACAAAAATTCTTTCGTTTACCTCGTAAGCCCAAGAACAGCTGCCTGGTGTGCTGTGAAGGGTGAGATCGCGGATTTTCGAGATCTAAAAATTTGAAATTTGAAATTATAAATTTGAGATTTGAGATTTGAGATTTGAAATAATAAAATGTATCAATATACGAATATTAAAATAAAGTTAATTTCAAAATGCAAATTGTAACTTTTAAATTTGATAAGAGGAAATATGAACTCACAAGAATTAGCAACAAGATTTTTGAATTTTGCATCATTAATAATCAATCTTGATGATCAATTAGAAAAATCCTTTGCAGGAAAACATATTTATAGACAACTAATGAGAAGTTCCAGTTCTTGTGGTGCTAATTATGAAGAGACAATTGCAGCTGAGAGTCATGCAGATTTCAGTCATAAATTACAGATTGTATTAAAAGAAATCCGAGAATCAAACTATTGGTTGAAACTACTGCAAAAATCAGATTTAGTAAATGATGATACTGTTAATCCTTTGATACAGGAATCTATTGAATTAATAAATATTGTTTCTAAATCTGTGAAAACAATAAAGAGTAAACGTAATCATTGATTTTTAAAATTTCAAATTTTAAATTTCAAAATTCAAAATTCAAATTTTTTAAGAGGAGTATAGCTATGATAATAAAAGGCAAAGTATGGAAATATGGTGATGACATCAATACAGATGTACTATTTCCTGGAAAATATACATATACAGTAACAGATCCAGAAGAAATGGCTGCAGTCGCCCTCGAAGATTTGGATGCTGATTTTGCAAAAAATGTCAGTAAAAACGACATCATTGTTGGCGGAACAAACTTTGGTTGCGGTAGTTCTCGTGAGCAGGCTGCATCTTGTTTGGTTTATGCTGGAGTCGGTGCTGTGATTGGGAAAACCTTCGCACGTATTTTCTTCCGCAATTGTATCAATTTTGGATTACCTGCATTGACATCACCGGAACTGGTTGACAGTGTCAATCATGGCGATACTATCGAAATCGATACCGAAAAAGGTACAATCAAAACTGATAATGGCACTTTTGAATTCCCACCGCTTCCTAATGAAGTTGTTGGAATTTTCGATGCTGGTGGATTGATACCCTATACACGTAAAATGTTAGGAATAGAATGATAAACAAATTACATCAAAAGTATTTATCCCTATTTTTCAAAGAATCTGAAGATGCTCAAAAACTTCGACAACAATATGGTAATTTTGCTGGTTGGAATTCCATTATTTTCAATACAATCCTATTTGGATTGAAATTGGTTATGGGATTCATGATCAACTCATTATCCTTAATTGCAGATTCAATACATTCAATTTCCGATACCGCAACTTCAGTAATTGTGATCATCGGCTTCAAGATTTCAGGTAAACCTGCAGACAGGGAACATCCCTTCGGCCATCAGCGTGCTGAATATGTCGCCACTTTGGTGATAGCTATCATTTTGATAGTTGCAGGAATTGAATTCATAAAAGAAGGTGTGGAACGATTTTTAAATCCAAGTGAAGTAAATTTTCCCCTACCGATTTTACTGCTTGTTACTTTTACCATGTTTGTAAAATTCTGGATGGGACATCTAACAAAATACATTGGTGTAAAAATCGACTCCAAAGCTATTCAAGCTGATGCAGTTCACCATTACACTGATGTGATCAGTACAATATTTGTTTTAATCAGTTTGGTTCTTGGAAATTTCGGATGGTATTTTTTCGATGGAGTTGGTTCTGCTCTCGTGGGTTTGATGCTGATCTACACCGGATTTTCTATTGCAATTGAAACAAGCAGTGCGATCCTGGGACAAGCACCTTCAAAGGCATTGGTTGAAAAGATCAAAAATCTATCAAATTCTGTTAATGGTGTAATCGATACTCATGATATAATCATTCATCGTTATGGAGATAATAAATTCATCAGCCTGCATATTGAGATAAATTATCATCTCACTTGCGGCGAAAGTCATTCAATAAGCAAAGATGTAGAACTTTTACTAAAAGAACAATTAAATGCCTATATCACTGTACATATCGATCCAATTGAATTGAATAATCCGGTTATTGAATCTGTAAAATTAGAATTATCAAGGATCAAATCAGAAGTAAATGAACTACAAGATTATCATGATATTCGTATGAATAAAGAACACAATTTGGTAATCTTTGATATTGTATTAAAGTCAAATGAATCAAATATAGAAAAGAAAATAACACAGGAATTGGAGCAAAAATTCAAAGATAAAAATTTTGAAATTCATGTTGATCCAATTTTTGTAAATAATTAAGAAGGAGGAGAAATGGCGAAAAGAACGATAGTGGCTATGCCAGGAGATGGAATCGGAAAACCTGTATTGGATGAAACAATTCGTGTATTGGAAGCAGCAGGATTTGAAGCTGATTATATAACCGCAGACATTGGTTGGGAATTCTGGTGTGAAGAAGGAAATCCTTTACCACAACGTACAATTGATTTAATCGAAAAACATAAAATTGCATTGTTTGGAGCAATTACATCGAAACCAAAAGATGCAGCCTTTGACGAACTTGCCCCTGAACTGAAAGAAAAAGGATTGGTCTATTCCTCTCCTATCGTTGGATTGAGACAGCATTTCGGTCTTGATATTTGTATGCGACCATGTAAATCTTATGTAGGTAATCCATTGAATTTTATCCGTCGTGGACAAGGTAATACAATCGAAGAACCTGAAGTTGATACTGTGATTTTCCGTCAGAATACTGAAGGACTTTACGGTGGAGTTGAATGGTCTGCTCCAGATGGAATTGTGTATGATGGCTTAATGACTCATCCTAAATTCATTAAAAACTTCGGTAAAGTTCCAAAGGAAGAACTATCAGTATCCACACGTATTTTTACAAAAAATGCAACTGAGCGAATCCTTCGTGCGGCATTTGAACATGCAAAAAAATATAATTACAAATCAGTAACTGTTTGTGAAAAACCAAATGTAATCCGCGAAACTTCTGGCATGATGTACAAAATGGCTATGGAAATCCAAAAAGCAGATTATCCTGAAATCGAACTTTGGAATACTAATATTGATGCGCAAATGATGTGGCTGACAAAAAATCCTGAAACCTATGGTGTACTGGTTGCTGGAAATATGTTTGGTGACATTGTATCTGATGGTTTTGCAGGATTGATCGGTGGACTTGGTTTCGCATGTTCAGCACAGTTCAATCCTGAAACAGGCATCGGTGTATTCGAACCAACTCACGGATCTGCTCCAAAATATGCTGATTATGAAACATCAATCGTGAATCCAATTGCTATGGTTGCTTCTGCATGTATGATGCTTGATTTCATCGATGAAAATGAAATTGCATCAAAAATCAGAAAAGCTGTTGCTGACGTAATCGCTGATGGCGAAGTAAAAACCTATGACATGATGAAAATGCGTGGTCGTGCCAATGTAGTGGAAAATGGTGCTGCATCAACAACACAAATGGCTGATGCAATCATCGCGAAATTGAAATAAAAAACGTTAAGGATATTTACCACGAAGGACACGAAGAGTATTTAACCACGGAAATCACGGAAAAACCGGAACTATATTATTTCGGTGTTTTCAGTGTATTCCGTGGTTTAAAAATTAAAAATCTTCGTGTTCTCTGTGTTCTTCGTGGTTAGGTAAAAAGGACTAAAAAATGAAGAAAGATATATTGGAACTTTGGCCTGAGTTGGAATGGATTCAGGACGAAGTTTTGAGAGAAAAAACAGCAATGACCTGGGAAAAGGCAATTGAAAGAAGTGTGCTTACTGGTGATGACCTAAAACGAATTCCCTTCACACTACTTTGTGGACCTGACCTAAAAGTGACTTTCATGGATCACAAACGCTCGGTTGTTCATATTGCTCGTGATGCTGGCAACAAGGTCAATGAAATGTATCACGGTGAATTGACCGTTGATATGGATATATTGATTTCAGGAGCAATCCTGGCTGATGTTGGTAAAATGCTGGAATATGTATTGGATGAAAATGGCAATGCAATTCAAGGAACTTATGGTAAATATCTCCGTCATCCCTTCTCAGGAGTATCCATCGCTGAAGAATTTGGAATTCCTGCACCAGTACTCCATATCATCGCAGCACATGCAGGCGAAGGTAATCATATCAAACGCACAACCGAAGCCTACATCGTGCATCATGCTGATTTTATGACTTTTCTACCCTTCAAAGAAAGGCTCAAAGTATGAACCTCATAGAAAAAATTCTTGCCAATCATAGTGGTAAAGATACTGTAAAACCTGGCGACATTATCGACGTAATGATTGATGCCCGTGCAGCAAGAGATTTCGGTGGCGCTAATGTAGTGAAAAACCTAATTCATAACGGACTTACTGTTGATGATGCGGAAAAGACCTTTTTCACATTTGATTGTAATCCAGGTGGCTCTGACCAAAATTATGCCGCTAACCAACATTATTGCCGTCAATTTGCTCGTGAAGAAGGACTAAAGGTTTATGATGTTAATACTGGTATTGGAACTCATCTGGCTATTGATACAGGATTGATCCGTCCAGGTGGAACTTTTGTGTCCACCGATTCTCATGCAAACATTATGGGAGCCATTGGTGCATTCGGTCAGGGAATGGGCGATCAGGACATCGCAGCAGTTTGGGCCAGCGGAAAATCCTGGTTCAAAGTCCCTCAATCAGTAAAATTAACACTAAAAGGAAAACTTCCTATAAATATCTCAGCAAAAGATATCGTTCTTAATATGCTGGACAATTTCAGTACAAGAGAACTACTTGGCTTTTCTGTGGAATTGTATGGAAATGTCGTTGATGAATTGACTCTTGATGATCGAATTACTATTGCTTCTATGGGAACAGAACTTGGTGCAATCATTCTTCTTTTCCCACCAAGCAACAAAACTGTAGAAGAACTGGAAGAAATGACAAGCAAAAAGATCAATCCGGTTTATGCTGACGATGATGCAACTTACTCCAAAAATTTGGTACTGGATGTTGCAACTTTCAAATCTATGGTAGCATTACCAGGACATCCACATGATGATACAGACATTGCCGATGTCAAAGGCAAAAAAATTGATTCAGCATTCATTGGCTCTTGTACCAATGGAAGAATAAGTGATCTTCGAATTGCTGCTTCTATTCTGAAAGATAAAAAAGTTGCTCCTGGGGTAGTACTGAAAATCGTTCCTTCAACTGATGATGTTTGGAAGCAATGTTTGGATGAAGGATTGATCAAAATTTTCAAAGATGCAGGTGCTT
>Ga0070729_10002837_pt1 | contig 21389 bp, 23 predicted proteins | sample tdDd472_FD_66725 | JGI IMG/M metagenome (GOLD analysis project Ga0070729, IMG submission 66725) | Marine sediment microbial communities from the Atlantic coast under amendment with organic carbon and nitrate - tdDd47.2 | ecosystem: Environmental > Aquatic > Marine > Coastal > Sediment | place... | reverse complement strand
TTAATCACCTCTGAGTATACTTTCGTATACTTTGGTTCTTGCATCCTCGCCGTTAGCGAACATCTTGATATGCAAGCACCTTTTCAAAATAAACGTCTAGATGCGTTTTATTTTGAATCCAACGTGTCTACCAATTCCACCACTCCGGCATAAATGAGAGGTGCTTTGGATCAGCAGGGGCGCAAGGATACACCCGCTATCGGTCAGGAGTCCAACAGCTAATCAGCAGCCCGTAAAAAGTACGGTGCGCCCTTCACCAGCGCCGGGCGCTTCACGACCTTCTGCACGCCAGTCAGATAAAGCACATTGAAGTCCGGGCCGCCAAAAGTCAGGTTCGAGACAAAGCCTTCGGGCCATGGGATCAGACCAAGCAGCTTACCTTCGGGGCTGTACACATGAACGCCGGCAAAGCCGGTTGCATAAACCCGCCCGTCGGCGTCAACGGTCATTCCGTTAGTTCCCGGGCGGCCCGCAGCAACTTTTTCTTCACCGAGTGCATTCACCGTCAGGATAGGCTCAAAGAAGCCCTCAATCTCGACCAGCGTGCCATCCGGCTGAACGTCGAATGCCACCAAACGGGGATTGTTACTGTCGGTGGTGTACAAACGCGATTCATCAGGCGCCATGATGATGCCGTTGGGGCGGTAGCCACTGGCAACTGTTTCAAGTTTGCCGTCGGGACGCAATAACCGCACTTCGCGGTTAGCCCGATCAGAAAAATAGATCAGCCCTTTACTGGTTACCACCAGGTCATTACAAAATTCGGGCTCTGCGCGCGGGTTGCCGATAACTTCAACAGGCTCTCCGGCCAGCACCACGTCGTAACTACCATCCTCGTTATACGCAACGATCTCACCGTAGGCATTGCGGCATGCATAAAGACGACCGTCCGGGCCAAACATCATGCCTTTGGCTTCACCGGTGTTGTCGGCAAACACGGTCAGCGAACCATCTGCTTCTTCACGGTAGATCAGCCAGTTCGTAACATCGGTGTAAAACATCGTACCGTCGGCACGAACCGCGACACCGTCAGCATAAACATAGCCCTCGCCAACCAACTGCCACCCGGTATCGGCCGCCAGAATACCCTCGGGCTCCGGCATTGCAGGCCCGGGCGTGCCGCCGCACTGAATCAGCAGCAATGACGCTGCGGCAATTGAAAAACTGGCTAGTGATTTGAACACAGTAATCTCCGGCTCGCCGGACGTTTAGACAAGAAGCTGGCAGGCGAGGCGCACAATTGTCCTACAATCAGCGCGAATTACAATTGCAGGCTTCACATAAGCGCAGGGCAGCAAGGTGGCACCCTGCCCGACCCACACATCGGTTTCCACGTTCACGGGGCTATGCGATACTGCCCGCTTGCCGGCAGCCTTATATTTCGGGCCGCTGCCGCAATTGAAACTGACCGGTATCAGGAAGGATCTGCAGTGTTAATTAAAGGTTACTCTTACTACTTCAACATGCTGGCGACGGAAGCTCTGCTGTCTGTGCTCGGCATCCTGTCGGTAGTTGTGCTGCTGGCGGCCATTGTCATGGCAATGCGTGCAGCCCCTGGCAAAGGCAACCGCTTCCTGCTGACCGGCCTGCCGCTGGCAGTCATTCTGTTCGGCTTTGCGTTTTACGGCACCGAGGTCACCTACGATGAGCAACCGGAGTTGCTCGCCGGCACCCGGGTTGATCTGAGCAGCCAATATGAAGACTGCGGCATTCAGGAAACCCGCTGGCAAAATGGCTCGCTGGGCATGGGCAACATCTGTGGCCAAGGCTGCTTCCGTGGCAACACGGTCGAGCAGAAAATGAAAATGTCCGGATTCCCGCCGGCAATGATGACCAAGCGCGCTATTCAGTGCTGGAAACGCGAACCCGTTGCCCAATCCGATTACGCTGAGACCTGGCTGAAGAACAACCAGTAGCGGGAGCCAGCGGTCAGCACCTCAACAACAAGTAGCAAGCCTCTGGGTCAGGTGCAGAACTTTTGCTCGTCCTGCGGCGCCAAACTGTGCGTGCGCGTACCTGACGATGACACCAAAGCCCGCTATGTGTGCCGGGAATGCAACACCGTGCACTACGAGAACCCGAAGCCGGTAGTCGGCTGCGTCGTCGAACATGAAGGCGAAATCCTGCTATGCCGACGTGCGATCGAGCCGCGTTATAACTACTGGACTGTACCGGCCGGCTTTATGGAGCTGGGTGAAACGCTCGAGCAAGCTGCCGCCAGAGAAACCCGTGAGGAGGCATGTGCCGAGGTGCAGCTCGACAATCTGCTGGCTGTAGTTGATGTCCCGCATGCCGGCCAGGTGCATGTGTTTTTCCGCGGCACACTGATCGACGGCGTGCACAGCGCCGGTGATGAGTCGCTCGACTCAAAGCTATTTGCCCCCGAGGAGATCCCCTGGGACGAAATCGCCTTTCCCAGCGGCGTCATTGCCCTGCAGCGTTACCTGAAATACATGGACGAAGGTGAAGAATCCGTTCACTACACTCAGGCCGAGCGCTTAAAGCTCTGAGGCACCGCGCCTGCGCGCCCCGGAACGCAGGGTGAAACACCCATTCAGGACCACATTCAGGCCGTTATTGACGATTTGTTGACGATTGGCCGCCTCTGTACGGACAGAGCAGCGGTAAATAGCTGAAATACACGTGGTTATTGCCAGAAAGCTGTTGGCAACGCGCCCAGTTCCGTCTAAAGTACGCGCCTCATAGCCTAGACCGGCGCATCAGCTTCCCGATGTCGCCAATTATCAAGGAGAGAGTCGTGGCTTTTGTTGTTACCGAAAATTGTATTCGCTGCAAATATCAGGACTGCGTCGAAGTGTGCCCTGTGGACTGCTTCCACGAAGGCCCGAACATGCTGGTCATCGATCCTGACGAGTGCATCGATTGCACACTGTGTGAACCGGAATGCCCGGCCGAAGCAATTTACTCTGAAGATGAATTGCCCGAGGGTCAGGAAAAGTTCATCGACCTGAACATCGAGCTGGCGCAGGTTTGGCCGGTGATCACCGAAGTCGGCACCGTGCCCGATGATGCCGACGACTGGAAAGACAAAGAAGGCAAGCTGGAACAACTCGATCGCGGGTAACCGGATCATGGGCGACCAGCCCTTTTGCAAGCATAAAAAAAGCAGCCTGATGGCTGCTTTTTTTATTGCCAAACTGAGGGCAAGCTACTGCAGTGAATTAACGCCATTCGTCGCTTCAAAATCAGCGATCTGATCGAGTCGCTGGCGCAACTCCTCTGCAGGCATATAACCGGCAATCAACACACCACTGTCCGTCATGATCGCGGGTGTGCCGGTAACCCCCATCACCATGCCTAAGCGGTAGTGATCACTAACCGGTGTCTCGCCGCACTCGACATCCGGCAGGATCTCACCGGCTTTAGCGGCGGTCAGCGCTTCGTTACGATCGTCCGCGCACCACACGTTATTTGCCTTGGCCCAACTGGGCGTATCCGGACCGGAACGCGGGAAGAACATGTACTGAACTCGGATACCGGCTGCCCGGTAGTCTTCGATTTCACGGTGCAGCTTGCGGCAGTAGCCGCAATCAATATCAGTGAATACGGTAATCGTACGTTCTACAGCATCAGATTCTTCGGCCTCGAACACAATCATCGTTGCAACGTCGAGATCTCCCATTGCTGCCGAGCGCTTGATAGCACGCTGCTCCTCGGTGACATTAACCTTACGGACGACGTCGTAGACCTCACCCTGGATCATGTATTTGCCGTCGGCCGTCGCGTACAAAAGCGAGCCGTCGAAATCGACTTCGAGCAACCCGGGAACCGACGACTCGCGGATATCCTCAGGCGACAGGTTCTCAAACTGGTCCAGCAACACTTGATGCGCTGCCGGGACATCTTCAGTGTTGCCGGCTAGTGGCAGCAGCGCCATTAAAGCTGCCGCCAAAACGGTAATACCGTTTGCTTTCATAACTATCTCGCTCTTAATTTGCGGGAGGTGACACTACGACAGCAACTGCATGCGGCAGTTCCTGTGTCCGTAGAAGACCGACCATAGAACAGTCGCGGACTTTAGCATAGTCACTACTGCAGAAAAGCAAAAACCCGGCAGACGCCGGGCTTTGCTGATTCGAACACTTGTGACTGTTAGCCGCGCGGATGGTGCTCGCCATGCAATTCTTTCATGCGGGCACGTGCGACGTGGGTATAGATCTGTGTGGTCGACAGATCACTGTGGCCCAGCAGCATTTGCACTACGCGCAGGTCAGCACCGTTGTTCAGCAGGTGAGTGGCGAACGCGTGGCGCAGTGTATGCGGCGACAGCTTGCTCTTGATCTCGGCCTGCTTCGAGTAACGCTTGATGATGTGCCAGAAAGCCTGGCGGGTCATGCGGTCACCACGACGGGTCGGGAACAGATAATCGGTCTGACGTTCGAGCAGAATTTCTGTACGCGAACCGGAGATAAACTCACGCAACCAACGCTGCGCTTCTTCACCCAGCGGGATCAGACGCTCGCGACCGCCTTTACCGACGATGCGGGCAACGCCCTGATTCAGGTTCACTTCGCTCTGTTTCAGGTTAATCAGTTCGGACACACGCAGACCGGTGGCATAAAGCACTTCCAGCATGGTGCGGTCACGATGTCCAAGAGGATCATTCACATCCGGCGCATTCAGCAACGATTCCACTTCACCTTCAGTCAGTGACTGCGGCAGCGAGCGGCCAATGCGTGGCATTTCGATCTTCGAGGTGGGGTCTTCCTGGATCGTACCTTCACGTAACAGGAAGCGATAAAAACGGCGGAAGCTTGAAAGCTGCCGTGCAGTTGAACGCGGTTTAGCGCCCTGCTCGGTTCGCCAGGCGATAAACGCCAGCAAGTCCGCGCGGGTCGCGTAAATCAGGCTTGTATCGCGTTGTGCGAGCCAGCGGCGCAGAGCCACCAGATCGGCGCGATATGCACCTAGCGTATTTGCAGAGAGTCCACGTTCCATCCAGATGGCATCGAGAAACTTATCGATGATGGCCTCAGATGCGTTCTTTTCCGGCTTTTCAGGTGTATGTGACATTAACTCACTTCTTTTGACAGCAATCAGTAAAACGAACCTTCATTGCACCGCTGCTGCCTGCAAGCCTTTTAATAACGCTATAGCCTGTAGACCGCATTTGCGCCGAAACGTGCTAAATCGGCTAGAATCCGTGCCAACCCATGCTTCACGCCGAAACCACTCCGGCCTCCGTATGGCGGCACCAATCAATGCAACTGATGGTTCCTCCTTGTGCTCCGCAGTATGCTTTTACAGAATCAGGGTTGCCGTGATGAATTTCACAAAACACTGAAATCACGACATAACTTACTGATAAACCTTACTGAAACGGACCTGTGGCGACCCTTATTAACTGGCTGAAAGCCCCTTTTTTGCTGCTGTATGGCATCTATGTATGGCTAATATTCGTGCTGGCTACGCTGCTGGTATGCGTTTTTCTGGTGATTATTCCGTCGCTGAAATGGCGCCGGAAAGCCACCCGCTTTGGCGCACTTGCAGCATTCACGTTATGTGGACTGAAACCAAAAGTTTCCAATAGCGCGTTATTACCTAATACACCGTGTGTGGTGGTCGCCAACCACGCCAGCTATTTCGACGGCATGGTGATGACCGCCGTGCTGCCAGCCCGTTTCCAGTACGTCGTAAAGCGTGAAATGGAGGCCGTGCCGTTTGCCGGCTACCTGTTGAGACGCATTGGTACCAAGTTTGTCGAGCGCTTCAACCATCGCGATACGGCGCGCGACACCCGTCAGATAATGAAGGCTGCCCGCAACAAGGAATCAATCGTGTTCTTCCCGGAAGGTACCTTTGCCGCTGATCCGGGATTGAAGCGCTTCCACAGTGGTGCGTTCAAAATTGCCGCGCAAGGCGACCTGCCCGTCGTACCGACGGTGATTCAGGGCACCCGGGCTATCCTGCCCGCACACGTCTGGCTGGCACGACCGGGGCGCATTACGGTGGAGTTCAGGCCGCCCGAGCAAATCGGTACCACGGCCGAGTGCGCCAATACGCTGCGTGACCGCTGCCGCAACAGTATTCTGGAAGGCCTCGACGAACCGGATTTACTAAAACACTGAGCGGCCAGCAGACCCGGCCGGACTCACGAAACCTGATGAACTTGTTACAATAGCCCCAATCGAATAAAGCGCTGCAGATGCCTGCAGCAGTCAACCTACAGGACACAACCGTGAGCAATATTGTTATCGTTGCGGCCCGCCGGACGCCGCTAGGTGCTTTTCAAGGTGCACTTGCCCCCGTCAGCGCACCGGAGCTTTCCGCCGCCGCCACCAAAGCCTGCCTTGCCGATTGCGGAATCGCCGGCGAAGACATTAACGAAGCACTAATCGGCTGCGTACTGCCGGCCGGTATCGGTCAGGCACCGGCCCGCCAAGCTGTTCTGAAAGCCGACCTGCCGCTGTCTGTGGGCGCAACCACTGTCAATAAAGTCTGCGGCTCCGGTATGAAAACCGTCATGCTCGCCCACGACATCATCAAAGCGGGCTCTGCCGACGTGGTGCTTGCCGGTGGCATGGAGTCTATGAGTGGCTCGCCCTACCTGTTACCCAAAGCCCGTGACGGCTACCGCATGGGCCATCAGGAAGTTCTCGACCACATGTTCTTCGACGGCCTGCAAAACCCGTATGACGGCAATATGATGGGCCACTTCGCTGAGGCAACAGCCAACAAGTACGAACTCAGCCGTGAGGCGATGGACAACTTTGCTATCGAGTCGGTGAACCGCGCCCGTGCCGCAATTGAAGCCGGCGCATTTGAAAATGAAGTTACTCCGGTGACCTACACGCACCGCCGCAAAGAAGTCACTGTATCTATCGACGAAGAACCTGCGCGTCATGATCTGGAACGTATCCCGACCATGCGTGCTGCCTTTGCCAAAGATGGCAGCGTGACAGCTGCGACCTCCTCTTCGATTTCCGACGGCGCTGCGTCACTCATTCTGATGAGCGAAGACGAAGCTGCCAAGCGCGGCTTAACGCCTCTTGCCAAAATCGTCGGCCACAAAGGTCACGCCCACGAACCGGAATGGTTTACGACTGCACCGGTCGGTGCCGTTAAAGCATTGCTTGAGCAGGTAGGCTGGTCAGTTGACGATGTCGATCTGTTCGAAATCAACGAAGCTTTTGCCTGCGTCACGATGGCAGCGATGGCCGATGTCGGTATCGACCACGCCAAGGTGAATGTGAACGGCGGTGCTTGTGCACTCGGTCACCCGATTGGTGCCAGCGGTGCGCGTATTCTCGTTACGCTGATTCATGCGCTGAAGAATCGCGGCCTGTCGAAAGGCATTGCCTCACTGTGCATCGGTGGTGGCGAAGCGGTTGCCATGGCGATCGAGGTTTAGCCGCAACCGTCTGACTATTGCCCAAGGGCGAATGGGCAAGCATTTGTGACGCATTGCGCTAGCTCTAAGGAGAAAATGCTTGCGCATTTGCCCTCGCAAAACCGCTATCTTTTAAGGTCTGTAGCGGAAAAGCTTCCTCCTTAAAGCCTTCGGCATGCGTCGCAACCTTTCCCGCTACACACCACAAGCAATAGATGGTATCGAAACAAAAAAGCCCGCAGCTGATCATTCAGCTGTGGGCTTTTTACTATTCTAAACGCCTTAGTTAGAAGCGCCAGGCAGCGCCTACGGTGTACATGAGCGAACCGTCAAGAACATCGAGATACTCTGCTTCCGCGCGTAGCTGGATTTTCCACAGATCAACCGATGCACCCAAACCTACTTCATAGTCCGTGCCGTCAAAACTCTCACCGGTGGTGACGTCGGTATCCCAGACGATGACGCCGAGTTTGCCGAAGATATAAACAGGCCCGAGCGGGGCACCTACCAGACCGGCAATATCGAAGCCGGTCGGCTCGATTGCGAAATTGCCAATCTCTACTTTACCCAAATCGCGATACGCGCCTTCAACCGCAAAAAACTGCAAAAAATGATAACCGGCAAAAACTTTGTAGGCGGTGCCGCTGTCGTCGTATTTCAGGCCGTCTTCGTCGACGTCGGTACTCACGCCACCGGCACTAAGACCCAGATAAAAACCCGGCTTTACGGCCATCGCAGGAGTGGAAAGCAATACCCCCGCAAGCGCCATCAATGGCAAAACTTTCGATCTATTCATAATCACTTTCTCCTCGCAGACATATACCTAATCGAGCACTACGTGATCCATCACAGAGCAATACTTACATACCCGAGTAATTCGGGCCACCGCCACCTTCAGGACACGTCCAATTAATATTCTGGGCGGGGTCTTTGATATCGCAGGTTTTGCAGTGAACGCAGTTCTGCGAGTTGATCTTGAATTGCTGCTCGCCACCCTCTTCGACAATCTCGTAGACACCGGCCGGGCAATAACGCTGCGCAGGCTCTGCAAACTCCGGCAGGTTGCGCGTTAGCGGAATAGCCGGGTCAGCAAGCTTAAGGTGAACCGGCTGGTCTTCTTCGTGGTTGGTGCTCGACAGGTACACCGATGACAGCAAATCAAAACTCAGCTTGCCGTCCGGTGACGGATAATCGATAGGCTGCGCCTTATCGGCCGCAGTCAGCGATGCATGATCCGGATCCGGGTTACGCAGCGTAAACGGCAGCTTGCCGCGGAAGATCGTCTGATCAATCCAGATTAACGGCGAGGCGAACATCGTGCCGAACTTGTGCAGCAACGGACCATAGTTACGCGCACGCCACAGCTCGTCATAGACCCATGAATTCTTAATGCGGTTCAGGTAATCGACACCCGTGTTAAACGGCTCGTCGCCTTCGTGCTGCAAGGTCTCGAATACCGCTTCGGCTGCCTGCATACCGGTCTTCATCGCCGTATGCGAACCTTTGATCTTGGCGCCGTTTAAGAAGCCCGCTTCGCAACCGGACAACAGACCACCCGGAAACGCCAGCTGCGGCAATGATTGCAGGCCGCCTTTGTTCACAGCACGCGCCCCGTAGGAAATGCGCTTGCCGCCTTCGAGGTACTGCGCCACTTTCGGGTTGTGCTTCCAGCGCTGGAACTCTTTATAAGGGTTCAGGTGCGGGTTTTTATAATTCAGTGCCGTAATAAAACCGCAGTACACCAGGTTGTCTTTGGCGTGATACAGGAAGCCACCGCCCTCGGTGTGGGAATCGAGCGGCCAGCCGAAGCTGTGCACAACTTTACCCGCGGAATGCTTCTCCGGGTCAATCTCCCATATTTCCTTAATGCCGATGCCGTAATGCTGCGGATCGCTGTTCTTGCGCAGGTCGAACTCGGCTTCCAGCTTCTTGCCAAGGCTGCCGCGGCAACCTTCAGCGAAAATCGTATGCGGTGCACGCAGTTCATAGCCGGCTTCATACGTCGGCTTCTGTGAACCGTCTTCGGCCACACCCATGTCACCGGTAATCACGCCACAGACTTTGCCGTCTTCGATAATGACATCGGATGCCGGAAAACCGGGGAAGATGTTCACACCCATGTTCTCGGCCTGCTCACCAAGCCACTGGCACAGCTCACCGAGCGATACGATGTAGTTGCCTTCGTTGTGCATCGGGCCGGGGATAAACAGATTTGGCACTTTCATGCCGCCGTCGGGGCCGGACATGAAATAGAAGTCATCGCCTGTCACTTCAACCGATACAGGCGCGCCCATCTCCTTCCAGTTCGGGAACAGTTCGTTGAGCGCGGTAGGCTCCAGAACAGCACCGGAGAGAATGTGCCCCCCTACTTCGGCGGCCTTCTCGACCACGCAGATATTGAGCTCCCGGCCGGTCTCCTCACCGAGCTGCATCAGGCGGATCGCCGCTGAAAGCCCGCAGGGGCCTGCACCGACAATAACTGCATCGAATTCCATTTGTTCGCGTTCAGACACTTAGCTATTCCCGTCTTATCAATCTGTTGAGTTGAGCGGGCGCTATTGTAGCACCGCAGTTCACAGTTTTGATTGCGGAGCTAGCCGTGGGGGTTCTGCAGGAATACAATCGGAGGCGTTGTTGTTGATGATTGCCAACGGGTGTAGTGGGCGCGCTTGTCATGGGTGAAACGGGTAAACACCAGACGCTTTATATCGGCCTCATGGAAGACATGGGGCTGACGCCTGACGCTGCACAAATGGATGCGCTGGGTGCGCTGGCTCGCGTGCAGGCGGGCCTGTTCGAAGGCCGCCCGCGAACCGGCATGTTTCAGGTGCTGAAAAAGCGTGTCTCGGGCGAAGGACCGGTCGCAGCGCCCGTGAAGGGTCTGTATATGTGGGGCGGCGTCGGCCGCGGCAAAACCACATTGATGGACCTGTTCTACGACAACCTCCCGTTCGACGACAAACTGCGCTATCACTTTCACCGCTTGATGTACCGGGTGCATAACCGGCTGGCAGAGCTCAAGGACGTCGAAGACCCCATCCAAATTGTTGCCGACGAACTCGCCGATCAGGCACGCATTATCTGTTTCGATGAATTTTTCGTTTCAGATATTGGCGACGCCATGATTCTGGCGCGGTTGATGGAGGCGTTATTCCAGCGCCACGTTACTTTGGTAGCGACCTCGAATATTCCGCCTGATGATCTGTATAAAGACGGCTTGCAGCGTGCCCGCTTCCTACCCGCTATCGAGCTGATTAAAACCCACACCGAAGTGATGCGCGTGGACAGCGAAACAGACTACCGCCTGCGGGTACTCGAACAGGCTGAAATCTACCATTCGCCGCTCGATGCCAAAGCGAATGAAAACCTGCAACAGTACTTTGACCAGATTGCCCCGGATGCCGGCAGCAAAGGTCAGGATATCGAGATATTAGGCCGCAACCTGACCACCATCCGCCGCGCCGACGGCATCGCCTGGTTCAGCTTCACGACACTCTGCGACGGCCCGCGCAGTAAAGACGACTACATTGAGCTGGCGCGGACGTTCTCTACCGTTTTGCTTTCAAACCTGCCACAGATGGGTACTGAACAGGAAAGTCAGGCACGGCGTTTTATCGGTTTGGTGGATGAGTTCTATGACCGGCGCGTCAAACTGATCATCTCCGCTGAACAGCCAATTGATAGCATCTACTGCGGCGAGCGCCTGAAGATGGAATTTGAGCGCACCAAGAGCCGCCTGCGGGAAATGCAATCGCACGACTACCTCGCGCAACCGCATCTTCCATAACCCAAAGCTGCGCCGGTCTACGCATTTGTTCATATTGGGGTTACGGCTCCGCTTCGGGTAAAATCCTCTGCCTCAGGGGGAAACAGCCTCCACAACCCATAATCCGAAGGGTATTAGATATGACCGGCAAGCTGGTTCTCTGCCGCCACGGCCAGAGCGAATGGAACAAAGAAAACTTATTCACGGGCTGGTATGACATCGGCCTGACTGATCAGGGCCGCGCTGAAGCGATTGCCGCTGGTCAGGAACTGTCTAAACTCGGCATTGAGTTTGATGTGGCCTATACCTCGGTTCTGAAACGCGCGATCCGCACGCTGTGGTATGTCCTCGAAGAAATGGATCAGATGTGGATCCCGGTGATTCGCGACTACCGCCTGAACGAACGCTCTTACGGTGCACTGCAGGGTCTCAACAAAGCCGAGACCGCTGCCAAGTACGGTGACGAACAGGTACACATCTGGCGCCGCAGTTACGACATCCCGCCACCGGCGCTGGAAGAAGACGATGAACGTCATCCGAAACATGACAAGCGTTATGCCGGCATCGCCGATCTGCCTGCCAGTGAATCACTGAAAACGACACTGGAGCGCGTGAAGCCATATTGGGACGATGTGATCGTTCCGGACCTGAAAGCCGGCAAGAACGTTTTGATCGCCGCGCACGGTAACAGCCTGCGCGCACTGGTGAAAATGCTCGACGGCATTTCCGACGAGGACATCACACAGCTCAATATCCCTACCGGTATTCCGCTGTTGTATGAACTCGACGACAACCTGAAGCCGATCAGCAGTGGCTACGTTGGTGACCCCGAAGCAGCGAAAGCTGCCGCCGAAGCGGTTGCCAACCAGGCGAAAGGCTAACCCCAAAAGGACGACAAGATGCCCGTCTACGATCTAGGCACCCAAAAACCCCGCATCGCCAGCGGGGTTTTTGTTGCACCGGATGCCAACGTCATCGGCGATGTAATCCTGGAAGAAGGGGCGAGCATCTGGTTCGGTGCGACCATCCGCGGTGATATCGAAACGATTACTGTGGGCAAGAACAGCAACATTCAGGACGGCTCGGTGATGCACACGGATGCCAACAACCCCTGCACCGTGCGTGACAACGTCACCGTCGGTCACATGGTCATGCTGCACGGCTGTGATATCGGCGATAACTCGCTGATCGGAATCGGCAGTGTGATCTTAAACGGCGCGAAGATTGGCAAGAACTGCATCGTCGGTGCGAAAGCACTGATCACCGAAGGCAAAGAGTTCCCCGACGGCAAACTGATCTTAGGCTCACCGGCTAAGGTTGTGCGGGATGTCACCCCGGAAGAAATCGAATTGATGGCCGCCAGTGCCGAACGCTACGCCAAGCGTGGTCAGCGTTATCTGGAAGAACTTAAAGAGCTTTGAAATATCTTTGAGGCAGCTTTGAGTTAACTTTGAGTTCAGGCGACCAAGACCAGACCACTTTTTTCGTTAAAGCCTTCGTCATGCCTCAAAAAGTGGTCTGGCCTTGGCCTCCGCACCTGCGTCAAACAGCCTCACCCTCGCCGTAATCCTTATCCAGCGAACCTTCGCTGTCGTTAGTCGCCGTGCGCCAGCCGCCGGGAATCATGCCCAACTGCTGCATCATGCCCAGTGAATCCTCATTGCCCCAGCGGGCACAGATCTTGCCGTCACGAATCTGGTAGGTGTCGGTCGCCGTCATCCGGTAGGACTTGCCGGTAGGTTCATAACCCATGAAGTTGCCGGTCATCGTGCCGGTTGTGATCGTGCGCGACACCACTTTGTCACCATCGACCAACGTGAACTCCGGCGTTAGCTTGCGGTCCGGAATACCCTTCTTGAAGTACGGCAGATACTCACGAAACGCGCCCGGCCCTCTGGGTGCACCCGGATATCCCTCATGATTGAAGAAATCGTCCGTGAAGAATTCTTCCAGGCGATCGAGGTCCATCTGGTTGAAGATCACATCGATCACGGTATGGATCAGTTCGCGCTTCTCATCGTCTGTCATTTCTTTACTCATAACTGGTTCCTAAATGTAAGCGTTTGTAGCCGGACAGGTTTTCGAGGCATGGCGCAGGCCTAACGAGAAAACCTGTCCGGTTGCGAACGGCTAGTCAATTAATCTTATTAACCCTTCTTGAGCGATCGACGCCACCATCAGTCCATCCTGCGTGAACACCTGGCAGCGCGATAAACCGCGGGCTCCGGAGGCACTAGGGCTGTCGTAAGAGAACAGCAGCCATTCATCAACGCGGCATTGGTGATGAAACCACAACGCATGATCAAGGCTCGCCATCACCACGTTGTCATGCATATAGGCAATGCCGTGTGGCAGCGTTGCTGTACCGAGCAAACCGTAGTCGGACATGTAGGCCAGAATCCGCTGATGCACGGACGGGTCATCTTCAAGCTTACTAACCGCCTTCATCCATACCTGTTTTACCGGCAACTGCTTTGCCGGCGCCTCGAAGTCCGGTATCTGTACCGGCCGAACGTGGAACGGCCTCTCGGTCGTTACAAACCGCTTCATGCGTTCGGGCGCTTGCTTCAACGCTTCCTTACTAATCTCTTTGAGGTCCTCGAGCGCTTCAGGATCCGGCACATCGGGCATTTCGAGTTGATGCTCAACACCGGGTTCGTCGACATGAAACGACACGGCCATATTGAAAATAGGTCTACCATGCTGAATAGCGACGACACGACGGTTGGTAAAACTGCGACCGTCGCGGGCGCGATCCACTTCGTAAACGATCGGCACGTCGACATCGCCCCGGCGCAGGAAGTAGGCGTGCAGAGAATGAGGGCGGCGTAACTTCCTGTCTTCGCCCTCCAGCGTCTGTGACGCTGCCGACATCGCCTGACCAAGCACCTGCCCGCCGAATACCTGCGGGGTGCCGATGTCGCGTGACTGGCCGCGAAATATATTCTCCTCAATCTTTTCTAAATCAAGGAGTTGAACAAGGTCTTTCAGTACCGGATCCATAATCTTTCCCGCTGCCGACGCGATTCGAGTAGCCACCATTGTAACGTCTTTGGCTACATTCTAAATCGCACTAAAAAAACCGATTTGGGCAGACGCCGCTGCGGTGTCATACTCAAAGCCCCGACAGACGACCGTACACAATTATTGTGGAGATTCAGCATGAGCGAAGTGCCTAAACCTATCCGTCAAAGCAAGCGTGCACATGTGCTGGCGATTATTGCGCTGATACTCATTGCCACTAGCGGGCCTGCCGCTGTTGCCGGCCTGATAACGCCGATGTACGGCATGCTGGGCTACACGCTCGCAGCCTTGCTGTTGATCATTGCGTTTATCATCGCGCTGCGCGCACTACTCGGTAACCGCAAACAGAATGTACTCGAATCGACAACAACAACCTGGCTGGTACTTATAGCCAGCATCGGCATCGTTATGGGTATGGCAAACCAGATGCGACCGTCCGGGCCGACTGCCGCGATTCACGACATCACAACCAATGTCGAAAACCCGCCGAAGTTTGTCGAACTGGTCGCCGTACGTGAGGCTGCCAACGCGCCAAATCCGGCCGAATACAACTATGAAGAATCTGCAGAACTGACGCTGTCGGCCTACCCCGACCTCAAACCAATCATTATTGAGCAGGCGCAGCCGGCGGTATTTGCGAAGGCACTCGAAACTGCTGAATTGATGGGCTGGGAAGTTGTTGCGTTCGATCAGGCTGAAGGGCGCATCGAGGCCGTGGCCGTAACGTCGTTCGTCGGCTTCCGGGATGATGTGGTTATTCGTGCCATCAGCCTGGGCGACGGCACAGTGGTGGACATTCGCTCAAAATCCCGCATGGGCAAAGGCGATATGGGCGCTAACACCAAGCGGATCAGGGCCTGGCGCGAGTTGTTACTGGCTGAATAGAGGCTCTCGCCTCTTAATTAAGAGAGCTAAATGCCTTCCATGAAGTAGAGACCGATGGTTTCGGCCTCACAGGCGGGGCGCTTCTGCCCTTCCACCTCAACGGTAATGTTCAGAATGAACTGCAGTGCACCTGCGCGCTTGCGGGCCGACTTCAGTGTGGCACGCACACGTACCCGGCTGTCTACCGGCACCATTGCCTTGAAGCGGACTTTGTTCATACCGTAGTTGATGACCCGCTCCAGACCGACGAACTCGACAAACGGCTCAATCAACTTGGGAATCAAAGAAACAGTCAGGTAACCGTGGGCGATCGTGCAACCGATTGGCAGCTCGCGCGCCGCACGTTCGGGGTCAACATGAATCCACTGGTTGTCATCTGTAGCGTCAGCAAACTTGTTAATGCGCTCCTGATCGACCAGCACCCAGTCGGACACACCAACTTCCTGTCCTTCCAGTGCACGGGCATCTTCTATGGTTTTGATCACAAGCGCCATCAGCTAACTTCCAGTTCAATAAACGATAAGGTAATTATAACTTAGCTCGCCACTATTGGGCGGCGAAGCCTGCAACAAATCAGGACTTATCCCGTTCAACGATGGCAAGGAACTCGCCCTTCAGTGCTGCATCTGTAGCGAACTCGCCCAGATAGCTGCTGCTAACCATCTGGATATCCTTCTTATAGACACCGCGGGTAGTCATGCACTCGTGCTGAGCCTCAATAATGACGGCGGTTGCACGGGGTTTGAGCGTTTCGTGGATGCACTCCGCAATCTGCTGGGTCATCTTCTCCTGCACCTGTAGACGCTTGGCAAACGCATTCACTACCTTCACCAGCTTGCTGACGCCAACGACGTTCTTATCCGGTAAATAGGCCACGTGCGCCCGGCCGATAAACGGTGCAATATGGTGCTCGCAGTGTGATTCGAAATCGATATTGCACAGCGCGACGATATCCTGATAACCGGCGGCATCGGCAAAGGTCGAACCCAGCTCTGCGGCGGGATCAACCTCATAGCCGCCGAACCACTCTTCATAGCACTTCAATACGCGCAGCGGGGTGCGCTTCAGGCCGTTGCGGTCGGGATCATCACCGATCCAGCCCAGCAAAGTACGTACTGCGGCCTCGGCCTCTTCGCGTGTCGGTTTATCAGACTTTTTGCTCATAGCTCACTCAGTTCTTTCATGTCCTGTTGCGTATTCGCGCTGCGCAACAGACCGGATGACTCACTTTTTATAAGATGCACGCCCTGCCCGCTCAATAATGACCTGGGGCTCAGCCGGCCAGACCCTTCTGCCAGCTCCTGCATTTGATGCAGAATTGCAGGCTCGTAGATAGCACACAATGGTTCAGGTTGGCCATCAGCTCCGGCAAAGGCTGTCGCAATGCCGCTGCGCCGCTCTGCCAACTCCGACAGCAGCCCCGGCTGCAATAGCGGCATGTCACAGGCCACCACCAGCCAGGCGGAATCGGGATTATACGCATGTGCAGCCAGGATGCCCGCCGCAGGCCCGAAATCCGCCCGCTGGTCGGTAATTTGCCGATAGCGGCTGCGCACCGGCTCTGCGCTCTGGTCACCCCGCACCGACACATACACCTCGTCAACGAACGCTTCCAGAAGCGCCACCGAGCGCTCGAGTTGTGTGACGCCCTGCACTTCCAGCAAGGCTTTGTCCTGCCCCATGCGGCTGCTGTGACCACCGGTCAGCACCAGGCCTCGTAACGGCGCCCCCGCATCATTCACGGCATCATTCATGGCATCGTTCATGCATCAGCCGGCGACGTAATCGCTCTTGCCACCGGTTTTGTTCAGCAGACGTACATCACCGATAACAATATCGTGAGATAGCGCTTTGCACATGTCATACACCGTCAGAGCTGCGACGGACGCACCGGTCAGCGCTTCCATCTCCACACCGGTCTTGTGGTGCACGGCCACTTCGCAGCTGATTACTACGTCGGCGCCGTTCATCACAATATCAAAGCGGCAACGTTCCACCGCCAGCGGATGACAAAACGGAATCAGATCATGGGTTTTCTTGGCCGCCATCGTGCCGGCAATAATCGCCGTTTGAAAAACCGGGCCTTTCTTTGACTGAATCTCGTCGCCTTCAACAGCAGCAAGCACTGCGGGCGGCAGTGTTACTACCGCCTGTGCGACAGCCGTTCGCGCCGTCACAGCCTTGTCACCAACATCCACCATCGTCGGCTGATTAGCTGCATCGACATGACTCAAAGTTTTGCTTTTATCGTTCACTCGTTTTCCTGTTAGCTAACCGGGGTCAGCCGGGTTCTCTGTTCCGCCGACACGGTGGTCGGCGAGAGCTTCGCCCGACAACACTGCACGGACGAACATGAATAATAGCGAGACGGTGCCCCAACTAAGTCCGACTACAACACCTGCATCAATTATCCCACGCCACGGTTGAGGCGTCAGCCGCAGCAACAAAACCAGTATGACGATCAGGAATGTGCCTATCCAGACCACCATCCGGACCCGTTTGTCCGCCATAAAATAGCCGGCACAGAACAACGGTGCGAGTAATCCCGAAATCCAGTCGGGGTTGCGCGCCAACCACATCGCCCGGGCAACGGTGCGGGGGGAAAACGACTTTTGAAAGCCGCGATAGCCTTCCGAATAAGCCATGAACAGCGTGTTTGCAATAAACACCACCCACTGCAACATGCTCCACTCAAGCTCCAGCGCGAGTTGCGTTTGTCCGGCCAATCGTCCGGCCGCGTATACCAGCAGGGCAATCACCCCGCCCACGCCCCAAAATGCGGCGAGCCATCCTGCAAATCCGATCGGTCTGGTTGGTGTGGGAGTCATGTGTACCGTGCCTGAATTCATACGTCACTCGGCGGTGTGGTTGTCGCGACCAACACACCGGGAGTCGTTAACTGCTAAAATGCCCGCCCTGAGTGAGACCCGACGGCGGGGCTTAAACCTTTAGAACAAACCGGCAACCACCGGCAGATGAAGTGATCACATGGCCAGTACGATTATCGACAAGCTCTGGAATGAGCATCTCGTTGCCGATCAAGATGACGGCAGCTCTATTATATATATCGACCGCGTGTTTTTACATGAGCGCACCGGCAGCGTTGCGCTGAAAAGCCTGGAAGCCGCCGGCCGCAAGGTGCGCAACCCCGAACAGGCCTTTTGCACGATGGACCACATCGTTGACACCTTCCCGGGCCGCACCGACAAAACGACGATGCCCAGCGGTACAGACTTCATTACTGCAACCCGTGAAGCATCGTTGGCAGCCGGGATTAACCTGTTTGATCTGGGCGATCAGCGCCAGGGTATCGCCCATGTAATTTCGCCCGAACAGGGCATCGCGCTGCCCGGCTGCACGCTGGTATGCCCCGACAGTCACACCGGCACACTCGGCGGCATCGGCGCGCTGGCCTGGGGCATCGGTTCAACAGAAGCCGAACATGCGCTAGCCACCAAAACACTGGTTATCAAAAAACCGAAGACCATGCGCGTGACTTTCAAGGGCGACCTGCACCCCGGCATCACGGCCAAGGACATGATCCTGAAACTTATCGGCGAGCACACGGCGTCTGGTGGCATCGGTTACGCCATCGAGTTTGCGGGTGACGCTGTCAAGAATCTGGAAATCGAAGCACGCCTCACACTGTGCAACATGACTGTGGAGTTCGGCGCGTGGAGCGGGCTGGTTGCACCCGATGAAAAAACCATCGAGTACGTGCAAGGCCGGCCGTTCGCTCCTGAGGGCGACGTCTGGAACAAGGCAGTTGAATACTGGCGCACACTGAAAACCGATGACGACGCGAGCTTTGACAAAGAAATTGTTATCGACTGTGCCGACATTGTGCCGCAGGTCACCTGGGGTACCAGCCCGATGCATGAAACCGGAATCGACCAGAACGTGCCGGACCCGGCCGACGAACCGGACGAAGCCAAACGCACCGCTATTGAGAAAGCGCTCGAGTATCAGGACCTGCAACCCGGCACGCCGCTCGACGGCATTCCGGTGGAAGCAGCGTTTATCGGCTCCTGCACCAACAGCCGCTTAAGCGACTTGCGGGCCGCAGCCGCAATCCTGAAGGGCCGTAAAGTCGCCGACGGCGTTAAAGCAATCTGTGTGCCCGGCTCCGGCCTGGTTAAACAAGCGGCCGAAGCCGAAGGCATCGACAAAGTATTTACCGACGCAGGCTTCGAATGGCGCGAGTCAGGTTGCTCAATGTGTTTCTACGCCGGGGGCGAAAGCTTCGGGTTGGAACAACGGGTCATCTCCAGCACCAACCGCAACTTCGAAAATCGTCAGGGCCCGCGCACCCGCACCCATCTCGCCAGCCCGACCATGGTGGCCGCCGCAGCCATCAAAGGTCACATCACTGACGTGCGCAACATTAACAACGCCGGCAACAACGCCGGCAACAACTCCGGCAACAACTCCGGCAAAAATTCTGGCAACGGGGACTGATCACGATGGATAAATTCACTGTACTCGACGCCATCGCCGCACCGATTCTGCGCCTCAATATCGATACCGATGTCATCATCCCGAGCCGGGAAATGAAGCGCGTATCCAAACAGGGCTTAAGTGGTGGCATGTTTGCGAACTGGCGCTATACCGAACCCGGTGGTCGCGACGAAAACCCGGACTTCATCCTGAACCAGGAGCCTTACCGCCAGGCAAAAATCATCTTGTCCGGCGACAACTTCGGTTGCGGCTCGTCACGTGAGCACGCGGTATGGGCACTGCATGAATTCGGCATCCGCGCCATCATCACGCCGGGCTTCGGCAACATCTTTTACGGCAACTGCATCCGCAACGGTATTTTGCCGGTGGTTCTGGATAACGCTGTTGTCGAAGAGCTGGCTGCTCAGGTCGAAAATGACCCTGCCAACAACACTATCAAAGTTGATCTGACCGACTGTACGGTAACCGCTCCGGACGGCAGCCAACACAGCTTCGAAATCGCTCCCAGTGACCGCGAAATGTTGCTAGAAGGCCTCGATGCGATTGCTGTAACGATGCGGCGGGATGATGAGATTCTGGCTTTTCAGGCAAAGGACCGGTTGAAGCGCCCGTGGATTTATCTGGAACCGCAAACTTAGCCTGCGCTCCCGGTATAAGGACTGCTACATGTCGTAGAGTTCCCACAGCTGGAACACGATCGCCATCGCGTAGATACCCAGAATAATTAGCCGGCGCCAACCGGACCACAGAGGCGGCGTTGAACAAGCAGCCGCCAGCGTAATCAGCATGAACGGGTACATCGGCAGCAGGAAACGACTCCACAACGGGTCATTGTTGCCAAACGCCCACAAGGTAGTAACACACACCATGTACGACAAAGCGTAGATCGCCACCAACGTGCCACGCAGTACCGTTCTGTCCGTACTGCCTTTAACGACATCAATAGCGCCCGCCGGAAGACGGCGGAACATCGCCATAAAAAATGCGACAGCCATTAAAATAAACACCGGCAAACCGACCCAAAGAGCGAGCTGCGAACCCACCAGCCAGTAGAACGGCTCATACGATGCCGGGCTGAAATCGGTGGCCACGACCATAAAGAAGTCGCTGACCGCATCGATCGGCACCCTGTCGCCTTCCATATAACGTGTACTGAAACGGTCTATACCCGTGAGGTAGCCGGTAGCTACGTACTGATCCAACATGAATAAACCGGCTGGAACAATCGCCAGAAAACCGGCGACGCCGCCGCGCAAAATTGCTTTCAGCGGTTCATTGTAATGCCGTATCAATATGATCAGCCCGGAGAGTGGCAGCAGCCAGAACAAGCCGAAGTAACGGGTGAAACACAGCAGTGCCAGTGAGCCGGCTATCAACAGCAAGCCCGGCCAGTCCGGACGAAGCCAATACCGTTCCGTCGCATACATCGTCATAAACGATGCGATCATGAACAGCCCTTCCGCCCGGAAAGCGGCAAAGTTGATATAAAACGGCTCGAACAACACGGCAAACAGCATCAATGCCATCACACCGTACGCAGGCATTAACGACCTCGCCGTCAGCCACATCAATAAAAGGATTATTGCGAAAAAGGTCGCATTAACCAGCTGCAGGTTCTTAACCCCGGCCTTATAAGCGTAATGCAACACCACCGGATACATCGGCGGCTTAACGCCGCGATCCTGCTTGAGAATAGGCACAACGGAATCACCGGCGGCCCAGCGAATATTACGCCCTGCTTCGCCGGTGCGTCTTTCAGCAACCATTGCACCATCGAAATCCGATTGGGTAGGCCTGATCTCGGCCTGACGCTCAAAGGTGTGCGGCACCAAAAAAAGGAATAGCGCGACGATTGTGGCTAGCGACACATATCCGGCAATTGACTTATACGACAACAATCTACTC
>Ga0070729_10002831_pt1 | contig 21411 bp, 11 predicted proteins | sample tdDd472_FD_66725 | JGI IMG/M metagenome (GOLD analysis project Ga0070729, IMG submission 66725) | Marine sediment microbial communities from the Atlantic coast under amendment with organic carbon and nitrate - tdDd47.2 | ecosystem: Environmental > Aquatic > Marine > Coastal > Sediment | place... | reverse complement strand
GGTATTTATATCGAGAAATGTTACTTCGCCAATTGCATTGGTTTTGATGATGGATGAGCAAAAAGAAGGAGCAATTCCTTCAACACTATTAGATGTGTAAGTCACAAGACCATAGTCATAGGAAACAATTGCATAATAATATTTCTGACCGTTTTTCACATCAGTATCTGTCCAGGAATGCTTCAATCCTGTATCTTCTCCCATATTAAATTTTACACCGTAAATATCAACCGGATGTGGACCTTTTTTATCATCTCTCAAATCATATTGCATCACTGGTTTCTGGAAAGTTGCATTTCCATAAGCATCAGTAATCACCTTGTTTTCCAAAAACTGTGCTTCAGTACTTTTGTAGATCAAATAACCTTCGAAATCATATTCCTGCAAAAAAGGATCATAGGATTTTTCAGCCACATTATCCCAAACCAAAGTCACCTCACCATCACCTTCATAAACCCTTAAGTTCGGTTTTGCTGGTGGTTTGGAAAATCTATAATCAGCATTGTATATCTGCTGTACTGTGCGTTTATTTTTTACCAAATCATCACGATCTTCACCGAAGAGCAATGCCATGGAATAGCGTTCTCTTTCACCAGCATAAAGCGGGAAAGCACCAGATGAGAAAAACATTCCCAAATTATTCGGCTGTAGGATCTGATCCATTGGCAATGGTGCTTTGGAGAAAACACCCCAATTTTCTTCATCATTGGTCAATTCATATTTATGCACCGGAAAAATTTCAAATCCGGTCAAACCGATCTGGTCGGATTCATCAGGATCAGTTTCATTGTAATTCGGTTCACCGTCAGTTGGAACGCCATCGCCTTCACCTTCATCAGGAGCGATGTAATGAGAATCATAAGGGCCAACACCATCAGCACCAACATCATCGTTCAGCGGTTCATTGTCGTCCCATTCGCCATTGGCATTTAAGTCTGTATAGGCTATCCAATCACAATTTTCGTCACTTTCCCAGTGAGCAGTTGGATATCGCATGTAATATTCATAAAATTTTTCACGATTTTCTTCTGTAAAACCATATGGATATTCATCGAGATATTGACCTGGGCCATTACCCAACCGTTTTTCATCAACAATTCCATCATTATCATTGTCTATATTGTCATCGGAAATTCCCGGACTTTCGAGAAAAGCATAGCCGGCATAACCAACTGGATACCAATTTCCCGGAGTTCCATAGCCATCAGTATCATAGGCATAAGCAATATCCAGATTGGTGTCATATTCACCGATATCATCAGCACCATCTTCAACACCACCCACTCCCCAGTCAAGATATTGAGAGTAATAGGTTTTTTCGTAATCATGAGATGATTCATTGTAGATATTATAGAGCCAAAAAATACAATCTTCCGCCAAAACGTGGCTCCACTGAAATCCACGTGCTTTTACAATCAATCCCAATCCACCACGAGTTGCATCAGATGCATCACAATAATAATTCATTTGTATATTGGGTTCTTTATCAGGATTATCATCAAAGACAAAAACTGTTTCCATATCAGAATTCATGATGCCTTTGCCAAAATATCCATTCCAATAGCCGTCCCAATCAGCAGACTTGTCTGGCCATTCTTCCGGCCAACTCAAAGGTTCATTGCTCATGGCTGGAATTCTATTTTCCTTTGCATCCATGTTAAACCAGAAAGGTCTTGGCTCAAATCCCCAGGGAATATCTTCAGGAGATTTGTCGACAAATTCACGATACTGAGTTTCCATCGGGTGAATCAATTCACCATCCGCATTCATTACTTCTGCTGAAACCACCACAGCCACGCCATCGCAATAATGCCTACCATATGATGGCCAGTTACAGGAAGGTTCGTTGGGATAATCCGTCACTTCACCATAGTTTTTGAATTTTGTGAGAACCAGGTTTCCATCCATAGTTCCAATTCTGCGATAATCTTTTTTACCACGTTCACCAATTGGTGTCTGAGCAATCAGACTATTTACAAATATTAATAAAATAACAAAGTAAAATGTTTTCTTCATAGACATATTTTTTCCATAATTATTCAACATTTTCATCACCTCTTTTTCTGGTCAAAGGCTACTGAAAAGCCAAGTATAATTTTTCTAGGTTCATAATAAAAATCAGGTCGAATGTAGAAATCCTCCTGACTCTTGATTCCTGTATAGGATTGAAAATTCATATCAAAATCATAGTCAGACCGTCCACTGGAATTGTAAACATCTTTGCTGTTTTTTCTATCCAGTACATTATAGATTTTCAGGAATGGCGTAATCAATAAATTCTTAATATTATAATCTTTTGACAGGTTGAAATCCATCATGAAAGTATAGGGTTTTCTTTCACCATTGAGAACACGATTGGAATATCTGGGAGATGATCTGGTGTAAGGTGTTCCGCTACCAAATTTTCCAATCAAACTGGCATGAAAGCCATTGATTGTATAAGTGGTATAAAGGTTCAATGAATGGGTTTGATCCCAATTCAATGGACGACGTTTTTTCTCTGACTGAATCGGTGGATCTTGCTGTTGGTTAATCCATTCATCACCTGGCTCAGAAGCATTTCCAGTAGCATTCTGGTAGGTATAATCAATAGAAAATCCCGGCATATATCTGGATTCCATCAATTCAAATGCTAATGTAATTCCCTTCACATTTGCATAATCTTTATTAATGTATCGCCAATATTTTCCACCAAATATATCTGACCGTGTTTCCTGTCCAATCAGATCACGGATATCCTTATTGTAGCAAGTGATATCCACTGACATATTATCAGTAATTGCCTGCTTAACTCCAATTTCATAACTGACGGTTTTTTGGGGTTCCAATTCAGCATTTCCCATGGAATTGTAACTTCCACGCGGTGGTTGATCGCCTTGAAGTTGTATCAATGACACTTCAAAATCAGGATTTATGTAAAGATATTCATAATTTGGTATCTGGAAAAAGTGTCCATAGGAAAAATGGATCACTCCTTTGTCAGTAATTGGATAGGCAATTCCAAAACGCGGACTCAATTGTGCTGAGGTTTTGGCTGATTTTTTTTCAGCCTTTTGAGTATCATAAAATTGCTCCGGCACTTCACCATCAGGATTAAAATAATCATACCGTAATCCAGCATTGATGATCATGTCACCCACTTCAATTTTGTCTTGAATATAGGCTGAAATTTCAACCGGTTCATGAGTGTAGGAATTATTGTACCAGGATGAATCCGGCGGAATCTGTAATTGATCTTTTTCATCGAAATATATTTGAAATTCATGCAATGACAAGTCACATTTTTTGTAACTGATACCAGCACCAATTTTGTTGATATTATTAATTTGGCTGGTGAGATCGGCTTTTGCTATATCAGTGATATTGTCACGGTGATGATGCCACATTCGCATGCCACCGGTTGAGAATCCATTTGATCCGGTTCCATTGAGTAAACTAATGGGTACATATCTTGAGTCATTTTCATTTTTATAGACAAACTGTCCATATTCTGTGGATAATCGCGATAGGTTTGCTGTAATAAAAGTTCCTGCTGAAAATAAATGAGTGTATTGCAATGAATTTTGCATGGAGTAACTTTCCCGATCATAATTTCCATCAGGATTGTATTTGAATATTCTATCAAACTCTGAAAAGCTTCTATCGGTGTAGAAACTGGAAAAATTTACTTTATCATTTTTAAAAAGTTTCAAAGTCAATTTTCCCTGAAGAGTTTTTTTCAGTGATGAATTCATAGAGACATATTTTTTGTTTCCTGTTGATTCGATGTAAGGATCGTTATTGCTGAAATCTGTTGAATCAGAAGGATTAAACAATTTTTGTCCGTAAATCCAACCATCAGAATCATGCAGTCTTCCTAATATAGAAAACGAGAGTCTGTTATTGAAAAATGGTAATGGTCCACTGATACTCAGTTGTGAGTTGGTGATTGATGTTGGAGAAACTTTGTCAATATTCATAAAAATATCATCATGATTACTGATATAATCCCCCATAAAAAAAGTTGCTTTTGCTGAGTAATGATCATGTCCTTCTTTGGTCACAATATTGACGATTCCCGACATTGCCTGACCATATTCCGCATTGAAAGTACCGCTGATAACTTCCACTTCCTGGACGAGATCGTTTTCAACTTGAAAAGGAACGTCACCGGAATAAGCATCGTTCATTGGAACACCATCAACAATGTACATAACTTCACCGGAACGGCCACCACGGAAGTGTCCATTGATGACACCAGCCTGTAATTCTACAATTTCATTTAGATCAACAACCTGCAATTGGCTGATCTGGTCAGCTCCAACTTTATAGGATGTTGAAGTCACATCTTTTTGCACAATAGGTGCTTGTGCAATGACAATAACTTCTTCACCTTGCAAAGTCTGTTGAGACAGAGAAAAATTCAAAGTAGTTGTAAGATCAACCATTATTGTAACTTCCTGCTGAACAATCGTTTGATACCCCATCATGCTGACGCGTAATGTGTATTTTCCCGGTGAAACATTCAGGATATTGAAATATCCATTCAGGTCTGAAGCAGCTCCAAGGGATGAGCCTTCAACCAATACATTGGCTCCAATTAATGGTTCTCCAGATACTTTATCCACAATTGTTCCTGCAATCTTTCCGGTAATTCCACCAAAGACCAACATTGGAAGCATCATCACAATAATCAATATTGTATTTCTCAATCTCATAATTTCTCTCTAAGTAAGTTATTGATTTGGATACTCTGTCACACTGAGCTTGTCGAAGTGTGAATTCGGAGCTCCTAAACTGTCTCCTTCACATACTCAGGATGACAGTAGTTTATAAAAATTCTTCCGGAGCCAAAACCCCGGAAGAATTCTATTATAAGTACTATTTCAAAAAGGCCATTTTCTTAGTAAAACGTTTGTCGCCAACAGTCATTACATAAACATAAATACCTGTGGAAACAGAATTACCAGAATCATCAGTTGCATCCCAAACCTGGTTGTAAAAACCCTGTGCATAATTTGCATTAACAAGCGTTCTTACTTTCTGTCCAAGTATGTTGTAAATAGAAATATTTACATTCTTCATCTCTTTCACTGAGAAATTGATAGTTGTGCTTGGATTGAATGGATTTGGATAATTTTGTGACAGCTGATATTCTTCCGGCATTTCAATTTCATCATCTTCATGATCAATTGCTACGGAAGTTCCTTCAGTCAATACCATTTTATTTATTGTAAAATCATCAAAATATGCAGTACCTGTAGGATTGGATGTGAATCTTGCTCTCACTGAAATTCCAGTTGCTTCAGCAGGTGCTTTTTCACAGACTACATAATGCGCCCAATCACCGTCTTCAGTTGTTTGATCAACATAGACATATTTATCTCCGCCAACTGTTGACCAACCTTCTTTAAGATTTGCATCGCCATGCCAAAAATAGCATAGTCCAAGACGGTCATCAAGTCTATCTTTCATTGTAAATGTTGGTTCAAAACTTTCGTCGAAATTCACGCCAACAGTTTTTACCCAAACACCAACTTTATACCATTCACCAGCTTCTACAGCTGCTGGTACAGAGTAATATACAATTTCTGATGTTGATGAAGTTGTGTCAGGTTTGTAAAGTTCAGCAGTGAATTCTCCGTTATTGGCATCATTTCCTGTAACAGTTCCATAAGAACCATTGTCACTAGCATACCAATTCAACCAACCATCGATGGTTTCTGCTCCGGAGTTAAAAGGTCCCATTGTCCAGGAATCAGTTGTATTACAGCCCATATTATCAAAATATGCTGTTCCTGTAGCATCTTTTCCCATCAGAAGTTTGATAACTACTGAGGCTGGTGCTTCTGTAAGAATTGCAACACCAGTAAGTTCTGTCCAATCAGTATTTGCACCTGATTGATCTGCCCAAACTGCCTGTGTTACAAGTTCTGCACCTTCAGCATTTTTGAATTCATAAATGACACCAATTTTCTCATCATCAGTGGCAGGATTTGTATTTACAGAAACAGTTTTTACCATTGCACTTAAAGCATAGGTTCCTGCTCCAGCATTGTTCCAATGTAATTTGGCATTATTCTCGGAAACCCAACCAACAGGATTACTGCTTGCAACATATTCAGGTTTTGCAACAACCATTTTTTCAGCTGTAAAATCATCGAAATATGCTGTACCTGTAGGATTTGATGTGAATCTTGCTCTTACTGACATTCCTGTTGCTCCCATTGGTGCTTGTTCAGCAACGACATAGTGAGCCCATTCATTGTCGGCAGTAGTCTGATCAACATATACATATTTATCGCCGCCTAAAGTTGACCAACCTTCCATAATGTTTGCATCTGAATGCCAGAAATAACATAAGCCGAGACGTTCATCAAGTCTATCTTTCATTGTAAATGTCGGTTCAAAACTTTCGTCAAAATTGACACCTTCAGTTTTTACCCAAACGCCAACTTTATACCATTCGCCTTCTTCAACAGCAGCAGGTACTGAGTAGTATACAATTTCTGATGTAGATGATGTTGTATCTGGTTTATATAATTCACAAGAATATTCACCTGAATTTGCATCATTGTCGGTAACAGTTCCATAAGAACCATTGTCGCCGGCATACCAATTCAACCAACCGTCGATTGTTTCTGCGCCAGAATTAAAAGGTCCCATTGTCCAGGAATCAGATGTATTACAACCCATATTATCAAAATATGCTGTTCCTGTAGCATCTTTTCCCATTACTAATTTAATTACTACTGAGGCTGGTACTTCACTAAGAATTGCAACACCTGTTAATTCTGTCCAGTCTGTATTTGCGGCACTTTGATCTGCCCAAACTGCCTGTGTCACAAGTTCTGCACCTTCAGCATTTTTGAATTCGTAAATAACGCCAATTTTTTCGTCATCGTTTGCAGGATTTGTATTTACACCCATTGTTTTCACATTTGCACTTAAGGCATAAGTTCCCGAGCCCGCATTATTCCAATATAATTTTGCATTATTTCCTGATTTCCAACCAATCATATCTACAGTTGGATTTGCTTTCATAATTTTGAAAGAATGGAAGCCCATATAAACTTCTTCATTTTCCCAAATCAGTTCTTTATTCAATTCTGCATTCATTCCATTCCAGAAAGCAGGTTTTTGATTTTCAAAACTACTATTTGCTAGAATCTGGTCGCCACCAAGTTCCATCATCTGAACACTAAAGTCATCAAAATATGCTGTTCCAGTTGGATTTGATGTAAATCTTGCACGTACAGAAATTCCAGTTGCTTCTTCAGGAGCTTGTTCCATTACTTCGTAAAGTGCCCAATCACCATCGGTTTCCACTTGGCTAACATAAACATATTTGTCTCCACCAACTACTGACCAACCTTCATTGAGGACATCATCACCATGCCAAAAATAACATAGTCCAAGACGTTCATCAAGTCTATCTTTGGTAATAAAAGTAGGTTCAAAAGTTTCGTCAAAATTGACACCTTTTGTTTTAACCCATACACTGATTTTGTACCATTCCCATGGATTGACTGGTGCTGGAACTGAGTAATATACAATTTCAGATGTGGAAGAAGTTGTATCTGGTTTGAATAATTCACAGGAATAATCTCCAGAATTTGCATCATTGTCAGTTACAGTTCCAAAAGAACCATTATCACCAGCATACCAATTCAACCAACCTTTGATAGTTTCTGCACCTGAATTGAAAGGTCCCATTGTCCAGGAATCTGTAGTATTACAACCCATATTATCAAAATATGCTGTTCCTGTTGCATCTTTACCCATTACCAATTTGATAACTACTGAAGCAGGTGCATCACCAAGAATTGCTGCTCCGGTAAGTTCTGTCCAGTCTGCATCAGCACTGGATTGATCAGCCCAAATTGCCTGTGTTACAAGTTCTGCTCCGGCTGCATCTTTGAATTCAAAGATAACTCCGATTTTCGCATCATCATTTGCCGGACTTGTATTTACACCAACTGTTTTAATATTTGCACTAAGTGCATATGTACCTGATCCGGCGTTATTCCAATGTAATTTCGCATTATTATCTGAAACCCAACCAACCATATTGTCAGTTGCAGCGGATTTTGTCACTTTAAATGAATGGAATCCCATCAACACTTCTGTTGATTCCCATCCTAATTCACTACCAACACTTCCATTCAAACCATTCCAAAATGCTGGCATTTGTTCCTCAAATCCAGGATTTTCGAGAATATTAGAGTTATAGGCCGCATTAGTTTGTGAAACTTTAAAAGAGTGGAAGCCTTTATAAACTTCATTTGATTCCCATTCAATTTCATTATTTAGATGAGCGTTGTAACCATTCCAGAAAGCAGGTTCCTGGTTTTCAAAACTTCCATTTGCAAGTAATTGATCGCCGCCATCTTCCATTTGTTCTACACTGAAATCATCAAAATAAGCAGTTCCAGTAGGATTTGATGTGAATCTTGCACGAACAGATATTCCAGTTGCTTCTTCCGGTGCCTGTTCCATTACTTCATATAAAGTCCAATCGCTATTGGCTTCAACCTGATTTACATATACATATTTATCACCACCAACTACTGACCAACCTTCGTTGATAACAGCATCACCATGCCAGAAATAGCAGAGACCGAGACGTTCATCAAGTCTATCTTTTGTGATGAATGTTGGTTCAAAAGTTTCGTCAAAATTTACTTCTGATGTTTTTACCCAAACACCAACTTTGTACCATTCTCCACCTTCAACAGCTGTTGGTACTGAATAGTAAACAATTTCTGATGTGGATGATGTTGTGTCCGGTTTGTACAATTCACAAGCATAATTACCAGTATTGGCAGCATTGTCAGTAACAGTTCCATAAGATCCATTGTCACCAGCATACCAGTTGAGCCAACCTTTGATAGTTTCTGCACCGGAATTGAAAGGTCCCATTGTCCAGGAATCAGTTGTATTACAACCAACATTGTCAAAGTAAACTGTTCCAGTAGCATCCTTACCCATAACAAGTTTGATCACAACAGAAGCAGGTGCATCGCCAAGAATTGCAGCACCAGTAATTTCCGCCCAATCCATATCCGCACCAGATTGGTCAACCCAAACTGGCTGAGTTACTAGTTCTGATCCGGCAGCATCTTTGAATTCGAAAATCACTCCGATTTTTGCATCATCATTGGCAGGATTTGTATTTACGCCAACAGTTTTTACCATTGCATTAATAGCATAGGTACCTGATCCGGCATTGTTCCAATGTAATTTTGCATTATTATCTGAAATCCAGCCAACCATGTCAGCTGTTGATCCACTTTTCATTACTTTGAAAGAATGAAATCCCATATAGACTTCACTGCTTTCCCAGCCCAATTCATTTCCAACGATTCCATTCAAACCGTTCCAAAATGCTGGCACTTGTTCTTCAAAACCCGGATTGACCAAAAGGTTTTGACCAAACATAACGCCTGAAAAAATAACTACTAATAATAGTATTTGTAATCCTTTCATTTCTCCTCCTTTTGTCCTTTTTAGTAAGGACATAACCTGTTATACTTTTCTTCACGCTTCTTGAATATCAATAAGCAAAACACCTTTTCTACCCAATTCAATGGAATATCCACCGTCTTTATTCTGTCGTATTCCTGAAGTGTCTACGCATTTGAAATTCTCTTTTATCTTCATACTTCCTATATTTTTTTCCCATGAGTGATTTAGTATTATTAATTTATAATCTTCATCACTTTTCCATATACCATATTCAAAATCATTTCCTACAAGTTCTACTACATTGTCTTTGAATATTTCATTATATATTGCTTTGAAAATGTTTGAAATGTTCGGCTTCCAGGAATTATCAAGATTCTCCAGAGCCAACACCTCCAATGGATAAGGAGTAAAATAGACGCTTCCTTTTTCCACTTTTTTCTTCATTAAAAATGGATCACCAAATTGATCTTTCATCAAAATCTCTGCATCAGTTGATAATATTTTACAGTAACTCTTTTCAGGACAAGTATTGTTCAGAGGAATATTAAAAGTGTCATTTATCTGGAAACTCCCAATACTTTTCATTACAGTAATTTCTAATTGATCAGCATCGCGAAAATCAGGTACGCCAAATTTACAATCCATTTTAATACCGACGAGTTTGTGCCAATCAACAACCCAACTGTCATTGGCAAAACTACAATAGAGATTTCCACCATTTTTGATATATTCCACAACACTAAGCCAGTATTTTTTTATAAAATTCTTCAAGCGAGGAGCGAAGAGTAAAAGCAATTTCTCAGGATCAAGTTTGTGGATCGGTTGGATATCATTTTCATTATTTAATTCAATTGCCGGCTCAAATAGACACTCCAAATTATTAAATCCATTTTTCATCAAACCAAAGGATTCCAAATAGAAATTATACAATTCATCAAATTCAGGTTCGAATTGGTAAGGATATTTGTAGTAATAATTAGAAGGAATCAGTAGACCTGCATTATTCTCAATCTTCTGATATTTTTCTGAGTTAATTTCATTCGCTATTTTGCTAAATTCTGTATATTCATTTGCTGTTGGTTTTAGAGATTTATCAGTTCTCACGATTCCAAATTGATCCTCGAATGCATGATGTGAATAAGGACGTTTGTCCTCAAAATCAAAATCATTAAAACACCATCCCATAGCACCAAAGGAATTATTCATTAAAGCACTATAAAAAACTTCCCGGTAATAATGTGCCTGATTTTCTTCTGAACATAGAACTGTAGAAGTACCAAATTCTTCTACAAAAACTGGTTTACTCCATTCCTGGGCCATTCTCAGGCGGAAGGCTGTGGTATATGCATGATGACTTGGATTCATCACCCTTGGATAATAATGTAGTCCAACAAAATCCTGGTATTTATTCAATTTTCGCAATTGAAATTTCCAGTTATCATATTCAGAGACTACTTCAGGAGCCCATGCTCCATCACCAATACTTACTGGACGATTGTCCAATTCTTTGATTTTTGATACTATTTCATTAGTCCAGTTTTCTACTACTTCCGGATCTTGTTGATCCACATAGTTTGGGAGTTCATTTGATAGAAGCCATCCAAGGATGTAGTTGAACTGTTTAGTCGCATTTACAACTTCAGTGATATAATATTTTTCCGCTTTGATCATTTCAGAATCTGTGAGAAAATTTCGATCATTTCGCCAACTCACATCCCAATCTTCCCCGGACATGTGCCCCACAAAAAAACTGGGCATTGAATAAACTTCATGCTTTTCACAGATTTTCAGGAATGCAATTAGACGGTCTATCATTACAGAATCGACATAATTTTCTTTTGGCATAAAATCCGGCATAAAGAGGAAAAAACGACAGAGATTAATGCCAATCTTTTTCATCCTTATTATATCTTCTTCCAATTCTTGCAGGTTCCACTGTGACCACATATTAATAGCTGAAGATGATGGCCAGTAATTCACACCTAAAACAAAAAGTTTTTCACCATTATTACCTGTGAACATTAATTCCCTTTTCCTAACTGCTTTGCCTTTTAATATATTCTACAGAGATTGTTCGTGTTTGCGCAGTCTCTGTTGGACTTTCTATAATCTCTGTTAGTAATTTGTATGCTTGTTTTCCAATATCAAGTTTTGGTACACGAACTGTTGATAGCGAAGGTGTACAAAATGATGATGAAGTAATATCATCAAATCCTACAACTGCTATTTCATTTGGTATTATTTTATTTTTTGATTTTAGTTCATTTGCTACGCCGATAGCTGTTGTATCATTACAACAAAAAACGCCATCCAATTCAGGATTTTTTGACAATAACTCTCTTACACCTTCCATTCCTATTTCTGGTGAAGTTTCTACATTTTTCAAAAAACTGAATTTGTCATAATATTCATTTGTCCCCAAACCATTGACTTCCAATGCTTCCTTGTACCCACGATATCTTTCTTTGATAGAAGGGTGATAATAAGAGCCGCCAACAAATCCTATATTCTTTTTCCCGGATTTGATCAATTGATCAACTGCCTGGAAACCTCCATTGTAATTATCAATTACAATAGAATTAAATACTTTTCCGGGAATCCCATAATCTACCATTACAAAAGGCATTTCCTGATTTTCCAAATATTCTATCAATTTGTGAGGTACGCGACCTGCCAGGACAACACCATCAACATCACGGTATTTAAGAAATCTGGGTAAGTCTTCTTTTGGATCGAATTCGTCTTTTACAGTGGTCAACAAAATATAATGATCACTGTTACGTGCGGCATATTCCATTCCCAGAAAAATCTGACTATAGAATATTTCTACTTCTGAAAAGTGTGCGTCCCAAACAATATACCCAATATTTCCGGTTCGTTTGGTGGCAAGCTTTCTGGCCGAATGCAATGGTTTGTAATTCAATTCTTCAATTACATTGTTTATTTTTTCTCGAGTTTCAGGAGCAACATAGCCTTTGTTATTGATTACAAGACTAACAGTCGAAATAGATACTCCTGCTTTTTTAGCAACATCTTTAATTGTGCTCATTTTTACCTTTTTTATTTTATCATTTGTTTTATCGAAACGTTTTAATATATTTTATCAGAATCTTGAAAACAAGGTTTTTTTACATTTTTTTTTTGAAAGGCTAAAACGAAATGAAATTTATAGAAGACAAAATAGTTCTTTCACCAAATGATATTGATTTGTCATTCAGTCCAATCCGAAAAAGTACCGGAAAAGATACTTTTGTTTTGGGTGCATTTAATCCCGGATTCGAAAAATTGCCAAATGGAAATTGTATAATGATGGTTCGGGTTGCCGAATCATTAAAAAATATAGTTAAGAATAATTTTTTTAAAGTTATACGATGGACGCATAAAGACAATTATACAATAGATAGGTATCCAATAAATGACGTTGATACCAGTGATCCACGCAAATATAAACTCCATAAATTTAAACATGCGAAAGTATTTGGATTAACTTCCTTTTCATGGATATTACCTGTGGAATTAACACCCGATGGATTGAATATTGTCAAAATTCATTACGACAAAATCATAGAACCAACTGAGACCTATCAGGAATACGGTGTTGAAGATGCAAGAATAACAAAAATAGATGATAAATATTGGATGACCACTTGTAGCGTCAGTTCTGAACGTCACTCCACAACATTGTATTCATCAGAAGATGGCATAAATTATCAATTGGAAGGAATTATTCTGGATCATCAAAACAAAGATATGGTGCTTTTTCCAGAAATGATTGATAATAAATATTTTGCACTGACACGTCCATTGGGAGATTTATATTTCTCTACTCCTATTGATAGCATCTACAATCCCGGACCCTCTATCAATCTTTCTCAATCTCCAGATCTACTTCATTGGAAACCATGTGATAAGCCATTTATCAGAGCACAAAGAGATACCCAAATGTCAATGAAACTTGGTTCAGGTGCGCCTCCAATTCGAACAGAAAAGGGCTGGCTTGTACTTTTTCACGGTGTCGAAAAAAAAGGTGAGGTGGGAATCTACCGAACTTTTAAATCCTATCTTGATTTGGAAAAGCCCTGGATTATCAAATCTATTGACTATGAAAATCCTGTAATGGAAGCAGAATCAGAATTGACAAAAGAGATTCAAGACAAGATATATATTGAAGATGTCGTTTTTACAACAGGAATTATTTCCAATGGAAATCACTTTATCGTAGCATCAGGTGAATTGGATCTTTGTTGCAGGATTACACATATATCAAAAACTAATTTACAATAATATTCCCTCTTCTTCCTTCTTCAAAAATCCTCTTTGAGTTTAACTTAGAGAGGATTTTTCTAATTCACATGGCATTTTATCTTTTAACTTTCAACCACATTATCTCAAAAGGTTGAAGATTGAATCTATTATCAATGGATCTATTATTAATGATATTTGTCAATCCAAATTTAGAATATTGATTTGGGATAATGACTTTCTGACAAGTCTGAGTGATATTTATTAATACAATAATAGAATTCTCATCTCCCCTAACTATCGAAAATATTTTTTCAGAAAGATGTAACACTTTTTGTGGAGAATTTGGGTGGAAAGCGGAATTCTCTCTACGAATTTTTAACAACTTATTCATTTTCTGAAATACTTTAGATTCATGAGAAAATTCACTGTATAATAGTTCCTGCAATTCGTTGTATTCAAATTTCCGCCGATTCAACGTCCGAGGTTGACCTGTTTCTTTGTAACCTTCATAATAATTTTTGGTACCAAACAAACTATGAAAATAAAGTGCTGGAAATCCCTGGATGGATAGTAAAATAGCATGGGCAGCAACAAATTTATCAATATTCATTTCATCAGAATTTTCTACATCCTGCAAAGCGTCAAAATAGGTTATGTTCATTTCATAAGGTGTTTTGCTGCCATCTTTTTCACGTTTATAGGAAATTATACCATCGCGTTTTTCTACATTATTCAGAATTGTATCAATTTCATCACTGTTTAAAATATCCCTCACAGGTCTCAAGCCAATTCCATCATGAGTGGCTAGAACATTGAAGAAATGAGTGCTTGATGACAATTCTGGTAATTGATTGAGATAGTCTTGTAACCGTTTTGAATTTTGTGAGTAAAAGGTATAAAGCACCAACGGTGATATTGAAAACTGGTAAATTAATTGGGCTTCATCTTCACCATTACCTAAATATTGCAAATTTTCTTTAGAGGGAACATTAGCCTCAGGTAACAACATTACATCTCTTATCACCTGGTCAATTACTTGGCGAATAATCATTATGATTTTGTGAGTTTCAGGTAAGTTTATGCAAATGGAATTGGCTTTTTTCCAAATGTATGCAATAGCATCAAGACGAATTATAGATGCACCTTTAGAAATATAAAAAAACAAAACCTCCAGCATTTCCAACAAAACATCAGGATTTTTATAGTTCACATCCAATTGATCTCTACTGAAAGTTGTCCAGAGATATTTATTTTCACTACCTTTTTCGAATTTGCTAAGTAATGGTAAATCCCTGGCACGCATAACTTTGGAAACATCTGCATCTTCATTCATTTCAATGAAATAATCTTTGTATTTTGGATTGGATTGTAAATATTGCTGAAACCAATGATGCTGACTGGAAATATGGTTGATCACTGCATCAAAGATCAATTGAAAATTCTCACCAATCTCCTCAATATCTTTCCAATTTCCATATTCAGAATTCACTTCAATAAAATTTTGGACAGCAAAACCATCATCAGAAGTGTAAGGATAGAAGGGTAAAAAGTGGATGTGAGAAATAATATCCTTAAGGTTTTTGTCAAAAAATTGGCTCATCACTTTCAATGATTTCGAATCAGTAGAATGAATATTGTCAGCATAACAAATTAAAGCAATATCCTTCTGGGATAACTGTTGATATTTTTTATCTGTGGGAATAATTGAACTAAATTTGGCAACCAATATGTCTATTCTTTCAATAATCTCTTCACATTTTTCATTTCCATAAATATCAGCAATCAATGATTTAACTTTTTTCATTCTCTCCTCATATTTTTATTTTGAAACTCAAACAAAATATAATATATTAAAACGTTTCGATAAAAACTATCATATAAATCTGAAAGTATAAAACATGAAAGCATTTACATATCCTAAAATCAATGTTCCTACAGAAGAACTTTTCGTTTATAATATGATGGATGATTGTATTGAGAGTCAGGTTTCTGCTTGCTCATATCAGGGTATTGTCAACAAACAAAACTCAACAAAAATATATGTAACCAATACCTACTGTTTTGACAATTGTGACGGTGGTGAGACACAAATCCAAATTGCAGAAAGATATTTAGACTTGCTGTTTGGTGATATTCCAACAATTCATGAAAATCGAGTTAATGACGGAAAATTCGGTAGTTTTTTACAACTATTTCATCGATTCCAACAATTTGCAAAAGGTCTTATCATTTGGGATCCAAAATTGGAGAAGGCTACGATTGAAGCAGCAACAACAATTTCAGGAATCACAGATGGAATTCCTGTTTCACCAGAACTTGCAGTAATTTTACAAAATGATAATCTTCCCATTATAGATGACTTGCGAAGATACAACTTTCAATCAAATGAAGAATGCCTGAACTGGCTTTTAGAAAATTGGTTTGACAAAGCCAATCATGAAATAGCATTTACCTGGTCACACATGTCTACTGACAATAAAAGTTGGGGTGCAGCCAATAAAGATTATGTTACTGCCAATAAACTATTCACATTCTATCTAGATATTACAAATCCAAACGAGATAGACCTTTACTCAAAAGTCATCTCGAAATATGAACCAGGAACACCGATTCTTGGCTGGACAGATGAGCGTTGGGCAGATGCATTATTTGCAAAAATGGGATATTTCATGGTTCCTTATATCAGTGTAGAAAATATGACTGTTCATGCATCATTTCCATCAGTAACTGGAAAAAAACCAAATCCACAGCCATCTCAAATTTATGAAAATGGCGTTTACATCAGTTTTTTTATTGCAGACGGCGACAATTTATTGCATTCAATGATCTACGAACCACATGTGGTTTTGACTTCTAAAGGATTCGGAAAAGTTCCACTCACCTGGGTGATCAATCCGGCTTTAGTTGATCTTGCTCCTCGTCTATTTGAATGGTATCAGCAATTTCCCAATAATCAGGAATTAGCAGGAATGATGAGTGATGGCCATCCTTTCAGTGATAATTATTCTGCATTCAAACAATATTGCGATTTCACATCTCATTATCTGGAAAAATCAGGAATAATCTCTTTGAAGCAAATGGAAGAATCTGAAGCAGTTGCATGGAATATCCAACCATATGTAATGAACAGCGGTTATGCTGGAATTTGCCCAAAAGGAATTCGTCCTTACGAATATCACATGGATGGAGAAACATTCCATATTGGTTCTGTAAAACTATATGACAAAAGTGAAACAATTATTGAGTTAATTGATAATGCACCGCATAATGAACCACTTTTTTTCAATGTTTTTGTGGGAACTGCAAAAACAGATTTATTAGTTAACCTGGAAAAAGTAGTAGAGGAATTGAAAACTTCAGAAGAGCAAATTGGGAAAAAATTCTTTTTCCTTAAAAGTGCTGATTTAGCAGTTACATATCGAAGATTGAAGGAAATAGCAATATAATATTGTTAAGTTTTAACTTGTCTCAGATTCCCTTTATTCATAACATAAGAATAAGTAAGTATGAATAGAAATTATATGAAGGTAAAAATATGACTAAGGAAAATATTGGGTATTTGATCTTAATAATAGTGACTATGACTGTTGCTATTATTGTTACTACGATACTAAGAAAATTGCTAAGTATATTTATTTCAAAATATGCCAAAAAATTAAAAACTGATCCAACCAATTTTTCTTTTATAAAAAGTGCTGTTGGATTTATAACCTATACATTAGCAATTACCTTTATATTTATAAAAATTCCATACTTAAAATCTCTTGGTGCTGCAATTTTTGCTGGAGCAGGAATTTTTGCTGTAGCCATAGGTTTTGCTTCCCAAAAAGCCTTTTCAAATATCATTAGCGGAATATTCATTTTGATATTTAAACCGTTCAAAATGTCAGATACTATTGAATTTAAAGATGGACAAATGGGAACTATTGAAGAAATAACACTTAGGCATACTATTATAAAAAATTATGAAAATAGAAGAATTATTATTCCCAATAGCATCATTAGTGAAGAAACAATTATCAATAGCAGTATTCAGGATGAGAGAATTCGTAAACATATTATTTTTTCAATTAGTTATGACTCTAATATCGATAAAGCAATTCAAATAATTAAAGAGGAAGCAGAGAAACATCCTCTAATAATTGATACCAGAACAAAAGAAGATAAAGCAAAAAAAATTCCTTTGGTGCCTGTCAGAGTAGTGGCGCTTTCTGATTTCTCAGTTAATTTAAAAGCATATATTTGGACCAGTGGAAGTGATGATGCTTTTGTTCTAAAATGTGACCTTCTCAAATCAGTAAAGCATCGATTTGATAATGAAGGTATAGAAATTCCTTTTCCTTATCGGACAATTGTTTATAAGAAGGATAAAAAAAATGATGAAAAAAATACTTAATAGAAAACAAGTAAATCCATCAATTCCTATTTTCACAGGTAAAAAACATTCAGAAAAAATTAGCATTCAATTATTCAAATATAACAACGATGATTATCTTGAAGATTCAAATTTTTCTCTAAAAGACTTTGAGGGTTTTCCTGAAATAAAAGAGAACTTTTGGTTGAACATACATGGTATTCATGATATTAAAATTATTGAACAGGTTTGCAAAAAATTAAATATTCATCAATTAACAATTCAAGATATTTTGGATATAAATCAACGTCCAAAAATTCAGGAATACGACACCTATCATTTTTTTTCATTAAAATCAATTCTACCATCACAAACTTCAGAACTTGAAACTGAGCAGTTAAGTTTCATATTAGGCAAAAATTATCTAGTATCATTTCAAGAAAAAAAAGCAGATTATTTTGATCATGTACGACAAAGAATCAGAAATAAAATTGGTCTAATTCGCGAAAAAGGAACAGACTATTTATTGTATTTATTATTAGAATCAATTTTGGACAATTATTTTAAAACAGTAAATAATATCGAAATAAAGTTAGATAAATTGGAATTATCAGATATTGATACTGATCCATCACCAAAAGTTTTAAAAAAAATTGACTCTTTTAAGCGACAAATTTATCAAATAAAAAAAACAATCATTCCCATAAAGGAATTTGTTTCTAAAATTGAACGTAAACAAATCATCTTGCCCGATAAAAAAGACATCAAGTTTTACTATGAATTAAAGGATCTTTGTCTTTCATTAATAGATGATTGCGATCAAATTGCTATGAGGCTGGAAAGTAATATTAACTTGTTTTTTTCTGTCCAGGGACATCGAATGAACCAGGTAATGAAAATATTAACTGTCGTATCCACAATCTTTATTCCTTTGACTTTTATTGCAGGAATTTATGGAATGAATTTTACACACATGCCGGAATTAAGTTGGGAGTTTGGATATCTGAGCGTCTGGTTTGTTATGTTAATTATTTTCAGCTATATGCTACTTTATTTTAAAAGAAAAAAATGGTTTTAAGTTCTTTGACCTATACAGCCAAATTAACAACAAATGTATAACCTTCTCAATTCTAACGAATAACAAATGCATAAAAGTAAAAATTACAATCCACATAACGACAAAATAGATTATCAAGAAGATTTCCGCGGACAGTTTCATTTCAGCCCGAAATCCGGCTGGATGAATGATATCAATGGACTTGTTTATCATGGTGGAAAATTTCACATGATATATCAGTGGGGAAAAGCAATACGCCATGGTGGATATGCTACAAGTAGGGATTTAATCCATTGGAATGATGAAGGCATCGCTCTAATTCCCAAAAATACATTTTTAACCAAAGATGCCATTCCCAATTCTACAGGTGATGAAATATTCTCAGGAAGTGCTGTTGTCGTTTCTAAAGAAATCGCTGCAAATATTACTGGCTCAATGAAAGAGGCAATTGTTGCAATTTATACTGGAAAAGCTGTTGGAACTTGCCTCGTCTGGAGCAATGATAATGGAAATTCCTGGCATAATTACAAGAATAATCCTGTGGCCAATCCAACTGATGGTGAATATCCTCGTGATCCATGTGTATTCTGGTATGAAGATTCCTCAAAATGGGTAATGGTAATTTATGAAAATGGAACCTCATTTTATGGTTCTAAGGATTTAATCAATTGGGAATTCTTGAGCAATATCAATTTCGGTTATGAATGTCCAGATGTTTTTCAATTGCCATTAGATGGTGATATCAATCAAATGAAATGGATTCTACAAGACGCTATCGGTGCTTATCTTATTGGTGAGTTTGATGGCACATCCTTTATTGTTGATTCTGGACAAAAGATTCACAAAATGGATTCGGGCCCAGACTTTTATGCGGCACAAACATTTCCACGAGGAAATCTACCAAAGGAAGACAATCGTATTATCCAAATTGCATGGATGGATAATTGGAATGGTGGTGTTGGAGAAACTATTTGGGAACGAAATGCCACATTTCCAGTTTCTCTGGGTTTGGTTTCCGTGAATGGTCAAAAACGCATTACCCGGAATCCAATCAATGAAATTTCATCAATATACGAAAATTCATTTTCCTGGAATCAACAGGTTATTTCACCTCATCAGAATATACTTAAGGATATAAAATCAAAGAAATTTGATCTAACTGCAGAATTTGATTTATCAGGATTAAAATCTGGAAAATTTGGTTTCAAAATCGCCAATAAAACCATTGAATATAATATTGACCACCAAACATTATTATCACAAAAGATTCTATCAAAAGACTTTAGGTATTTACAAATCAGAATCTTAGTTGATTGGGGACAACTTGAAGTTTATGCAAACAATGGATTATTCTCTTACTCAGAACAATTTGGATTCACTCCAGACCAGAATAACCTTGAAATATTCACCAATTGTGAATTAAAACTAAAATCGATAGAATTTTATGAAGTTGCCAGGATTTGGTGATTTAAATTTATTAACGATTTTGTAGCCCTGAAAATAATTTAACCCTATATTATTCCCAATTAATGATAATGGAGTCTTTATGAATTTCAAAACCTTAGTTTTAATAACATTCCTACTAATAATAATATCATGTACAGGGAATAATAAACATTTCGATCTAAAAATCAATGAATTCGAATGTATCTCAAATTCAGAACAGATGATGAGCATTCAATCAAAGGACAATAAAATAAACGGTTACACATACTATATAGAAGGTCTTGGGGCAATATTGATTCTAGCACAGGATGATTCCTCCAATATCCAAATGATTGGCTGCGAACTATCTTTGGAAGATGAATTCCAATCAGGGATTAACCAAATTGTCAAAATGGCGAAGGAATTAGGAAATACAACTCCTAGTATTAACTCAAATCTGGAGAGTTGGATAAATCATTCACTTGAAGCAAAAAACGAAAAAGCAACATTAAAAATCGAAACAATAAAATTTCAAATCAAAAAAATAAAAGAAGAATCTGTATCCATTTATATCTTGCCAAACTAAAAATATTACAAGTTAAATTATTATCAAATAATTGTATTTATACATCATTACTTAAAAAAATTTCAACTTGTTCCCTATTCAATTTTAATTTATTTTTTAGAAGATATTATTAAGGAATCCAAATGAGTAAAAAGAATGATAGCGTTTTAAGATTTTACAATGAAATATTGGGACTGGAAAGACTTCACTATGGAATGTGGGAAAAAGACGATGAATTAACTATCGACAAATTAAAAGAAGCCCAGATTCGATATGAAAATTTTCTGATTGAAAAACTACCTGAGGGAGTAAAATCAG
>Ga0070729_10002830_pt1 | contig 21426 bp, 19 predicted proteins | sample tdDd472_FD_66725 | JGI IMG/M metagenome (GOLD analysis project Ga0070729, IMG submission 66725) | Marine sediment microbial communities from the Atlantic coast under amendment with organic carbon and nitrate - tdDd47.2 | ecosystem: Environmental > Aquatic > Marine > Coastal > Sediment | place... | reverse complement strand
GAACCGGCAGCTGAAGCGGGAGCTGGCGCGTGTCACCGAGGAGCGCGACATCCTAAAAAAAGCCACCGCGTACTTCGCCAAGGATGCAAAGTGAGGTACGCGTTTGTCGCCGCCCATCGCTCGCGGTTCTCGGTGCGGGCCATGTGCCGCTGCCTGCGCATCCACCCCAGCGGCTTCTATGCCTGGCTCAGGACCCCGTTGAGCCAGCGGGCGAAGGAAGACGCCCGCCAGACCGACCTCATGGTGAGGGCCTGGAAGGAGAGCGGCAAGGTCTATGGCTACCGCAAGCTCCACGACGATCTTCTGGATCAGGGCGAGACGTGCTGCCCGAACCGGGTGGCACGGTTGGCCCGGCTGGCAGGCATCAAGGCCCGGATCGGCTACAAGCGTCGGCCGGGCCGCTATGGCGGCAAGCTGTCTGTTGTTGTGGACAACACGCTGGACCGGCAGTTCGAGGTGGACGCACCCGACCGGGTATGGGTCACGGATATTACCTACATCAGAACCTTCGAGGGCTTTACCTATCTGGCCGTCGTGATCGATCTCTACTCCCGCCGGGTGGTCGGCTGGTCCATGCAGGGCCGTCAGACGACGGACCTCGTGCTGCAGGCGTTGCTCATGGCGGTATGGCGCAGGAAGCCGGGGGGCAAGGTGCTGATCCACTCCGATCAAGGGGCCCAGTTCACCAGCAGGGACTGGGCGTCCTTCCTCAAGGCTCATAACCTCGAACACTCGATGAGCCGCCGGGGGAACTGCCACGACAATGCCGTGGCCGAGAGCTTCTTCTCCGCGCTCAAGCGCGAGCGGATACGGCGCCGGACCTACAAGACCCGTGACGAGGCCCGCCAGGATGTGTTCGATTACATCGAGATGTTCTACAATCCCAAACGCAAGCACGGAAGGAACGGGATGCTGTCACCCGCCGAGTTCGAACGGCAGCAGAAAACGAGAACCGAGGGTGTCTAGAAAACTCGGGGCTACTCAATCCTGCTGGCAAGGGTGCCTGTCCCGCATCCAATATCCAAAATCACGTCTGATGGTGATGGCGATAGTCTGCGAAGCAGTGCGTTGCGCCATTTGTTTTCGCGTGTGGTGAAAGCAATCGCCGTATCATAAAGCGGCGTTAATCAATGCTGACCAAGGGCGGGCTCGTTCAGAGCGATCTCGGCAACTCGCGACGAATCTGTTTGAGAAAGCACTTCCGCGCGCGCAACCAAGGGACCCACAAACAGATCACCGTCAACAGCTTCCGTGTGTTGGAAATTAATGAGCGAATCCACGCGCTGCGCATGGGGGATTTGCCAAGCCTCACCGGTCAAATGTTCTATGACGCGAAGTACATCGGCGGTGACGATGTCGCCATCGTCCGGCGCAACGGCGATTAGTATATTGTCGTCGCTCGTAAACTCCGCCTCAATGGCTTCATAAGCTAACAGCTCTGGATTATCCGGCGAAAAGTAAACCCGATAGTCAGAAGTGAACCCCGTTTGGGTGGCCGCAACATAGCCAAGCAAAATGAGCACCGCTGCCCACCCGATGACGATCGGAAGGCGAAGGGCGAAAATCACTGACATCAAGCGTTCGGACATCGGCACTGCCTCTCCATTTCGAGCGCCACCCTAGGCATTCCATCTACTGGAAGGTCAAGCTGGTTTACAAGGTCTGACCCCGGACCGTCTGATGGTTCGCGGACGATCACGATCCGGGGCACCTCCGTGCCCGGGCCCGATCTCGGTAGACACGCCGGTTCATTGGCCAGCCGCATCGGCTCCTGACAGGGCGGCGCACGGGCGCGCCTGCGACAATAATCACCTTGCTGTCTATTGGCTGCAAATGATATTCATTATTAAATGACCAAATCGGAGGGTAGGCGATGCGATCGCTGTTTTTTCTGTTTTTTGCGGCAATCGGATTGACTATTGGTCTTGTCCCTGTCGGCAGCCTTGCCCAGGACACCACGCCATCAGCTCAGGTTGCCTGGCGCCTGCTGGACTACATCGCCGTCGACTATCCGGACGCGGTCCAGGATGGTGAGATCATAAGCCAGTCAGAATATGCCGAGATGCAGGAATTCTCGGCCTCGGTCCGCGACCGGTTGGCCGACCTTCCGGTGACCTCCGCGCAACAGGATTTCGTTCAGCAGGCTGATGAACTTATCGCTGCAATCGACCAGAAACGTCCCGCCGCCGAAGTGGCGGATCACGCCCGCGGCCTCGCAAATAATCTGCTCATTGCTTATCCCACCGCACTTGCCCCGGCAAACGTGCCAAGCCTTTCTCGCGGCGCGGCGCTTTATGCTGAGCAATGTTCGTCCTGCCACGGCGTTGCCGGGCGTGGCGACGGCCCCCTCGCGAATGGCCTCGATCCTCGACCAATAGATTTTACAGATGCCGAACGCGCGCGCGAGCGCAGCCTTTTCGGTCTTTATCAAGTTATCAGCCAGGGTCTGGACGACACCTCTATGGGGAGCTATGCCCATCTACCCGCCCAGGATCGATGGGCGTTGGCATTTTATGTGGGACAATTTGCGTTCGACGAAACCGCGGCCCAACAAGGTAATCAGCTTTGGAATAACGACGAACAATTGCGGGCACGCTTTGCCGACATCGAAGCCATTACGCGGTCAACGCCGGCAGCACTTGCCGCCGCCATCGGCGAACCGCGAGCAACCCAGATTACGGCCTTTCTACGCCGACATCCCGGTTCGGTTTCACAACAACCAAGCGATCTCGATATTGCCCGCACAAAACTCGCCCAGAGTGTGGCCAGCTACGAAGCCGGTAACCGGCGGGCCGCACAGGAACTTGCCATTTCCGCATACCTTGACGGGTTTGAGCCTTTGGAGCCGACCCTCGCGGCCCGCGATCCCGCCCTGTTAAGCCAGATCGAAGAAGCGATGGGGGATTTCCGTACCAGTCTGGGAACCGGCGCGCCGATCGCCGATGTTCAAGCCAAGGCTTCACACCTGGGTGCGCTTTTCGACGCCGCCGATCTTGCGCTGGCGCGTCAGGACGCCAACCCGACCTCAAGTTTCATTGGCGCCTTTACCATCATGTTGCGCGAAGGGCTTGAAGCATTGCTCATCGTTGCGGCCATGATTGCCTTTCTCAACAAAACTGATCGGCGGGATGCGTTGCCCTACGTTCATGGCGGGTGGATCTCCGCGCTGGCCGCAGGTGGCTTCACATGGGTGGCAGCGACCTACATAATTTCGATCAGCGGCGCGAGCCGCGAGCTAAGTGAGGGTCTGGGCTCATTGCTCGCCGCAATTGTGCTGATTTCAGTTGGCATCTGGATGCACGGCAAAGCCCAGTCGGATGCATGGCAGGACTATGTAAAAGCAAAACTTTCAACGGCTCTTTCCAAGGGCTCTGCCTGGTTTTTGTTCTCGCTCGCCTTCATCGTCGTTTACAGGGAAGTTTTCGAGACCATCCTGTTTTATGTGGCGCTTTGGAGCCAGGGCGCCCATATGGCGATGCTCTCCGGGGCGGCAAGCGCCATCCTGATTCTCGCCCTCATCGGCTGGGGTCTTTTGAGCTATAGCAAGCGCCTGCCAATCTCCCAGTTCTTTACCTATAGTTCCCTGCTGATTGCCGCTCTCGCCGTCGTGCTTGCGGGCAAGGGGTTTGCGGCGCTACAGGAAGCGGGCTGGCTTACCATTCATAGAGTGGCCTATGTACCGCGCCTGGAGGCGATCGGGGTCTATCCCACCTGGGAAGGACTGGCAGCGCAGATACTAACCCTGACCGCGATCATTGTCGGGTTCTGGCTGAACCATCGGACCAATCTAGCGCGCAGCTAGCGCACCACGCTGAAAATTTCCGGTTTAACCAGTGCGGCCAGAGCAATCAGCGATGCCCCCCGCGTGCATTTACTCCATCATGCTGATCGCGAACGGCGTCCGGCCATCGGCTTTTGATATATGAGAGTACGGCCAGGATTTCCTCATCCGTCAGCACCCCTTCATAACCCGGCATATCAGATACATATCCGCCACCCACAAGGGCCGCAGGTCCATATTTCGTGAGCTGAAAAAGCGCTGCATCGGGATGATGCCAAGTGTGTCCGGTTTCATTATGGGGAGGTGCCGGCAGCCGCCCGTTCGGATTGCGTTGGCGCCAATTCGCTTGACCTTCCAGGTTGCTGCCGTGGCACGCTGCACAATTTTCACTGTAGATAGCTTGGCCCATCGCCACGAAGGCCACGTCATCGGGCCGAAGCTCGGTAACGAAAGCCTGTTCGGAAGACCGGCCAAGACTACTGAAGTACGCCCACAAAACTGCCAGCGTAGCCAAGCCCACAATACCGGCGAACACGTAAGTACGGAATGACAGGTATCGCATGTTCACCTCCCTGCCTTGCTAGGATGTCTGAATATGCCTGATACGCCATCCGTCCGGTGTGCGCATGAGGACCGCCGTGCCGCGACCATCTTTGTTATAGGGCTCGCCATCCAGCGTCGCCTCAAATGCGTAGGTAAATGTGGCGTAAGCGAACATATGACCAACGCGCACGTCTATGTCGTTATAGCCATAGACATGAAAGTCGATACGCTCGGAAGCAAACTCAGGACCGATGTGGTGATCGCGATAGTCCGCCCATCCTATGTTGGTGCCACGGCCTTCGATCACGCTGAAGCGCTCATCGGCTACCACTTGGGCCGCCATGGCATCAACGTCTTCCACGTTAATGGCATTCGAATAAGCTTGCAGAACAGCAACAGCAGCGGCCTGATCGGCCTCCACATCGTGCATGGAATCATGCATACCCTGCATACGTTCATGCATGCCTTGCATGTCCCCGTCCGCGCCATGGCCCTCGGCCATTCCGCCTTGCATACCCTGCCCGTTTCCGTGACCGTTATGCTCATTGCCCGCGGCCTGGTTCTGGTGACCGCCCTCCATTGCGCGCGGGCCGCCCATTGACGTTTGCGCACCCAATTCCGCGCAAGCACTCAACAAAAGCCCGGTGCCGAGTATTGCTGATCCAAGAACTAGTTTTCTATTCATCTTATGTCCTCCGAGTGTTTTGAACCTTTGCCAACACGCAAAGCCCGTTTCGTATAGTAAAGCAACGACTAGCTACACAAACTCCCGTTGCCCCTGCTACGCAAGGCCGGCAGGCTGGCATCACCCCGCCGGCGTATTTTGTCAATAAACCAGTCGCAAACCGAACCGGATTGTGACGTCTTCAACATCTTCACCTGCGGCGCGCCGCATGTTCGCAGTGGTGCCAAAAGCGCGCGCATAATTGATGTCAATGTATGGCGCAAATTTACGCGTGATCTCATAGCGCAGCTGAAAACCGCTATCGATTGTGGCAATGCCTGCACCTACTTCCAGGTCGGGAACGTCGCTCGCAAAAACCTCCACTTCGATATAGGGCGAACCGATTAACCGCTGCGTAAAGAGAAGCTCATACTCGAAATCCGCACGCACGCTCGCGTCACCCTCTTCGCTCAGGAACAGGGCGGTATCAACTTCAAACCAATAAGGCGCGAGGCCCATGATCCCGATCGCCGCATAGGCTAAGCCGTCAGGTTCGAAGTCGTATCGAACCCCAGCCTGGACATCCCAAAACGGCGCGATCATGCGGCTATAGAGCGCCTGAACTTCGGCTTCCTCGAACGCGCTCTCACTCCATTCACCTTCGGATTTTACCCAGAGCTTATGAAAATCGCCGCCAATCCAACCTTGCCCATCCCAGGTCAAGACCGTCTCACTATCCTGTTCGGCGATATCGGTTTCCAATATGGCATTGGAGAAGATCGCGCTTTCAGCTGCAAGGGCCGAGGCACCGGGCGTAAAGGCTGAAAGAACAAAAAGACATTGAACAAATTTTTTCATGCCTGCCCCCTCAACTTTCGACCGCTTCAGCCACGATCACACGCTGGAACATTCCAGAAGCCATGTGGAACATGAGGTGACAATGGAATGCCCATTCACCGAGCGCATCCACCGTAACGTCCGCATAAAGCGTCTGACCCGGTGGAATACTGATGGTGTGCTTGCGTGGATTGGTGTCGCCATGCCCGTTCTGCAAATCCATCCACATGCCGTGCAGATGCATAGGATGGTCCATCATAGTCTCATTGACGAACTCAAGACGGACACGTTCACCCATTCGCATTTGAATGGGTTCTGAATCCTGGAAGCGAACGTCGTTGATGGTCCAGATATACCGTTCCATGACGCCCGTGAGGCGCAAGACGATGGTGCGGTCCGGCGGTCTTGCCCCGTCATAAGCATCAAGCGCCTCGAGATCGTCATAGCTCAGGCGGGTAATTCTTCCGCTCATGGGCGCATCGCTCTCCGGCGCGCCCATGTCGTGGCCAGCGTGGGGGTCGGGCGGCGCAGGCATGCCGTGACCCATAGCGGCGTGATCCATTCCAGACATGGGGTCAGGCTCAGCTTCAACCAGCTGCCCGTGACCCATGGCGGCGTGATCCGTTCCAGACATGGGGTCAGGTTCAGCTTCAACCGGTTGCCCGTGACCCATGGCGGCGTGATCCATTCCAGACATGGGGTCAGGCTCAGCTTCAACCGGCTGCCCGTGACCCATGGCGGCGTGATCCATCTCCATGCCATCCATCTCCATGCCACCCATGTCCATGCCATCCATGTCCATGCCTGGCATGTGACCCATAGCCGCCATGGTCAGCACTTCGCGTTCCGACATTTCGGGAATGGGTGCTTCCATTCCCATCTGTGGTGTCAGTGTACCGCGAGCGTATCCTTCCCGCGAGCGCGCTTGGGCAAAAATCGTATAGGCCTGATGGTCTTGTGGCTCTACGATCACGTCGTATGTTTCGGCCACCGCCACGCGGATTTCGTCTACCGAAACGGGCACGACATTGTTGCCGTCGGCGTTAACAACCGTCATGGAAAGACCGGGGATGCGCACGTCGAAATAAGTCATGGCCGCCGCATTGATAAAGCGAAGGCGCACCCGTTCGCCAGGTTCAAAGAGGGCTGACCAGTTGGCGCCCGGCTCTTGGCCGTTCATCAAGAACGTGTAACCAGACACATCTGCAATATCGGTCGGGTCCATGCGCATGGCACCCCAATCCAACCGGCCCTGGATAACAGCCTGGCGCTCGCTTCCGGTGCGTGCGGTGAAAAGATCTCTGAAAAAGTCACCTACAGTGCGGCGGTTGAAGTTGTAATAGTCCGCTCGCCCTTTCAGGTTTCTGAGTGCCGTCGCCGGGTTTTCATGCAGCCAGTCGGACAAAACGACAACATGTTCGCGGTCATACTCTACAGCGTCGGGCTCCGCTGGTTCGACAATAAGTGCGCCGAACACACCGCGTTGTTCCTGATGGCCCGAATGACTGTGGTACCAGTAGGTTCCATGCTGCATAAGTGTATAGTTATAGGTGAACGTTTCGCCCGGCGGAATGCCATCGAAAGTCAGTCCAGGGACTCCATCTTGGCTGTTGGGCAACAAAATACCGTGCCAATGGATCGATGAATCTTCATCCAGATTGTTGGTTACGTGAATTGTAACCTCCTCGCCCTCGCGAAAGCGCAGGATCGGGCCAGGGATTGATCCGTTGATACCAAGACCCGTCCGTGTCTCACCATCGACCACCATTTCAACTTCGTCGATGGTCAGGAAGTATTCCCCCGCCTGGGCAGTCAGGGCAGAACCCATTGCCAAAAAAAGGCCGATGACCAGGGCGCGCAGGTCAAGAATATTAAATAAACCAGCGTGTCGCGCCGGTAGATCGCGCAATCGTACGGCGGTGGTATCAGTCATGAGAACCCCCATCATTATGTTGGAATTCGAGATCGGTTGCATGGTCTTCGTCCAGGCATCGCGTCTCAATTTGAAGTGTTGCAAAGTGAAATCCAAACTTGTCCTTCAAAAGCCTGTGGGCGGCGTTGAGGATTTCATACGACTCGGCGCCCGGTTCGACACGAAGATGGGCTGAAAACACATTCCGCCCTGAGGTGAGTGCCCAGGCATGAACGTGATGTGCGTCTTGAACGTGATCGGATGATTCCAGCTCCTTAACAATCGCCAGCAAGTCGACGTCTGCCGGTGTGCCTTCCATCAGGATGTCCATGGCATCCCGGATGATGCCGAACGAGGCGAGCAGCAAAACCACACCGAAGGCCATGCCGAGGATCGGATCGATGGCGAGATAGCCCGTGAATCTAATCACAAGTGCCGTCACGATGATGAGCAAGCTGCCCACGAACGTCTGCATCACATGCCAGAAGGCACCTTGCATATTGAGGTTGTTCTTTTGGCCTCCAAAAAGAAGCCAAAGAGAAATAACCTCTGTGATGAGCCCGCCTGCCGCCGCGAGCAGCATGGGACCGGTTGGAAGATCAATCGGGTTCTGAAGCCGCATGAAACCCATGATCATTACGAGGAGCGCCATGCCCAGGAGGAAGAACCCGTTTAAAAGCGCTCCCACGATTTCGGCCCGGGCATAGCCAAACGTTTTCCCCCTCGTGGCGGCCCGCCCGGCAATTCGAGCGGCGACGAAGGCCAGAACAACGCCGCCAACTGCTGAGAATGTATGGAAGGCGTCCGAAATAACGGCGATCGAGCCCGTATAGAGCCCGATCGCCAGCTCGATGACGAAGTAAATGCCCGTCAGCCAGGCGGAGATCGTGAGCGCCCGGCGATTGGCAGGGTCCATTTCGCCGCCCATATGATGGGTATGGGACATTCCTTCGCCCTTTCTTCCGGTTGGACTACTCGTCCGTTACAAAGCGGCCTTGCATACCGGCCTCATAGTGTCCCGGCACATTGCAGCCGAACAGCAATTCTTCGCCGCCCGCAAAAGTCCAGACAATCTCCCGCGTTTCACCGGGCTCGATGAGCACGGCGTTCTCGGAGCTATGCATATGGCCCATCATGCCATTGCCCGACGACATCATGCTCATCATTTCCTCACGGTGGGATTCCTGGGTTGCCTGGTCCCCGATTGTGAAGTCATGCGCCATTACGCCCTCGTTCCGAATCACAAACCGGATTGTTTCACCGGGCCTGACAACGATCTCGGGGGTTGAAAACTCAATGTCACGCGCGACGACCTCGACGGTTCTGTCAGGCATCATCATCTCATGCATATCCTGCATGTCATGCATCATGCCGCCTTCCGACGCGCCGTGGCCATCGCCGCCGCCGGCATGCTCACTGGTTGAGCCTTGTGTGCTTTGGGGTTGATCGCTATCGCCGTGATCGTGACCATCGGAACCCGCGGCAAATGCGCTGGTACTCATGCTCATCGCAAGCAGGAACGCAATACTCATACGATTGATACTCATTGGATTTCTCCTGAAGTTCACTAATTGAAGCTGGAATCACTGAAAAGCAGACGCACTGCGCCTGCGATGACGCCCGCGGCGCCTTCTGCTAGCTTTGACTTCGAGGAGGAGGTGCGTCGGGCCGACCGCTAATTTGGAGGAGCGCCGCGCTGTTTGCAGGACGGTTTCGGGTCATTCGAAAATCAGCGCTGGATACATCATTGAGCTGAGGCATCACGAAACCAGCCGAACAAAGGCCAATGTCTTCACAACAAAGCCTTTCAAATCCCGGGCTTGCCACGCCACTATACGATGGTCCCTGAAGTTCATCAGAATGAGCGGTTGGGCCGCCATCATGTCGATGGGAATCATGAATATCTGCTTCAACCATGCCATGCGCACCAATTGAATGGTGATTATTGCCGCGCGCCTCGGCACTAATGACAGGCGCGACGACGAGCACAAATGAAAGCACGGCGACGCGCATTGCCTGGAATGACCGCCGGGCAAGCCGATAGAATTGGCGACATTGATCAGACAGGCTATTCAAATTCATCTTCACCTTGTTTTTGCGCCACATAGATTGAGATCGATCCGACCATCGTGGGCACGACCATCACTTCAAGGGCTTCCGCAAATCCTACTTCATTCATGAGAATTGGCAAACACCCATCGGCGTTGGGCTGAGTGTACTCGTATCCGTCGAGCCGCTGTACCGCCCGGAAACAGAACCGCATGAGCGGTGTGCGTTGCTTCCCAAAATCGCCGATGAACAAGCGTCCACCGGGAAGCAGGAACTCATTCGCAACACGGAGAATTGATCGCTTTCCCTCGAGCGGCACCTGATGCAGCACCAGGCTTGAAACGATCTTATTCACCTGGCGGCCCGGCAGTTTCTCCATAAGCTCATCGCCAAAGCCTTGGGTAAACTCAATATCGTGACCTGTCTTCGCTGCTTTGGCCTTCGCCAGGCCGAGAACCGCCGGGTCCGGATCAAGCCCGATTATGTCCGCGCCGGGCTCTTTCGATTTCAGAGCCGTAACAAGCGTCCCCGTGCCACAGCCGATATCAAGAATAGTATCACCCGGCCGGGGGTCAACAAAGCGCACAAGCTCGCGCCGCCACTTCATTTCCCGTGTAGTGAGGGCAATTGTGGCATCATAAAGTGGGGTCAGCCAATGCTGCCCCAAAGCAGGAACATAATCCCTGTCTTTGTTTTCATCTGTCACAGCCATCAGCCTCATTTCCCATTTTCAATCCAATGTTATTATAATTATGGACCTTCCCCTCACTGGAAGGTCAACACTGAACCTGAGAATTCCAGCCAGGAATGTTACTGCTGCATACCTGAACAGTAGATGAGGAGCATGATCATGAAACTCGAAGCGATTAAACTGGCCCTCGCCGCGGCCATGGCTACGGCTGTTATTTGGACGTTTTGCTCGGCCCTGGTTGCCCTGATGCCAGGTCGCATGATGGAGATGTCGGGTGATATGGTTCACGCAGACTTTTCCACCATGGGTTGGTCCATGACCTGGATCGGCTTTGTTGTTGGGCTCTTTCTTTGGTCCCTGATGGCTGCCATTACCGGCTGGTTGATAGCCACGTTCTACAACTGGCAGATCAAATAACCTGAGAAGCGTTGCGCAGCACGAGGCCACGTCTGCACGCCAAGGTGCCGGACTCCTGATCCCTGCCCGCCTTGCCGTCATAATGTCGTTGTCTCCTCTGCTTTATCTACCTGAATAAGCGTCATCCGCTTCCAGATAAGATAGACGGCGGGAATCACCACGAGCGTCAGCACTGTCGCACTGACCATGCCACCTACCATGGGCGCCGCAATCCGGCGCATAACCTCTGACCCTGTGCCGCTTCCCAGCATAATTGGCAAAAGCCCCGCGATAATCACGGCCACGGTCATCATGATGGGGCGAACGCGCATGAGAGCGCCTTGGATGACGGCCCCCTTGAGGTCGTTGAGCGAGAGCTCTCGCCCGACCTCTTTGAGTTCTGCAGTCTTCTTTGCCAAGGCTTGATCAAGGTAGACAATCATCAGCACACCGATCTCGATGGCCACACCGGCGAGTGCAATGAACCCGACACCAACAGCAACGGACATATTGTAGCCGAGCACATAGATGAGCCACAGCCCGCCTACGAGAGCGAATGGCAATGTTCCCATGATGATAAAGACCGAAACGAAATTCCTGAAGTTGAGAAATAGGAGAACGAGAATGATGACCAGAGTAAAGGGCACAACGACCGCAAGCCGCGCTTGGGCACGTTCCATATATTCATATTGACCTGACCAGCCGAGTGAATACCCCGGCGGCAGATCAATGCCGTCTTCAACAATTGCTCTTGCTTCGGCCACGTAAGAGCCAATGTCACGATCCGCAATGTCCACATAAATCCAACCGTTGAGCCGGGCGTTTTCACTTCTGATCACGCCCGGACCCTCGGAGACTTGAATGTCCGCGACGCGGCCCAAGGGAATTTCTGCCCCTGCAGGTGTGAGGATGGGCAGCTCACGCAGTCGCTCGAGTGAGTCCCTATATTCGCGCGGGTACCGAACATTGATCGGATACCGTTCCAGGCCTTCAATACTTTCCGAAACGGTCATTCCACCGATCGCCGTTCGAACGACGTCTTGCACATCCGCAATATTGAGCCCAAACCGTGCGGCCTCAAGGCGATCAATATCTACATCGATAAACCGCCCACCGGTGACCCGCTCCGCATAAACAGATGCGGTGCCACGCACATTTGCCAGCAAAACTTCAATCTGCTCCCCAATCTCTCCAATGACCTCAAGGTCCGGTCCCGCAACCTTGATCCCCACCGGTGTCTTGATCCCGGTCGCAAGCATATCGATGCGGTTGCGGATGGGCATGATCCACACGTTCGTAAGGCTCGGGACCTGCACCAGGGCATTTAGCTCAGCTCGAATGCTGTCCATTGTCGTGCCGGGCCGCCATTCATCTTGCGGGCGAAGTTGGATCGTCGTCTCAATCATCGTCAGCGGGGCGGGGTCCGTTGCCGAATCCGCACGGCCCGCCTTGCCGTAGGTCGTAAGAACTTCCGGGATGCTGAGAATAAGTTGGTTCGTTTGCTGCAAAATCTCAGCGGCCTTGGCCGCTGAAATACCGGGAAAGGCACTTGGCATGTACAGCAAATCCCCTTCATCAAGATCGGGCATGAACTCGCCGCCAATACGCGCAAGCGGTACCGCGGCACTTGCGATTAACAAAAGCGCAATTGCGACCGCCGCCAAGGGGCGTGCAAGAGCCAGATTTATGAAGGGCCGATACCCCGCGATCAGCATCCTGTTGATGGGGTTCTTGTGTTCGGGAGTAATCCGCCCCCGGATAAAATACCCCATCAGCACCGGTACGATCGTAATTGACAACGCAGAGGCCGCAGCCATTGCGTAGGTCTTGGTATAAGCCAGCGGGTGAAAGAGCCGCCCTTCTTGCGCTTCGAGAGCAAAGATCGGCACAAAGCTGAAAGTAATAATGAGCAGGGAGAAGAACAGTGGCGCGCCAACCTCGGAAGCTGCTTTGCCGATGATCTCCCACCGGTTTTCCTTGGTCAGGGGCTGGCGTTCGGCATGCTTGTGCACATTTTCAATCATGACAATGGAGGCGTCGACCATGGCTCCGACAGCAATGGCAATCCCGCCAAGAGACATGATATTGGCATTAATACCCTGCATGTTCATCACGATGAACGCCACGAGCACCCCCAGGGGCAAACTCAATACGACGACCAGAGCAGAGCGCATGTGAAACAGAAAGAGCGCGCAGACGATGACCACGATAATGAACTCTTCGAACAGTTTTTCTTGAAGCGTTTCAATGGCGCGTTCGATCAGACCGGACCGATCATAGGTGGTGACGATCTCAACGCCTTCCGGCAGACTTTCTTCGAGCTCGTGAAGCCGTTCTTTCACGCGCTCAATCACAGCAAGAGCGTTCTCTCCAAACCGCATAATGATAACACCGCCGACAGCCTCGCCCTCACCGTTAAGCTCACCGACGCCGCGCCGAAGCTCCGGCCCCATACGTATCTCCGCAATATCGCGCAACAGAATCGGCGTTCCGGTTTCCGTATGAGCCAGAGGTATAATCTCGAGATCTTCAACTGAGTCCACATAGCCAGAGGCGCGGATCATATACTCGGCTTCCGCCATTTCGATCACGCGGCCGCCGGTCTCGGCATTGCCGCGCTGAATTGCTTCGCGAACCCGGCCAAGTGTGATTCCGTAGGCCCGGAGGCGGTTGGGATCAACGACGACCTGATACTGGCGCTCCATACCGCCGATGGTCGCGACCTCGGAAACGCCTTCGATGGTTTGAAGTTCGTATTGAAGAAACCAGTCTTGAATTGAGCGTAACTGCGAGAGATCGTGAGCTCCTGTACGATCAATTAGCGCGTACTGATAGACCCACCCCACGCCCGTCGCATCAGGGCCGAGCGATGTCCGGGCGCCTTCGGGCAAGTCCGCGGAAACCTGATTTAGATATTCCAAAACCCGGCTGCGCGCCCAATATAGGTCTGTATCGTCTTCAAATATGACGTACACGTATGAATCATTGAAGAACGAGTATCCCCGTACGTTGACTGCACCGGGGACGGCCAGCATGGCCGTGGTGAGCGGATAAGTAACCTGGTCTTCGATGACCTGAGGCGCTTGCCCCGGATAGGTGGTCTTGATGATGACCTGAACATCGGAGAGATCGGGGATCGCATCCAATGGCGTGTCCCGAAGAGACACCCACCCCCAAGCCGCGAGCATCGCCGCAAAAATGAGAACCAAAAGACGATTGGCTATGGACCAGTGAATAATTCGCGCAATCATTGGAGATCTCCATGATCCGCGTTTGGGATCGCCTCAATTGAAATGATGACGGGGACGGGTGAACCACCCTCCTCTGCCGCCTCATAACCAAGTGTGAACGTAACCTCGGTCCCCGCTTCGAACGCCTGCAGTGGAGCATCCCCTGCGTAGTCAAAGTTCATGGTCATGACAGGCCAGCCCAATGCCGGGATGGGCTCGTGAGTTAGGCGGATCATGCCATGACCAACCATGACATTGACGATTGTACCGCGAGCCTGGATGACTTCCGCAGGCGTATCGGCGTCGTCCATGCGCATGGCCTCATCCCCCTCATTCGCAACGGTGGAGGGAGCGGCCATATCCATGCCATCCATGCCCGATTCCACAGCCGTAAGCCGCATGAGGCTCGCATTCAAACTGGCCTCGGAATCGATCAAGAACTGACCGGATGTGACAATGGTCTCGGCCTCGTTAAGGCCCCCAAGAATTTCGACGAAGCCGTCTGCCTCGATCCCTGCAATGACGCGGGCAGGCCGAAAGCGCCCCTCGCCAAGGGCAAGGACCACGCGGTCGCCTTGACTTGAGCGGATCAACGCTTCGGTCGGGATGGCAAGCACATCCTCACGGGCGATCCCATGGACTTCAATGTCACCATACATATTAGGCATCAACGCTCCGTCCGCATCGTCAAAGGCAATACGTATCCGCAAAGTGCGACTGACCGCGTCGATTGTGGGGTAGACATAATCCACCTGCCCCACCCACTCGCGCCCCGGAACGAAGGGCAGCCCCATGGTTGCGCGCAGGCCCGTCATCATGCGTGGCGCATCATTTTCGAAAACGTCCACAAGAACCCAAACCGAACTCAAATCGGCTAGGGACAAAAGCGTCATACCCGGCTGCACATACATACCCTCGCCCACATTGAGAGCGATCAGAACGCCATCCTGTGGCGCGCGAATGTCAACCAGTTGCTCCGTCTGCCGGGTTTCTCGAACACGCGCGATTTGAGGTTCGCTCATGCCCAACGCCCGAAGCCGCTCCGCGGATGCGTCAATGAGTTCTTGCCGTCCCGATGTTAGCGCTTGAATGAACTCGGCTTGGGCGTTCACGAGATCCGGCGCGTAGTATTGGAAAAGCAAATCACCGGCTCGCACCTCTTCGCCGGCGGAACGAACAGCCAGATTTTCAATCCAGCCAGAGGCGCGCACGTGCAGGTGGCTGGTCAGTTCCTCATTAGGCTGAACATTGCCCACCGTGCGAACAAGCGCGTGCATCGTGCGGCGCTCGACCGTTCCGGTGCGAACCCCGATATTATTCACAACCGTCGGAGAGATTCGAAGCGACGGCTCGGCACCCGAGCCGGCTGCGTCGTCCCCGGCATAAACCGGGATGAGTTCCATTCCCATGGGCGAAGTCCCCGGCTCATCGCTGCGATAATTCGGGTCCATTGGGGCAACCCAATAAAGGATCTCCTGTTCCGTGTTCGCAATATCCAGGTCGCCGCCACCGCCCAAGAACTGTGCCGCGACATATCCGCCTGCCAATCCGGCAACCACCGCCAGGCCAATAATTATCTGTTGACTACGAGCCATCGTTTTCACCCCCAAGATACATGAGCCGTGCTTTAGCCTGACGTGCATCAATATTGAGACGTAATAGCGCGAGTTCTGCATCGAGTTCCGCGAGCCGCGCACGAATGAGTTCTGGAAAATCGGAAACGTCATTTCGGTAGGCCGTCAGAACGGCTTCCGAAGTGGCTATTGCGCGCGGCACAACCTCACGTTCATAAAGCGCAGCCCGATTTGTGTCACGCTGCCATGCGGCGAAGGTTCTGTTGAGATCCTGTTCGAGATCGCGCAAGTGAGCCGAACGCGTCAGTCGAGCAGACTCACGGGCGTGGAGCGCTGCTGCACGGCGGCGGTCCTGCCGCTGCCCGGTAAAGAGGGGCACGTCCATAACAACGCCGATACTGGCAAAGTCAGAGCGCTCGTCCGCGCGATTTCCGTACATGGCTTCGATTGCCCATGCCGGCCGATAAGCTTCTTCCGCAATGCCAACATCGATTGAGCCGACCGCCACGCTTGCATCCAGCATCGTCACCGACGGGTGCGCCTGCAAATGTTCGCGAATGACGCCTCGCGGTGGAAGCGGCGGCAAATCTGGAAGCGCGACGACAAGGGGCCTCGCGGCCGCTTGCTCACCGATGAGGCGCTCAAGATCAGCGCGCATCAGCGCCTCACGACCTTCAAGATCAATTGCGCGCTCTTCAAGTGCGCTTAGTTCCAGCTCTGCGCGTAAAACATCCTGACTGGCGCTGCGTCCCGTTGAAAAAACCGACGTCGCTATTTCAACGAGCTCTTGAACTGCATCCTGGCTGTCAACAATCGCCCGCTGTGCCCCGCGCAAATAGTAAATCTCAAGCCAGGTAACACGCGTTTCAAACGTACGTTGAATATTCTCCAGATCGGCCTGGGCTTCTGCTCCTTCCGACTGCGTTTGGTGACGCCGACGCTGAAGCCGCAACGTATCGCCGCGCGGAAAGGACTGACGCACACCCACTTGCAATTGCGTCATCGGCTCACGATCAAGGCGGAAATTATCCGTCGGCACATTTGCGGCACGAAACTGGATTTGCGGATCAGCCAATTGGCCAGCAGCGACCGCTCGTTCTTGCTCGGCCCCCGCCAATTCATAAAACCGGGTGACGCTTGGGTCGTTGGCGCTGAGGCTCAAGGCGACAGCTTCCTCCAAGCCAAGCGGTTCTTCTGCCCTGACGTCTGCAAAACTTACGGCCAGCGCCATAACGGGTAGCAGAACCAGTGCCAGGATGCGGGCTACCCCTCCCTGCAAATGAGTTGTCATTTCTTTCTCCGAAATACGCATTGACGTCGAGCATGCGCAAGCGCGCACGCAGCCTATGTGACTTCCGGATTACTCAGATGCGGATAAGGGTGTACAGAGAGACTGGTGTCGGCTGTCTCAAGTCTGGTGGAGAAGGCTCAATTGGAGTTGCCACCGGTTCATTTAGGATAAGGACAAATGTCGAAGCCGGCACCAATTCCCCGGCCAATTGTAATGAAGGCATGGCTCGATCCGAAGGCATCAATTGAGCGCAGTGCAGTTCAGAAAAGCAAACGCCGTCATTGGAATCCCCTGCGTCGCGGCAATGATCCGCAATTTCGGGCACAGAACTAACACCGAATTGTTTGGCTGTCGCGGCAGTTGAAGGCGTCGCACAAGATATAGCAATCGCGGCAACAACCACGAACGTCAGAACCCACGGCATTAGGCGGAACCCGCTCGCCATAAATCGCTACCCTTCTTAATCCAATTGCCATATACCCCTAAGGGGTATGTATGTCAATCAGATGAGATTAAACTAGTCCCCTGAGTTTCCGCGTCCTTGAGCTATCTCAATGGGAGATTATTGATGCCAAAGTCGGTTAAGAAAAAGGAAATTGGAGTGGAAACCCGCAAGGAATCGACCCTGCGGCGCCTCCGGCGTATTGAAGGCCAGACCCGGGGCGTCAGCCGCATGATCGAAGAGGATCGATACTGCATCGACATATTGACGCAGGTAAAGGCAATTCGTGCCGCCTTGAAAAAGGTCGAAAACGAGGTGCTCAGCGATCATGCAGACCACTGTATTCATCAGGCCGTGACTTCCGGTAGCAAAAAACAGCAATCAGAGAAGTTTCACGAGCTCATCACCCTTTTGACAAACTACACCTAGACATTGGACGGATCCGCTGCGGTCACGCGAAGATCAAGAACTGACTTGTTCCATCGCCAACCGCCCTACAAATTTGCATCGAAAATCAAATCGAGATGAAACTTAGTGAAACAAAATGGTCCACAACCCTATCTCAATTTGTGGCCCGGTCTCTGGGCACAGGTCAGGGCCAAAGGCGCGCTACTCATTCTTTTTCTCGCACCCTTAGGTCAACCTCACTTGGTCGCCGTGGCCCGGCACCTGGCTTTGCCATCCCAGATTTGCGCCGATCCTGTCGGCGAGTGCCGCAGAAGCCGAAGGTTCTCCATGGGTAACAAATGTCATCTTCGGTGGCTCGGCAAAACCATCTAACCATCCAACAATTTCATCCTGGTCTGCATGCGCCGACAGCATGCTGAGTTCACAAACCTCTGCCCGGACAGGAATTACCCGCCCATGTATCTTGAGTTCCTTGGCGCCGGCCGCGATTTGCGCACCTCGCGTGCCCGCTGACTGAAACCCGGCGAGAAGAATCGTATTCTGTCTTTCCGGAGCAAACCTTTTCAAGTGATGCAATATGCGCCCGCCGGTGCACATGCCGCTCGCTGAGATAACGATACGCGGCATTGGGCCATCGTCAATTGATCTAGAGGCTTCAACAGACCTCGTATAGCTGGCGACATTGCAGGCTGCTCGGCACTCGTCAGCCGTCAAACGGTGTTCTCCCAGGTGCCTGCAAAAGATATCGCTCGCATTGATCGCCATCGGACTGTCAAGGAAGACCGGTAGGTCAGGGATGCGGCCAGCATTCTTGAGTTGGGAAATGTGAAACAATAGCGATTGCGCACGCCCTACCGCAAATGAGGGAATAACAACGGATCCACCCCGCCCCGCCGTTCGCACAATCACGTCGGCAAGCACGTCGTTTGGCGAGGACTTTTCATGACGGCGGTTCCCATAAGTCGATTCGACAACCAGATAATCCGCATTACGAATGGAGACAGGGTCCACCATGGTCGCGCTGCCCGGTCGGCCCAGGTCACCCGAAAAAACCAGTTGGCGGTCGCCAAAAGACAGCTCAACAAATGACGATCCCAGTATATGCCCCGACGGTCTTAGGCGGACGGTCACACCGCCACCCAAATCAAATTCATGATCGAAGGCAATAGGCTTGAAGCTCGCCATTGCAGCATCCGCTTGGTCTTGAGTGTAGAGCGGTAGAGCCGGCTTATGGCGAGAGAAGCCCTTCTGGTTTGCATAGGCGGTATCCTTTTCCATTAGATATCCGCTGTCCGGCAAGAGAATGGAGCAAAGGTCACGCGTCGCGCTGGTCGAAATAACTGGGCCGGTAAAACCGCTCGCTATCAAAACCGGGATGTAGCCGGAATGATCAAGGTGGGCGTGGGTAAGAATAACCGCATCCAGCGAACTTGGAGGGAGCGGCAAGGGTTGCCAATTTCGCTCTCGAATCTCCCTGTGGCCCTGGAACAGTCCGCAATCGACAAGAATCCGGAGGCCGCCGCCTTCAACCAGATATTTCGACCCGGTGACCGTGCCAGCGGCTCCCAAAAACGTTAGAACTATCGAACCTGCGGGGTTGGAGTTCATGGCTTGAGAATACATCACGATTTGCCGACCGCATTTGATCTATGTTGAATTGATCTTCCAGTGCACTCATCGCACCATTTCATATCCAGCCGACGGTGCATTTATCCAGCATTCAATCTCAGCAAAGATCGAGAAACATCAAGCCGGGCACTTATCGCTATTGGCACTTCATTCCCGTTTTCGTCCAAGTGCAATTCGGAGTCCAAAAGGCATGATAATTGTTGTTACCACGGCAGTTATCACTAAGGCTGAAAAGAGATTCGCTACAATAGGGTGAGGTTGGTTAAACAGACCCGCCTCCAAGGCAATGCTTGCGATGATCAGTTCAACCGCCCCCCGGCCGCTCAATCCTATTCCTACTGCTGCCGACTCCCTTGTGGATAATCCAGACAGTCGGGCCGGTACGCCAGCTCCGATTAGCTTACCAAAAAACGCGATTAGAAGCAGTGCTGCCAGAAAGACTGGGACTGTCGTTACCGCGCTCATGTCGATGCGGGCCCCGATCGAAGCAAAAAAGAGCGGTGCCAGCAATCCGTCCGTCGCCATGCGTATAGTACTTTTTACCCGCCCATACGCTTCCTCACCAATTGTCTTCGGATCAAAGAATAACCCCGCCATAAACGATCCAAGAATGAAGTCCATTCCAAGGGCTTCAGCAAAGAGGGCAAAGCCAAATGCGATGATCAACAGAGCACTGAATTCAGGCGCCGGAATTTGAAATCGGCTGGCCGCCCGAATAATGCGGGGCGTCAGAAAGTATCCGAAGGAAATTGTGACACCAAAAAACACCACAATCTTGCCAATCAGAAAAAGGATCACCAATCCTTCCAGGCCGGCCCCTGTTTTGATGACGCTAAGGACAACCGCCAGGAGGAATAGTCCGAGAATATCATCAAACAGCGCTGCCGAGACGACGGCGCGGCCTACTGGATGATGCAGAACGCCCGCTTCCCCCAATACCTTGACCGCAACAGGAACTGCGGAGATTGACAGAGCGACCCCAACAAAGAACGCCTGAGCGAATCTGAGCGACGTTTCGGGCAGGAAGACCCAGGCCAACAAAAATCCGGAAATAAGTGGGACGATTACTCCACCAAGCGCAATCGCAAGGGATTGCCAGGAATGAGACACAAGCTCGCTCGGGCGGATTTCTATCCCCGCGTAGAGGATAAGAAAAAATATGCCAAATTCTGCAGTTATCTCAAGGAAAGGACTATGCGGTAGATTGCCGATGATTGGAGAGGCAAAAGGCACTGCGGCCACGAATACGAGAAACACGCCTGCAAATATCTCACCGACTGATGCGGGTTGACGAAACCTCTCAAACAACTCGCCAAAAAGTCTCGTAATCAAGATCAGGATCAAAAGATGAAGAGCATGTTCCACAGGATATCTTCCGCGAGGACTCTGCAAATTAGCGGAGAGAGTGCAACTAATTCGTGAGCGTTGACAGTGTCGTTATCCTAGTTGGCATCCAAGTACCCACCTTCTGAGACCAGAACTTTGATGAAATCGGCTGCATTCCTGACAATTTCAGATCAGTCTGAAGAACTCATTCATTCCCGAGACGCAAGCACCAGTATTCCACAGCCAAGGATGGTGCCTAGCGCCATCTATAGTGTGAAGTTGCCAATTCGGAAACTCTTCAACCAACATCCGCACATCGCCAATTGGGACCGTGTCATCATCTCTAGAATGAACGCAAAGAACAGGTATATTCGGCGAAAGGCGCGCGGCATCTTCCTGTATGTTATGGCCATAGATCACGTTCCAGAGCGATGTTGTGGACGACAGTACATTGTGTTTAACAACGTCTTCAGCGACCTCTCTGGGATAGTCAGTCAGTATGAGTGGCAGAATCTTACCGGTCACCCGCCGCGTAATGATGCATGCCAATCCGACAGTTAACATATTGGTCAGGATCCATCCCCTCAAACGTTTGCGCATCCATCGATATGCGCGGTCGCGTGATTGGAAATTTGGCAGGCTCATCAGAACCA
>Ga0070729_10002829_pt1 | contig 21426 bp, 17 predicted proteins | sample tdDd472_FD_66725 | JGI IMG/M metagenome (GOLD analysis project Ga0070729, IMG submission 66725) | Marine sediment microbial communities from the Atlantic coast under amendment with organic carbon and nitrate - tdDd47.2 | ecosystem: Environmental > Aquatic > Marine > Coastal > Sediment | place... | reverse complement strand
GAATGGGCTCTATTATTGGAGTGATTTTCGGGGCACTCATTCTGATCTTGATGCCCGAATACCTGCGGGCCTTGTCTGAATATCGAATGCTTGCTTTTGGTGGGATTCTTGTTTGTATGATGATTTTTAGGCCTCAAGGGCTAATTTCAAACATTCGACGCATATATAAATTTGAAAAAAATAATAAGAAAGATGGAAAGAGCGAGATAAGTTCAGCAACAAAATAAATTATCTAATCATTACTAAGTCACCAAACGAAAATTGTTTAAATGATGAAACAACCGATTCTTAATGTAACTGGACTGACCATGGACTTTGGGGGGATTAGAGCTCTGGATTCCTTGGATCTTGATGTGAGTAGCGGCGAAATAGTTGCGCTCATTGGACCTAATGGTGCAGGTAAAACGACTTTTTTTAACTGCATTACTGGTATTTACACACCAACTTCCGGAGATGTTTTTATAACTCCACCGAATAGTACCAAAAATGTCTCACTCAAAGGTTTAAAACCAAATCAAGTAACTGAAAAAGGTTTGGCTCGAACTTTTCAGAACATTCGTCTTTTCCCCAAAATGACGGTACTTGAAAATGTTATGATTGGTCGTCATTGTCGAACAAAAGCATTCATTTTTGGAGCAATTTTCAGGACAGCAGCCACTCGGAAAGAGGAGGTTGATATTCTTGAGACCAGTTATTCCATTTTAGAGAAAGTTGGCCTCGCAGAATTTGCCAATGAATTTGCCGATAATCTCCCCTATGGTGATCAAAGGCGTCTTGAGATTGCAAGGGCACTGGCAACAGAGCCCTTGCTCCTCTTGCTTGACGAGCCTGCAGCCGGCATGAACCCCCAAGAAACCATAGAACTGGATCGTTTAATTAAAGAGATCTCAAATGATGGGCAGGCAATACTCCTTATCGAGCACGACATGCAGCTTGTTATGAGCTTGTCTGACCGTATATTTGTGATGGATTACGGTAAAAAGATCGCGCAGGGTACCCCAGCCGAAATTAGAGAAAATCCTGCAGTTATTAAGGCTTACCTGGGTGAGGAAGTAGATGCTTAATTTAAAGAATGTTCAAGCTGGATATGGTAACAAACTCGCTATTAAAGACGTATCCATTGAAATAAAGGAAGGGGAGATTATTACTCTCATTGGAGCCAATGGTGCCGGTAAGAGCACCACACTCATGACTATCTGTGGTGTGGTGGCATGTAAAGCTGGGAACATAATATTTGAAGATAAAGAAATCCACAAGATGGGCCCTGATGTAATTGTCAAACTTGGGATTTGTCAGGTTCCCGAAGGTCGGCATATTTTCCCTCAATTAAGTGTTAAAGAAAACCTGGATATGGGTGCTTTTCTGAGAAATGATAAAGTCGAGATCAAAAGGGACATGGAATATGTCTACTCACTTTTTCCTATTCTCGCAGAAAGAAGAAACCAGGACGGAGGTAACCTCAGCGGGGGTGAACAACAAATGCTTGCTATGTCCAGAGCTCTCATGGCGAGGCCTAAGCTGCTGTTGCTTGATGAACCCTCCATGGGGCTTGCCCCTCTAGTTATCAAACAAATATTTGAGATAATTAAGCAGATTAATAAAGAGAACAATACAACCATTTTCCTGGTTGAGCAAAATGCAAACCAGGCTCTGCACATTGCAGACAGAGGGTATGTTATGGAAAATGGAAGAATTACCCTGTCCGGCCAGGCTGAAAAGCTGCTCGCCAACACTGATATTCAAAAAGCATACCTTGGAATTTAACACTTATTGGCTGCTATAAAGAGCACATGCGACGCAGCCTTATTCGAAAGTGAAAAAAATGAAAAATATTAGAGTAGGTGTGATAGGAGTTGGTTATCTCGGCCGATTTCACGCACAAAAATATGCTGCACTCGAAGATGTTGAACTGGTCGGTGTGGCTGATGTAAACAGCGAACAGTGTCGATTTGTTGCTGAAGAGTGTAGTTGTCCCAGTTTTGCTGACTATAAGAAATTGCTCCCCCTGGTCGATGCTGTTTCTATTGCCGTTCCTACACCGTATCACCATAAGGTTGCTGGCCACTGCCTGGACAGGGGTATAGATGTTTTGTTGGAAAAGCCTATGACCGTAACCCTCGAGGAAGCAGACGACTTAATCGAAAAAGCTGATAAAAAGGACCTTATTTTACAGATAGGCCATCTTGAAAGGTTTAACCCTGCGGTCCAGGCCATGGAGCCTTTTCTGACGACACCTGTCTTTATAGAGAGCAACAGAATTGCCACCTTTAAAAGCAGAGGTGCGGATGTCGATGTCGTACTCGATCTGATGATTCACGATATTGATATTATATTGAACATTATTAAATCGCCTATCAAAACAATTCATACAGTAGGAGCACCCGTCGCAACCGCCAGCACTGATATTGCCAACGCACGATTAATTTTTGAAAACGGTGCAACTGCTAATGTCACAGTCAGCAGGATATCCCGGATTAATATGCGGAAAATGAGGATTTTCCAACCAGGCTCATATATCAATGTTGATTTCGGCAATAAAAAGGTCATGACAATACAACTGTCTGAGGAACTTCGGGACAGTGGGATGCCTAAGCAGGATGTAGAGTTACGTACCTTTGCAGATGGTGATGCTTTGATGAGCGAAATCACTTCTTTTATAACGCATGTGCAGCAGAGAACCAAGCCAGCTGTGTCAGGTGTTGAAGGAAGGCGCGCTTTAGCCGTCGCATTACAGGTAATGGACCAGATCAAAGAACACCAGAAGCTCGACCTCTTCCAGAATTTTCTTCATTCACAGAAGTCATGAGCCGGAAAATAATGATCGTCACCGGAGAAGCATCTGGTGATCTTCATGGTTCCAATCTTGTCAGATCCTTACGCTCTAAGGAGGCCGATTTACAGTTTTGCGGGATGGGAGGCCCTGAACTTGCAAATCTTGGGATCGAAATACTCTATGATGCTGCAAAGGTTTCTGTTGTCGGTATTTTTGAAGTTTTTTCCCACCTTAAAGATATCTGGCTTGCCCAACGCACTTTAAGACACAGATTAGCCACAGATCCTCCTGATCTTCTCATACTTATTGACCTGCCAGACTTTAATTTGATGCTTGCGAAGAAAGCCAAAAAACTTGGCATTCCAGTTTTTTATTATATTAGCCCTCAGCTTTGGGCCTGGCGTTCAGGGCGAGTCAAAACCATGAAATCCAGGGTCGATAAAATTGGAGTTATACTTCCATTCGAAGAAGACTTCTTTCGAAAACGAGGTGTTGCTGCCCAATACGTTGGACACCCCTTACTTGATACTGTACAAACCACGCTCACCCGAGAACAATTTTGTCATCATCATAAAATTTCACTTGGTACCCGATGTGTCGGTCTTTTTCCTGGAAGCAGAAAGCGCGAAGTTTCATCACTTTTGCCGATTTTCCTTTCAGCTGCAGAATTATTACAGAAAAATTCACCTGAAAAGATTGTTTTTTTTATTCCACAAGCTTCAACAATTGATAGAGGGGAGTTTGAGGCAGCCGGTCTTAATCGATATCGGCAGCATCTCGATATTCGTATTATTGAGGAAGAGCGATATAATATGATGGGAGCATGCGATGCGGTTGTTACTGCTTCTGGCACTGTTACACTGGAACTTGCCATTCTTGAAGTTCCTATGATTGTTGTCTATAAGCTGACAGCGCTTACTTATCAATTAGGCAAACTCCTTGTTAAAGTTGATTTCTTTTCCCTGGTAAACCTCATTGCCGGTTATGCTGCAGTACCTGAACTGCTGCAGCATGAAGTAAAGGCTGAAAAAATTGCTGCAGAATTGTTCGCGATCACAACAGTGCCCACCAGAACACAAACAATGAAAAAAGGGCTCAAAGAAGTGAAAAATAGACTTGGCGGAAGCGGGGCATCAGAAAAGGCTGCTACTGCTGCTTTGCAATTAATGGATGAAAAGAGCAATGAACGATGATTATGTCGATGATTATGATCCCATTGCAATAGAAATAGATGGGATTCTTGACCTCCACCCCTTTTCTCCAAAAGACCTTAAAACACTCATCCCTGACTACCTGGAGGAGTGTCGAAAAAAAGGAATCGAGGAGATAAAGATTATTCACGGCAAGGGCAAAGGTAACATCCGACGTTCAGTTCATGCTCTTCTGGACCGCAACAGTTTAGTTCTCGACTATCACCAGGCTGATTTGCACTCAGGGTCTTGGGGTGCCACTCTAGTGAGAATAAAAAACACTAAATAGCTTTATATTACAGCATAGAATCTCTTATTTCCCGAAGTTACAAACCGGGTATTGGCACACTTTACAATTTCTACACAAGCCCCCATGTCCCAGCTCGGCAAATTCTTTTCGGCCAATCTTTTCTCCGGTTAGAATTCTTGGTAGCACCAAATCAAAGACAGTAATCTTATGATACATACCGCAGGCAGGGAGTCCTATTACTGGTATGTTATCTAACATGCCACTAAGGAACATTGCCCCCGGTAGTACAGGTGTGCCATAAACGACATCAGTTGCCCCTGCGGCCAGAATGCCTTCTCGTGTAACATCGTCGGGGTCAACCGACATTCCTCCACTGGTAACAATGAGCTCAGCTCCCTGCTCAAGGCAATAACTAATCTCACGGGCAATAATAGACTTGTCGTCAGGGGCACGTCTTACCAACAGTATTTCAGAACCCAAGGCTTTGGCTTTTGCTTGTAGTACCTCTTCAAAACGATCCTCTATACGCCCATAAAAGACTTCATTGCCCGTTATCACAAGTCCGATTTTGACCCTTTTTAAGGGGCGAACCTCTATAACTGGGGTGGCCGAAAGAGCAATTTTTTCAGCTTGTGCTATTAAATCCCTCGAACCTACAAGTGGAATGAGACGGGTCGCTGCGACGGTTTCCCCTATTTCTACAGGGGTGTTGTCATGGAGAGTAGAGCAGATTACCTCACCAAGCATATTAAATTGAAAAAGAGATTCTTTGTTTATTCGCAGCAGTCCGTCAATGGCTGCTTTTAAGGCAATTTTTCCTTCCGCTGGCTTGTTATCGTAATTCACCCCTTGTCCCGCCAGGCAGCGTGCTAATTTAGAAGCAGCATCATTCTCGTGTATTTCAGATGTATTGAGCGAAATGACGTAGATATTGTCCTTTCCCAGTTGTTTGAGATGCTGAATATCCTCTGAACGGATGATATGACCCTTTCTAAAAGCTACAACTTTTTTGACGTCTTTGACTATCTCTGTAATATCGTGGGGCAGCACCATACCAACTGACTGCTCAACGGGTACTGATTTTAACATTCAATATGACCTTAACAATTTTGATTCAGATTAGAGACAACCATCTACCTGGTCTCGAGGGAACAGACTTTTGACATCATAAACAACAGATTTATCCTTACACAAGCTACGTAATTGTTCGATGGTCATCTCGGCAAACTGTTGATGGGCTACTGCTACGACAACCCCACTATATGTGTTTTTCTCAAGTTGTTCGACAAGTCTGATTTGGTATTCACTGAAAGCTTCCTCAGGATTAACCCATGGATCGTATACATCAACGGTAATACCATATTCCGCAAACTCAGAAAGAATATCGGTAACCCTGGTATTACGAAGGTCTGGACAATTTTCCTTAAAGGTAAGTCCCATGACTAGAATCTTACTTTTTGCAGTATCAATACCTTTTTTGACCATTTTTTTAATGACGGTGGAAGCAATATAGTTGCCCATATTGTCATTTAGCCGCCTGCCGGCGAGAATCATCTTGGGATGATATCCAACCTCCTGTGCTTTATGGGTGAGGTAGTAAGGATCCACACCAATACAATGACCTCCAACAAGGCCGGGCTGAAATGGCAGAAAGTTCCACTTGGTCCCGGCGGCAGCAAGTACCTCACGGGTATTAATCTCTAATCTATCAAAGATGAGTGCCAACTCGTTGATTAAGGCTATGTTGACGTCTCTTTGAGTGTTTTCAATTACCTTGGCTGCTTCTGCAACCTTAATGGAACTAGCCAGAAAGGTGCCAGCGGTAATGATAGATTTGTAGAGATTGTCAACAAAAAGAGCGGCTTCTGGAGTGGAGCCAGAAGTGATTTTAACGATTGATGGCAATCGATGGAGTTTATCCCCTGGATTAATCCTTTCAGGACTATACCCACAAAAGAAATCCTGGTTATATTTTAGCCTGGAACCCTTTTCCAAAAGGGGCACACAGATCTCTTCTGTTGCACCGGGATAAACCGTCGACTCAAAGATTACCACATCACCTTTTTTTAAGACTTGAGCAACCGTTCGTGAGGCTCCAGCAAGGGGACCAAAATCAGGTCGCTTTGCCGCATCAATCGGTGTTGGAACGGCAATTATGAAAACATTACACTCAGAAATTGAATTAACTTCTGTGGTAAATTCAAGAAGTTGCACTTCTTTGAGTTCATCGTCAGAGACCTCAAGAGTGGAGTCGGTGCCACTGTTGAGGTCTTTTACTCGGTTAGTATTAAGATCAAAGCCGATTGTTCGATATTTTTTCCCAAATTCCACTGCCAAAGGAAGCCCTACATATCCTAAGCCGATAATACAGAGTTTAACATCCGATAGTGCGATCATTTTTGAGATGGGCCTCTCTGGTCAAGGTTTCCGTAATATGTAAGTCCCTGGGTGTCGGTCTCAAGTACTCTTACAGAGTAAAGGGAATGGCGGTCATCAGAGAGGAGTGAAGTAACTTCGTCAAATAAAAATGTAGCAATATGCTCCGACGATGGATTCTTGTCCTGGAAATAGGGGAGGGTATTAAGGTCTTTGTGATCAAGCTTGTCTATAACTTCCTTAACAATTTTTTTTAATATCTTGAAATCAATCCCCATACCGTACTGATCGAGATCTGAAGCACGAACCGTCACCTTAACCTTCCAGTTATGTCCATGGGGCTTTTCGCAGTCGCCTGGGTAGTCTCTCAGGTGATGCGCCCCGGCAAAATGTGTATCAATGAATATATCAAACATATTTATCTCCTTTTAGTGTGGCCACCCTCAATAAGAAAGTTAGCGCGGGCGGGAAAACATCCAAGCAAACTTAATACTTTCCGCCTTAATAATCACCTACTATTTGAAGAACTGTATTGAAGAAAAAACATGAATGAGGACCTAATAAAATTGCAAAAAGGAAAAACTTGATGCCCAGAAATGGTGTCCCTTCTGCCTGTAATCCTGTCTGCAAATTTGATCAATCGGAAAACTTGACGAGGTAGTTTTCTTTTAACCCACAAGGATGGCGGGGCAGACTTAGTCTCGTTGGATACTAGACAGGGCAAAGAAGACGCTGATTGAAATACTATACTTGCGGTTATACGTTGTGGTTGAATCTCAGGTTATAACCGGAGAAGCTATTGTCTTTATCAGTACGATAGATTCAATAGCTTCCCTTCAATACTCAAAAATTAATTACAATCAATCTCCTGCTGCTCATTGATTTATAATCATTCGCTTTTGTCAATCGCTGCCGGAACTGTTATTTTGGCAATACGCCGTGCTAGGGCGTAGGAGTTGGATAATTGATCAATCAGAGCAATTTCAATTCTAGTCGTTTCAAGTTCAATCTCCTTATCCCTGCCCAATGCTTGAGCTTTACGAGCCACCAGGCTTTCAACAAGGTGAGTAACTGTATCTTTTTTGTTGATAACAGCCAAGGCTGCGTGCTGGTCATTGTTCTGTATTGACTGAACAGCTAGTTCGACGGATTGGCAAACTTCGGCATGTAGTTCTCTGAAAATTTGCCGGGTAGTTTCGCTAACCACCCGTTCTTTTGCTATAAACCTCTTTATTAATCCAGAGAATTCCGTTTCAACCAGGTCTGCCAGATTTTCTAAGCTGACAGTTGCTGTCATTAGATCTTGATGAACTTTACTTTCCTCTTCAGTGAGAGATAATTGCCTTATTTTACTAAGAAATTTAAATATCGCAGATTCCAGTATATCTACCTTATCGTCAAGCTTTACTATTTTTTCAACGTGTGCTTTGCTTTTGTTGAGAATAGCAGCAGGCAATTCACCGAGCATATTACAAGCAATTTCCCCCATCCTGCCAAACTCCTGACGAACTTGTTCAAGAGCTATCGCTGGAACTTGAATAGCTGATTCATCGAGATATTTAGGTTCTATTATGACACCTGCTTTTTCTTTTCTGTCTGGGTAAATCTTTTCTGCGAGTCGGGCAAAGACTCCTGTAAAACTGATAAACACAATAGTATTAATAACGTTAAAAATAGTGTTTGCATTAGCTATTTGTCTAGGTACATTGCTAGCAACCTTGGCAGCCCCTTCTAGGCTCTCTTTCACAGGAGAGATTGAAGTTGCTAAGTCAGCCAGTATTGCTATAAATGGTAACCAAACAAGTACTCCTACTATATTAAAGAGAACGTGGACTATAGCTGCCCGTACTGCCTCAACCGGTTTTCCCAGGGCAGCTAGAAGAGCAGTTACGCACGTTCCTATATTTGCTCCGAGTGCTAAAGCAATACCCCCCTCTAAAGATAGCAAGCCCTCTGTTGCCATAGCAATTGCAATTCCAACCGTTGCTGCAGAAGATTGAACAAGACCTGTGAATAATGCGCCTGCTAAAATTCCAAGCAACGGTCGTTCCATACTCTTTAAAAACACCATAAAAGGCTCAAAAGTACGAAGAGGTGTCATGGCCTGGCTCATTATACCCATTCCGTAAAAAACCAAGCCTAGCCCCATAAGCATCATACCAATATGTTTTACATTATCTCTTTTGGCCACAAAGGTCATAAAGAAACCTATGGCAATTGGCAGTAACGCGTAAGCAGCGATATTGAATGCTAGCAACTGTGCCGTCATCGTAGAGCCAATATTGGCTCCCATAATAACACCAACTGACTGCGCCAGAGTCATCACGCCAGCGGTGATAAAGCTCACCACCAATACCGTGGTTACTGAAGACGAGTTAAGGACTGCAGTCACGAAGGCACCGGTGATCGCCCCTAGAAGACGATTGGTTGTCATCTTTGCAAGCAGTGTTCTCAGCGTATCACCAGCTGCTTTTTTGAGTCCCTCTGATAATAAATCAAGTCCAGCTAAGAATAGTGCGAGACCACCAAAAAGGCCCATTGAGAGTTGCAGAAAATCTATACTGTCTTCTGCCTTTGCTGAACCAAATGCGCTGGAAACAATAACAAGTAAAGATATGAATATTCCACAAATTGCTAACAGAGCAGGTAGCTTAAGGTTGTTTTTGACATATTGCATTTTTAGACTCCTATTAAATGTAGTGAGGCATAATGGAATCAACATCACATTCACAAAATGGATAGAAATAGACTAAACCTATGGAGCAATGAGAAAGGCAGGGTTTGGAAAACAGCAAGGTCGCAATGACATCCTCTGTTAGGTGAGACACATTAAATACTTTTACGCCTCTTGCTACAAAAAATTAATTATCATCTAACGCTTGGTAGGCCAGCCGCCGCCCAGCGCTTTATAAAGACTGACATGGGCGTTGAGGTAAAGTTGCTGAAGTTCGGATTGCTGCAAGTCTGTTGAGAACAGGGATCTTTCCGTATCTAATACTTCGAGATAGCTGCTTACCCCCTTGTCGTATCGTTCTTTTGATAACTCGTTGGCATTTTTTGAGGCTTTCAACTGGCGGTCGATAGCTGCCAGTTCTTTCCGGTAGGTGGCTACTTCAACCAGGGCATCTTCCACTTCCCGAAAAGCAGTCAAGACACTATTTTCATACTGGAATAAGACCTGTTTTGTCTTTTCTTCTTCGACTTCAACCCGTCTTTTGTTCTTGTTAAAATCAAAAATAGGGCCAAGGATCCTCCCGCCCACCGACCAAACCCCTCCATCAACGGTGACAGAGCCAATCTCAGTACTGGCTACACCCAAGGTTCCGGTAAGAGAGATGGAAGGAAAACGCAACGCCTCAGCAATTCCAATATTTTCTGTTTGTGCCTTCAGTAGGTATTTAACCTGGCTGATGTCTGGACGACGCTCCAACACCTCTGACGGCATGCCTACTGGAATTTCGGGTGGTTGTGGGTGGCCGTTAATATTCTTTCGCGTTTTGACAGCACCGGGTAATCGCCCTAAAAGTATGCTAAGACTATTTTCGGTCTTTGAGATAGAGCGTTCATACAGTGGAATCGCGGCAGCGGCAATTTCTTTCTGGATCTGTGCCTGATTTACATCAAGTTCAGCAATAATACCCTTATCAAAGCGTTGCTGAATAATTTCTAGACTCGCTATTCGAGACTTGAGGGTGTTCTCGGAAATATTCAAGCGCCTGTAAAAATCAAGAAGCTGGTAGTAATTGGTCACCACTTCAGAGATCAAAGTCAATTGAACTGTCTTGAGACCGTATTCAGAAGCCATTAACTCGGCTCGCGCTGCTTCGGTGGCCCGACTGAATCGTCCCCAAAAATCGATTTCCCAACTTAATGGCGCAGAGAGGTAAACGGTGGAGTTGGTGTCAGAAGATCTCGACCCTCCGCTGAAGTTCCCTACGGATCCACCGGCGTCAAGGTCTAAACGCGGGTATTGGTCTGCCCGGGTAAATCCAACTGTGGCTCGCGCTTGGGCAATGCGGCTGATTGCGATTTTAAGGTCACGGTTGTTCTCAAGAGCTTTAGTCACCAGAGAGTAGAGCAGTGGATCTTCAAAAAGCTCCCACCACTTTAGTTCGGTAGCGGCCTCCGTAACCATCACCTTAGTTCGGTAGGATTCGGGGCTATTAACAATCGGTTCTGTGAAGTTCGGCCCAACTGCACAGCCCGAAAGAAGTGAAAGGAGCAAAACCAATGGTGTGAACCCCTTCCATTTGATTGCATGTGTGTTCATTGGTCTTTTACCCCTGTTCCTTTTGAAGGTCTCTTTTTTTCTCATACCCAGCAATTTTTCCAATGAAAACGAACAGCATGGGATAGAAAAAAACTCCAAGTGCTGTCGCAACTGCCATCCCCCCAAGTAGAGCTACACCCATGACCACACGAGCTTCGGCACCAGCGCCTGTAGCCAAGACTAAAGGCAACACCCCCAGAATGAACGAAAAAGCAGTCATTAATATTGGACGGAAACGCAATTTGGCAGCTTTAATGGCCGCATCAAAGAGCGACAAGCCTTTGTGAAACTCAATATTGGCAAACTCAACGATCAGAATAGCATTTTTGGCGGCCATACCGATCAACATAACCAAGGCAATCTGGGCGAAGACGTTCATTTCATAGCTGGTGCTGGTCATACGAGCAAGATACAGTGCTAAAAAGGCACCAAATATGGCAAAGGGTGTTCCCAGTAGAATGCTCAGGGGCAGCGACCAGCTTTCATACTGTGCAGCAAGGATGAGAAAAACAAACAGCAGTGAGAAAACCATAACGATCCCTCCTGTGCCGGCTGATTCTTTCTCTTGATAAGACATGTTGCTCCAACTGTAACCCATATCAGCTGGTAGGGCTTCCCTGGCTACCTCTTCAAGTGCAACCAATGCCTGGGCTGAGGTATAGCCGGGTGCTGGTCCACCTGTCAGTTCAATGGCTCTATAGAGGTTGAAGCGGTTGGTAAAGTCAGGTCCAACTATGCTTTTGATGGTGACAAAGGCACTTAAGGGGACTTGTTCACCTTCACCGTTTTCAACAAAAAAGAGGTTGATCTTCTCTTCACTGATGCGGTAATCAGGTTCGGCTTGGATGTAGGCCTTATAAAGCCGGCCAAAACGATTGAAATCATTGACGTAGGATCCACCGAGGAAAGCGCCCACTGTGGTGTAAATATCGTTTAAAGACACACCGGCTTTGAGCACTTTGTCCCGGTTAACCTCCATGTAGCGTTGGGGCACGTTGGCCCGAAAGGTTGTGAACATGGAGCCGATTTCTGGACGTTGCATCGCAGTCTGAATGAAACTGGCTGTCTGGGTGGCAAGATATGCTGGAGTGTTCCCAGCGCGGTCCTGAATCATCATGGTAAAACCCGAGCCACTTCCTAGGCCAGGGATGGGCGGAGGCCCAAAAGCAAATACCTGGGCTTCGTTCACTCCCATTGCAAAATCCCGATTCAATGCCATCACAACTTCGTTGGCAGTTTTTTCCCGTTCGCCCCAATCCTTGAGTGAAACAAAAACAAATCCAGCATTAGAAGACATGCTGCCGGAAATCAGGCTGAACCCGGTAGCTGCCGTAACAAATTCAACTTCGCTGTGGTTTTCGATAATAGCTTCAACTTTTTTGAGCACTGCATCGGACCTTTGCAAAGAGGCAGCGTCGGGCAGTTGAACATTTACCAGCAGGTAGCCCATATCCTCACTGGGCATAAAACCTCCTGGTATCAATTTTCCCAGGTATACCATGCCGCCAGTCAACACAAGCATGAAAATGATTCCCATGGCTATTCTACGGGTTACTATCCGGGTAAGACCAGTGTACTTCTCGGTGATATTATCGAAGACCTTATTGAAAAGCCTGAAAAAGGCACCGAGAGGGCCCCGCATGGGCTTAGGTTTGCGCAATAGTAGAGCGCAGAGTGCGGGACTCAGGCTCAGAGCGTTGATGGAAGAAAAGACTACTGAAACGGCTACGGTTATAGCGAACTGCTGGTATAAGCGGCCAGTAATGCCACCCATGACGGCTACCGGGATAAAAATCGCCACCATCACCAAAGTCGTTGCAATGATCGGTGCGGTTACTTCCTTCATGGCAGCTTTAGTAGCCTCTTTGGGCGTCATTCCTTTTTCTATATTCACCTGTACGGCTTCCACTACTACGATGGCATCATCAACCACAATGCCAATAGCCAGTACCAGGCCTAGAAGTGACAGAACATTAATGGTGAAGCCTATCAAGGGGAAGACGATGAATGCAGCAAGTAAGGAGACGGGGATGGCTATGGTGGGAATCAGTGCCGCACGCCAGTCCTGTATAAAAATATAAACCACCAGAATTACCAGAGCCAAGGCAATAAAAAGTGTTTCAATGATTTCATCAATACCAGCTGTAATTGCCTTGGTGGTGTCTAGTGAAATGTCATATCGCATACTCTTAGGGAAAGATTGGGACAAATTGACCATTGTCGTCTTCACAGTTTCGGCCAATTCAACGGCATTAGAACCTGGTGCCTGGTATATTGCGATCATGCCGCAAGGCTTACCGTCAAGGCGGGTGAAGGCGTCGTAGGTTTCCACCCCCAGCTCTACACGGGCAATATGCTTGATTTTTACCTGTGATCCAGCAGGCGTGGTCCTAATAACAATCTCGCCGAACTCCTCTTCACTTTGCAGGCGGTCTGGCAACCGGACTGTATAGGTGAACTCGGTGCCAGGAGGAGCAGGTTCGGCACCCAGTTTACCGCCGGGAACTACCACGCTCTGAGCTCGGATGGCGTCAATAATCTCAGGAACAGATATCCCGAGGTAAGAAAGCCGGTCTGGTTTAATCCAGATACGCATTGAATAGTCACTGGCACCAATGACGTTAACTCTGCCGATACCCTTGATCCGGGCGAGGACATCTTTGATGTTGATCAGGGAATAATTACCAAGGAAATTTTGATCAAAGCGCGGATCCTCTGCTGTCAGGGAAATGAGCATAAGGATGTTGGGCAGCGATTTTTCAGTGGTAACCCCCAGGCGTTTAACTTCCTCGGGGAGCTTGGCCATAGCAGCAGCCACCCGGTTTTGCGTGAACACCGTGTTCATGTCTGGATCTGTGCCGACTTCGAAAGAGACCTGAATAGTCATGGTACCGTCATTGGCGTTAGTAGACTTCATGTAGATCATGTTATCTACGCCATTGATCTGCTGTTCAAGCGGTGTAGCTACTGACTGTTCAACACTGACAGCATTGGCACCGGTATAGCTAGCCCGAACCTCGACAATAGGAGGTGTAATATCGGGGTACTGCTCCATGGGCAGTCCACTAAGAAACACCACTCCGATAACGACCATGAAAATCGCCATTACCATGGCCACAATGGGCCGTCTTACAAAAAAATCACCCATGATTTATCACTTTTTGTCTTGGTCGGTTGATTTAATCTCAGCGACGGTTGGGTCAACAACAATACCATCCTTGACCTTCTGGAGGCCCTCAAAAACAACCTTCTCTCCTGGCTTAAGCCCTTCGGTAATAAGCCAGGAAGATCCGATTTTAGACCCTACCATGATTTCCCTGGTGGCAATATTATTGTTCTCATCCACCACGAATACATTGTATAGACCTTGAATTTCCATGACACAACGCTGAGGAATAAGGATGCCATCTTTGATAGTCCTTACTTTTATTTTCACCTTAGCGAACTGGCCAGGGCGAAGCAACTTTTCAGGGTTAGGAAACGATGCCTGGACAAGCATAGCTCCGGTGGTGGGATCTACATCACGATCTATGAAATCTGCCTTTCCCTGGTGGTTATACAAAGAACCGTCGATCAGGATTAATTCGTAAGTGGATTCCTCGGAATGCCGTTGCTTGCCTTCCTCTGTTTCTAGAAATCTGGCGACTTCAAGATACTGGGTTTCCGTGATGAAAAAGGTTACCAGAATTGTATCCACCTGGGAGACGGTATTTAAAATAACCGGGTTGGGATCTTTTCCTACAAAATCGCCGACCTTAGCCTGAGTTTTTCCTATGATACCGTTAATAGGTGACTCAATTTTGGTGTAACTCAGTTCTATTTGAGATGCCCTTAAAGTTGCGTTGGCTGCATCCAGCGACGCCAGTGACGCATCATAGGAAGCAACAGCTGCATCTAAGTCACTTTTGCTGACAGCATTTATTTTTGCCAATGGTTTTATACGACCCAAATCCCCTTTGGCTTTAGCCAGTCTGGTTTGCACCTCCGCAACACTGCTCATCCTGGCGGCAACTTTTTCTTCGAAAGGTTGACTTTCAAGGGTATACAACAAAGCGCCTTTTATAACTTCAGAGCCTTCCTGGAAATGAACGCCTTCCAGAAATCCTTCAACTCGGGCACGGATAGCAATATCTTTTAATCCAGCTGTTTGTCCTACGAATTCCATGTAAAGAGGAACGTCCTGAGCCTTAATTTCGATGATTGAAACCACTGGGGGTGGGGGGGGCGGCACCTTTGTTTCCTCACTGCATCCAAATAGATAAAAGGACATGCAGCTAATTAGGCAGATTGTTTTAAATCTCATGGTGTCTTCTTTGCGGGATTGATGGTTTTTTGAGTGTAAAAATTACCCCAAATAGATTGAGAGGCAGTTCGTAAATTAAAAAAAATATTTGTATCCGATCCATGCACTGTTGCTGTGGCTGGTGGAGGAAAATTTTTATTACTCATACGGTACTCCATATAAGGTATTATTCCCATAACCAAGCAACTTTATAGTTAAATATTTGCTAGAGAAAATAAAATCCCTGCATATGTCTACGCGATTATTTTGGTTTTAAATTCGCGAACATCATAAGATAAAAGTCAGCAATAAGGTTTAAATCTTCAATAAATCGTCACACAATGACGCTAGGTTCCATGCAACAACTTCACTTATCCAAGCTATTGACTGACTTCGCTTAAATATTTTGCCTGAATAAACCAGTCCCGATACCTACAAGCCACGTATCGAGTTACCTCATAACTTTCGGATGTTTTTAGTTGTTTTCGCATGATTGGCTTGATATCCTTGAAATACACTGAGCTTCCATCTTTGATTAGAATCTCTCTGACATAAGAATCTATTTAACAAGAGGCTTTTGCTGTTTAATTATTGATAATTATATTTTTATTTAGCCCAAAGCGAGCTGGATTGAACTGTTGATCGAACCACAAAATACTGACATACCTGAAAATATTAGTTGTGACAGCCTTTTCGAAGGGGAACTTATCTGCTATCAGCCTCAGAAAGGGTACCGCTTCTCTATAGACGCTGTTCTCCTCGCTAATTTTGTTAAAGTTAAACAGGGTGATCGCATCCTTGATCTCGGAACAGGCTCTGGCATCATAAGTATGATTTTGATGTATCGTTCTCTAGGCCGACTTTGCGAGGTTTCTGGAATTGAAGTGCAACAATCACTTTCTGAACTTGCCGCAAGGAATTTTCAGGCGAACAGCTTTGAACAACTCTGCAGAGTGATTCATGGAGATGTTAAACAAATAGATAGACTGGTCAAGCCTGAGTCATACACTCAAATAGTCTGTAACCCTCCTTTTTATTTGCAGAACTCCGGACGAACAAACAAGAATCCAGAAGAACAGATTGCACGGCATCAGATACTGGCAACCTTGGAGGATTTCCTCAAGGCCGCAGCATTTGCTGTCAAAAATGGCGGAACGGTGTCCTTTATATATCCAGCTGAACAAGTGTGTGATTTCTTTGTTTTGGCAAAAACAAATCGACTTGAGGTTAAAAAGATTCAATTTGTTTACAGCTATCCCAATAAAAATACCGTAGCCCGCCTGGTACTCATCCAATGTTTTAAAAATGGAGGTGCAGGGACAGAGGTTCTTCCGCCTTTCTACGTTTATTCTGAAAAAAACGGTGCTTTTTCCAAAGAAATGCAGGTTATTTATCAGAATAACAGTGAATTACCGTCAAATGGTGACAGCTAATGTTCCTTTTTATCTATGCTCGCTAAAATAACAAGTTGTTCTGTTCTTGGAATTGATGGTTGGTTAATTCAGGTTGAAGTCGATGTAACTGCTGGACTACCTGTTTTTTCTACTGTGGGGCTTCCAGATAGTATCGTAAGGGAGAGCAAGGATAGGGTAAAAGCTGCCATTAAAAATTGTGGTTACAATTTCCCGGCTCAAAAGATTACTGTAAATCTTGCACCAGCTGATATACGAAAAGAGGGTGCTGGTTTTGATCTTCCTATTGCAATTGGAATTCTCGAAGCGACCGAAGTTTTTCAAAGAAAAAGGGAAGGGCGATTCTGTATCGTTGGTGAGCTCTCTTTAGATGGTGGAGTGCATAAAGTTAATGGTCTCTTGCCGATGATACTGGCAGCCAAAAGTGAAGCTCTCTGCGGCATAATTGTTCCCAAAGAAAATATAGATGAGGCACAAATTATCCCGAAGGGAATTGATATAATTCCTGTTTCGTCGCTACAGCAGGCTATTGAATATCTTGCCGGTCTTGAGGTTACTGCACCAATATGTGCTAGCACCTTGTCTGAGGTGACGCGTCGAATACCAAATGGAGTTGATTTTTCTGATATAAAAGGACAGCAACATGTCAAAAGAGCCCTGGAGATTGCAGCTGCAGGTGGCCATAATATCCTTTTAACTGGTCCTCCCGGCTCAGGAAAAACGATGCTCGCCAGGCGATTTCCCACAATTCTACCGGAAATGAGTCTTGAGGAGGTGCTGGAGACCACTCGAATATACAGTGTAGCTGGAAAGGTTTCAGAAAAGAAGCTACTTTCAACAATTCGCCCTTTTCGTGCCCCCCATCACACTATCTCTGATGCAGGACTTATAGGCGGAGGCAGCATCCCGCAACCAGGTGAGGTTTCACTCGCTCACAATGGTATTCTTTTTTTAGATGAGTTACCTGAATTCAAAAAACATGTTCTCGAAGTTCTGAGACAGCCAATAGAAGATGGTGAAGTTACTATCGCTCGTGCCAATATGACCCTGAGTTTTCCTGCCCGGTTTACCCTCATTGCTGCCATGAATCCATGCCCTTGCGGATTTTTAGGCGACAGTCGTAATCGTTGTAATTGCACAGAGAGAGAAATCAAACGTTATACCAGTAAGATTTCCGGTCCTCTGTTGGATAGGATTGACCTTCACCTTGAGGTCGCGGCACTCAACTATCAGGAGATGAGTGAAAAAGCGAAAGGTGAAGGATCTGAGGATATAAAGATCCGGGTTGATCTCGCCAGAATAATCCAAAAGCAAAGGTTTATCCAGGAGCCTGGAGTGTATTGTAATAGTCAAATGAGCGGTAAATTGGTTGAAAAATATTGCCTGCTTGATAGAAAATCTTCGGTTCTTCTTGAAAAAAGTGTGAGCCGATTGGGGCTTTCGGCTCGAGCATATCATCGTATTCTCAAAATGGCTAGAACCGTGGCTGATATGGGCGATTCCAGTTCTATCCAGCAGCTACATGTGGCTGAAGCAGTCCAGTTTTGCAGAACAACGCATCAATTAGGAAATTAATACTTGTTTTCTTTGTTAGGCAATAAACAGGAAGTCTCCTCATGAAAAGCTATACGTATGTTGCGCTTCTTACCATACTTGTGATTGTTATTTTTCCGTGGGTATCTGGGAGGCAAGACGATAACTCAAAAGATATGGCCAAATTTGTTCCTGAGAGTGCACTTCTATATTTTGAACAGCACCATGGTTCGAGTGTTTTAAAGGAATTTAGGGAATCACCGTTGGGGAAAAAATTTGAAGAAATTAAATTCATAGAAACTGGCAAAAGAATCGGCTTAAAGGAGCCTCTACTTGTTGATATAAAAAATATTCTTTCTTTCTATTCATCAGCTAAGGACAGTAGACTGTTCCATGAAATCTTTGGAGAAATGTTTGCCGGTGCAATCCTTTTTCCAATAGATCGTAAAAAATATGCCGATGTAAAGAGTTATATTCGTGATAACTCAGTTATCATATCCAAACCAAAGCACAGTGCTAAAGGGCTCGAATTCCTTGGCGAAAGTTATTTGAAGTTTACCAAAACACATTCCGTTTCCAACACCCAGTATGGCAGCTACCATATATGGCGATTGCGTACAAATGTGCAAACCCTTTCTGTAGCGACTGTCAAAGGTTTTTTTGTGATGAGTTTGAATGAAAGACAATTGCGCCGTTGTATAGACACTTTTGATGCCGAACTTCCAGCCTTAGCAGATGACGACGATTATTTAGAAATCAGGAAGAGTTTTGAAATGTCAGATCGCTTTTTTTATCTTCCAATTAAAGATACCAGAAAATTTATTGTTAAAGCAGTCAAAGATCTTTCATTTCCTTGGAAAAAACTGTTGCTGAAAGAACTGGAAACCACTGTTGGCTTTTTAAATTTCGGATATGGCTCTTGGAACAGCAAAGAGAGTGTTGTTGATAAAGTAATGGTGAAATACGATAAATATGAAGTTAATAAGGTCGTTAAAAATCACACTAATATTGCCCCAATCCCTTGTTCAATGTTGTCTCTGACGACTGAAGACCCAATGGCTTTTTACTGGTCCAATACTGTTAAGCTGAAGCACATTTTGCAATACTTTGAGGAAAACACTAAAAATGATCCGCAGGTGGAAAAATTCTGGTCAACAGTTGAATCGGTTACTGGAATGAATACGAGACAAATCTTTTCCCTTTTGGGCGGAGAGGTGAGCCTGGTATTTGAGCCTGGACCGAAGGATGACTTTTTCTCATTTCCACTTGGAATGTTCTTTTTGAAAGTTAAAGATGTAGCAAAACTGAATTCCGTTTTTGAAAAAATTATTGATGAGTACGATATCCAGGTAAGTGTAAAATTATCAGGTCCTGTTAGATATACCTACTGGACTCCTTCTCCTCAGGACGGACTACAACCTCTATATGGTTTTTGGGGCGATTTGCTCTTTTTGGGTAACAGTTCAAAATTACTAGATAGGATCATCGAAAAAAAATCCAGAGAGATTTCACTTCTGGATAATGAGAGCGTAAAAGTCATTGATCCCGGCTTTACTGAAAAGAATAACTCTATTACCTACATGAATAATGTCGAACTCATAAAGGTTCTGCAAAAGTTTTTGACTCTTGTCGGTATGACCGTAGCCATTGAAAATCGTGAGATGGCCTTTAAAGCGCGTGCAATTATTGAAGATATAGTCAATCCTTTATTGGAAGGGGCTAGCATGTATGATAAAAGTAGTACACGTAGCTATTTTACTCCTGAAATGGTTATTGTTGACTCAATAACAAATAAAACAATCAGCCCCGCCAACTAGAGGATTAACTCATGCTCAAGATCGTCGAGGAACTCAAGCAATTGATTCCTTTTAAAGATACCACTGACATAGGTGATGTCATTCTCATTGTCGCCAAAGAACCCCAACTCCTCGCTTATGCACATGTAAATGACATAGAAAGAGACAGTAACCGCAAGGATGAGTGGTGGCACCTGCATTTCACGATGCTGGCGATACCTTTGCAGAAGCTGACATGGACCCTGAGAACAGATCAGATGACAGGCCAGGAGATTTTTACAATGGGTGGCGAAGAGCGCTTCATTAAAGCCGTAGATTTTGGAGATAAGAGCAGTGCAATTCAGAAAATCAGCTCCAAACCTAAGAAAAAAATATTACCCCTCAAAAGAGTGAAATAATCTAAAAGCGCCGATCCAGCAGCAGGTATAAAGAAATCCGACCCAAAGTAGTTTCTCATTTCCGTTGTAATTTAAAAGCATAGTATAATTGTAGTTTTTCTCCACAGCCCTGCATCTCGTAGTAGGGTTGCTTTCATTCTCCTGCAATAAAATTCGATGTTCACCTATAATTTTCTCAAAATGATATGTGCTCTCAATATACGTATTTCGTAATATCTAGATGCCAATATTGACAATATTGACAATGTGTCTTATAAAAAACTATCTAATCAATAAATAGATGTGAGAGAAGATGAAAATTGACGAAATGAATATTTCCATTATTAACCATCTGAAAGATGGGAGGGTGCCGTTCAAAAGGATAGCTGATGATCTTCGAGTGACGGAGGGAACAATCAGAGCGAGGGTTAAAAAACTTCAGGAGGAAGGGGTCCTTGAGATCACAAGTCTTGTGGATCCTGAGGCAATTCCTGACAAATACCTTGTGATGGTTGGTGTCAAACTCAAAGATATGGATCTTGTTACTAAAGGTGAAGAGTTCAGCAAACTCCGCGGTGTAATCTCTGTATGTGTTGTCACTGGACGTTTTGATCTCATCCTCATGGTCATGTTGAAAAGAAGTTTTGGTATGGTTGAGTTTTACACTGAAGAGGTCTCGCAAATCGAAAATGTACGTTCTGTTGAGACCTTTGTTGTCTATAAAAGTTTTAATCTCAAGGTTCCACTAGCTGTCTGAAACTTTTTTATCTTTCTGTTTCTTATAATCAGAGTGACGCAAAGGAGGTGTACAGCATGAGTAGTAAAATGAAAACCACCCTGTTGCACGATTGGCATGTGGCAAATGGCGCCAATATGGCTGCCTTTGGCGCATATGATATGCCTCTTTGGTATCCTCTTGGTGTCAAAGGGGAACACCTGGCTGTCATTAATTCTGCTGGACTCTTTGATACAAGTCATATGGCTGTTGTCACTGTGAAAGGTGCGCATGCAAGGAGCTTGTTGCAGAACTGTTTTTCAAAGGATCTGGAGCGGTGTCTTGGATTAAAGAAAACAGCCTTGATTGAAGGTCGCTGTGTGTATGGTCTCTTCCTGACAAAGCAGGGCCATGTCCTGGATGACAGTATCGTTTCCCAGATTACCGATGAC
>Ga0070729_10002828_pt1 | contig 21436 bp, 23 predicted proteins | sample tdDd472_FD_66725 | JGI IMG/M metagenome (GOLD analysis project Ga0070729, IMG submission 66725) | Marine sediment microbial communities from the Atlantic coast under amendment with organic carbon and nitrate - tdDd47.2 | ecosystem: Environmental > Aquatic > Marine > Coastal > Sediment | place... | reverse complement strand
CCCAGCAGCTCGGGCAACATTGCCAGCGTGTTACAGGCTTTCGGGTTGTACTTCATCGTGCACGAACCCAGCGGGTAGAAGTGCGTATCAATAGAGAAGTTCAGCTGCGACAAACGGGTGTAATGCCGCACCACCTGCAGTTCGGAAACTGACGGCAGTGCCGGTTCTTCACCACGCAGAAACTCTTCGGGTATCTCGCCGGCGGGTGCCGCTTCGGGTGTGAAGTTGCGGCTACCGTGACGGGCGTGCCGTTCAAAAATCAGCGGCTCTACAGCTTGCAGTCCGTCTTTCAATTCATTCTGCTCAGCCACAGTTGCGCACTCCTTCTTCCGACAGCAACGCGGAGAGCGTCGCAACGTAGTTATCTATTTGCGCGGCAGTGCGATTCTCTGTTGCGCAGACGAGCAGCGCGTTGCCCAACTCCGGATAGTATGTCGATAAATCGAAACCACCGAGCACATTCTCTGCGGCCAGTGCTTCGAGCACAGGGGCTACCGGGCGGTCGAGTAATACCACTGCCTCATGGAAACCGGGGCTGGTAAACGCAGCCTCGACACCGTCGATGGCGGTGAGCCCTGCCACCAGCGTCCGGGTATTGTTCAGACATGAGGAGGCCACCTGACGCAGGCCGGTCGCACCCATCAGCGACATATAAATAGTCGCGGCGGTCACCACCAAGCCCTGGTTGGTACAAATATTCGAAGTCGCACGGGAGCGGCGAATGTGCTGCTCGCGCGCCTGCAGGGTCAGCGTAAAGCCGGGCCGGCCGTCGATATCAACAGTACGACCGACAATACGACCGGGCATCTGCCGGACGATGGCCTCACGACACACCATGTACCCGAAGAACGGGCCACCGGATGACATCGGTACGCCCAACGGCTGACCGTCGCCGCAGGCAATGTCGGCGCCTTCACTGCCGTAGTCGCCCGGCGCTTTTAACAGTGCCAGCGACATCGGGTTAGCAATCGCGATAGCCAACGCACCGTGTTCATGCGCCCAGTCGGTGAGCGCATCAACCTGCTCCAGGCTGCCGAAGAAGTTAGGCTGCTGCATAACCACTGCAGCGAACGATTCATCGCCAAGCTGCTCCAGCGCTTTAATATCAGCTACGCCGTTTTCGACAGGCAGGTCGACCAGTTCGATATCCTGACCACTGATAATGTTGAACGCCACTTCACGGTAGTAAGGGTGTACCGAACGCGGCACCAGTATCTTGCGTGATTTCGATTTGCGATTGGCGCGCACTGCCATCAGGCAGGCTTCGGCAAATGCCGTCGCACCGTCATACAACGAAGCATTCGAGACATCGAGACCGGTAAGCGCCGCCATCATCGTCTGGTATTCGTAAATCACCTGCAGCGTGCCCTGACTGGCTTCCGCCTGATACGGCGTATAAGCGCTGTAAAACTCGCCGCGGGTGGTGACTTCCCAGACCGCTGCGGGCACATAGTGATCGTAAGCACCGGCACCGATAAAACAGACGGGTCTGCCGTCGGTGTCGGCACGTTCGTGCATCAGTGAACTGATTTCGGCTTCGCTCAGTGCGGACGGCACGCCGGGCAAGCCGGGCATCATCAACTCCGCGGGGATCTCATCGAACAAGTCATCGACGTCGTTAACGCCGATGCGCCCGAGCATTGCGCTAAGGTCATCCCGTGTGTGTGGAATAAAAGGCATAAGGGGTCCTGCTGTAAAAAGGTCTGACTGACTAAAGACGGGTTAGCGACTTAGTCCTCGAGACCGGCAAGGAACTCTTCGTAGGCGACGGTATCCATCAGACCTTCGAGTTCATCTTCGTTCTCGGGCGCAACGCGGAACAACCAGCCGCCTTCATAGGGGCTCGAATTCACTTTCTCCGGTTCGTCCGCCAGATCAGGGTTGGTATCCGAAACGGTTCCGGTGATGGGGCTGTAGACATCGCTGGCCGCTTTCACCGATTCAACTACAGCAATGGCATCGCCCTTGTTGCAGTTCTGACCGTCGTCCGGCAATTCGACAAATACCAGTTCGCCCAACGCTTCCTGCGCATGATCGGTAATACCGACCGTTACAGAACCGTCTTCCTCAATACGCAGCCATTCGTGATCCTGCGTGTACTTAAGATCTTCGGGTATTTCAGACATCTGACTTCTTCTCCGCTGTCTTTGCCGCTATATGTGCGACTCTGAATAGTTTTTCTAAACTTTGTATCTACTAAAGATCGACTTTGATTTGTCCGTTACGGACAAATACAGGTTTAACGATTTCCGCGTCGATTAATTTATTGCGAATCTCTACCTGAATATTATTTTCGGCCGCAGCCGGAATTCGTGCCAACGCAATGGTCTGTTCCAGCGTCGGTGAAAATGTGCCGCTGGTGATCTCCCCGTCTCCCTCGGGCGTCACGACTTTCTGCCCATGGCGCATGATACCCCTGCCCTGCAACAGCAATCCGGCGAATTTGTGCTGCACTCCGGCAGCCTTTTGCGCCTCAAGTGCGACGCGGCCGGTAAACTCGCGCGATGCCGGCTCCCATGCCACAGTCCAACCAAGACCGGAGTCCAGCGGCGTAGTCGTTTCATCCATATCCTGACCGTAAAGATTCAGGCCGGCTTCCAGCCGCAATGTATCGCGCGCGCCCAGACCGCAAGGGCGCACTTCTGCGGCAAGCAGGCGGGCCCATAGTTCCAGCCCTACCGGGATGCTGGCGACCAGCTCAAAACCGTCTTCGCCGGTGTAACCCGTGCGGGCAACAAACAATTCGTCCTGCGAGCACGACTGGAACGGCTCCAGTTCGGCTGCCTCATCCTGCAAACCGTTCGGCAGCAGCGGTACCAACTTGCGCATGGCCGTCGGCCCCTGCACCGCCAGCATGATGTAGTTTTCGGCAGGCACGACATCGACAGTGAAGCCTTCGGCTTGTGACAGCATCCAGCCCAGGTCTTTTTCGCGGGTGGCGGCATTCACGATCACCCGATAGTCGTTGCCACCGTTGCGGTAGGTAATAAGGTCATCGATAACACCACCAATGTCATTCAGCATGCAGCTGTACAGACCTTTACCGGCAGGCTTGTCGCGCAAGCGGCCGACATCATTCGCCAGTAACTTCTGCAGATAGGCTTCGGCATCATCACCGCGCACATCAACAACCGTCATGTGCGACACATCGAACAGGCCGCAGTCAGCGCGCACCGCCAGATGCTCATCGATCTGCGAACCGTAGTGCAACGGCATATCCCAGCCGCCGAAGTCGACCATCTTGGCGCCGGCCAGAACGTGCTGCTCGTATAACGGTGTGCGGTTTCCCATGGACGGTGGTGCTCCTGAACTCTCTATCTGCAAGACTCTCTGAATCTGCAAGACACTAAAACAAGACACAAAAAAAGGCGGCAGCCGCCTTCCGGCAGCTGCCGCCCCTCTGTCCTTGGCACCTGAGAGATCCGGTACAGAATCTGTACCTACCCCTTCGGTGGACCGCCGGTAAGTCTGCTTACCGCGATCGCTCTCCAGAGCCAACCAGTCTTTCGCAATACCTTATGCCTGAGCGTTTCCGAGCGTGTTGCGCCTTCGGCGTCCGGGTACCCTGCTAGCAGCTCTTGCTAGCGGCTCCGGCTCTCTCATGCGAACCCTAGTGATTGGAAACTCATTGTAATGAGCGCGGGCGGGAAAAGCCATTGTGCCCTGCACCGTGATTAATCAGTTGCAGTTACAACGGCTTACAAAACACGGAGCGTTGATTATGGTGAACTGACGGTGTGCCGGAGTCAGTCGGCCGCCGGTCAGTCGGCCGACTGTGCTGCGGCGGGCAAGTCGCCGCCCAGGCCCATTGCGTGCTCGGCGAAGGCGCGCTTTAACGGCGGCAGTGCATTCACTGCGGCCAGACCGGCGCCACCTGCATGGGCCAGAGCCGCACCGGTATCGCTTTCGGAGGCAAACACCCGGTGCAGGGTGTTCATCAACCCCAGGGTGAACTCGTTGTCGCGCCGCCGCCAGCGTTCAAAGCGCCGCAGGTTGATGGCATCACCGGGGTCGGCAAACGGCTGTTGCAGATGGTTGCCAATAGTCTCTGCCAGAGCTGCGGCATCGAGCAGCCCGAGATTTACGCCCTGCCCCGCCAGCGGGTGAATACGGTGTGCGGCATCGCCTATCAGTGCAAAGCGCTCACCGGTGTAATTGGCTGCGTGTGCATGAGCCAGCGGGAACGCCGCGCGCGGGGTCGTGCAACGCAGTTCGCCAAGCGCGCCTGCCGTTGCTTCGGTAAGTTGTTTGGCAAACGCCGCATCGTCGAGTTGCAGTAGTTCGTCGGCATGCTGTTCGGCACACGACCAGACGATAGAGCAGCGCCCGTCGGCCAGCGGCAACAGCGCCACAGGCCCGTCAGCCAGAAAACACTGCCATGCTGTTTCCTGATGAGGTTTGTCACTGGCCACGTGGGCGACGATACCTTTTTGCCGGTAGCTATCACCCTGCGTCGTCACACCGAGCAATTCGCGCGTGTGCGAGTTCGCGCCATCGGCAGCAATCAGCAACCTTGTATGCACTTGCTCTGCGTTATCCAGATCGATAACGGCGGTATCAGTTCCGACAGTGACGGCTTTAGGAGCGGCTTCGATAATGCTGACCCGTGCAGCTGCCACCGCAGCCTGCCACAACGACCAGCGTATCCAGTCGTTCTCCACGATGTGGCCTAACACGGCACTGCCGGTTTCGGCTGCGGCAAACCGCAACGCCCGTTCGGTGTCGGGCTCGAAGTTTTCCTGCCAGACACACATGCCGGTATAAGCCTGCTTGTGCTGCTCAGGGATCGCACTCCACGCCCCGTGGCAGTTTTGCAATATCGCTGCCGACGCCAACGAGATGGCCGACACCCTTAAACCGGGTTCGGCGGGCGGCTCGCCTTGCGGCGGTCGCGCTTCGATAACAGCAATGCTGAACGTATCCGGTGCGTTCTGTTCGAGCAGTAAAGCAGCCGCTAATCCCACCATGCCGCCACCGACAATGACTGCATCGTAAGGTTGCTCTTTACTGCGTTGCTGTTCGCTCATAAACGCAACCCCCGGGATAAGCGCGTGCCGCGCCCGCTTAAGCCCATCGTGTGTCGCGCCAGTTCGCGCTTTGCCGGCGGCAGCGCATCGAAGCCAAGCAGTGCCAAACCGCGCAATGTACCGAACAATCTGCCACGACGGCCGAAGCCGCGAATCAGTCCGTCGGTAAATGCAACGACGTTGCGCTGATCGGTTTTACGCCATTCACAGTATTCGTCCTGCAGCCCGGCCAATCCGTCTTGCAGGCTCCCGCCATTGACCACCTGTTTTGCTATCAGTTCGGCAAGGCTCGCCGCATCGCGCAGGCCGAGGTTAAACCCCTGCCCGGCCACCGGGTGCAAGCCGTGTGCCGCGTTACCGATAACCACGGCATGCGGTGCGGTTAAGGCATTGCTCGTTGTCAGATACAACGGGTAACTGAAGCGCTGGCCGATACGTTTAAAGCGCCCCAAGCGGAAACCGAAACTACTCTGCAGTTCGGCAAGCATTTGTTCATCGCTGAGCGCGAGCGTGGCCTCAACCTGATCAGCGGGGCGTGTCAGCACGAAGGTATACACACCGTCCGCGCCGGGCAAAATCGCGAGCGGACCGTTTTCGGTAAACCGCTCATAGGCCATGTTGCCGGCCTTACGCGAATCGACACTGACATTGCCGATGATTGCGGCCTGCTCGTAGGAGGTGTTCTCGGCAGCAATACCCAGTTGCTCGCGAATTGCCGAACGCGCACCGTCGGCAACCACCAGCAGCGTTGCCTTAAGCGTGCTGCCATCATCCAACTCAGCGTGAATACCACTGTCGGCTTGCTCAACCTTTACAACCCGGGCAGGGCAAAACAGGCTGACTGCAGGTTTACTCTCAAGCGCTGCCCACAGCTGCGGCCCGAGTACCCGGCTCTTGATGACATGACCAAGATGGTCGACACGTTGTTGGGCCGCGTCGATGACGGCTGTACCGAAGCGCCCCTGTTCCGACACATGAATGCTGTCGATAGGCCAGGCGGCATTGTCCAGCGAAGGCCAGACGCCGAGCGTCGTCAGAATGGCTTTGCTCGAACGTGACAGAGCAATACTGCGCTCATCAAAACTTGAATCGCCTGCCGACTCCGGTGGCACTGCCTCGATGAGCGCGACCTTAATCGGCAAATCACCGAGCGCGATTGCGAGACTGGCTCCGACCAGACCGCCACCGCAGATCACGACGTCGTATTCAGCGACGCTCATCGTGGTTTCCCGGCCGCCATGAGGGCTTCGATTTCATCGGCGGCAACCGGCAACTGGCGGGTCAGCACCTCACAGCCGTCGCGGGTAACCAGCACGTCGTCTTCAATACGGATACCAATGCCGCGATAGCACTTCTTGATGCGCCGGTGCCGCTCGGAAATATAAATGCCCGGCTCAACGGTCAGCACCATGCCCGCTTCGAGCATGCGCCACTGGTCCGATACTTTGTAATCACCGACATCATGCACGTCCATACCGAGCCAGTGGCCGGTGCGGTGCATAAAGTAAGGCCGGTACGCCTGCTTGCGGATTAACGTTGCCAGCCCGCCTTTCAGAATGCCGAGGTCTTTCAGGCCGCGGGTGATCTCGCGGACAGCGGCATCGTGAAATTCGTGCCAGGAGTTGCCGGGCGCCACACAGTCTAGCGCCGCATCGTGCGCTGCCAACACGACCTCATAGAGCTCGCGTTGCGGTTCACTGAACCGGCCGTTCGCCGGAAAGGTGCGGGTGATATCCGATGCGTAGTAATCATTTTCACAACCGACATCGGCAAGAATCAGATCGCCGTCTTCAATCTGCCGGTTGTTCTCTATGTAATGCAGCACGCAACCGTTTTCGCCCGAACCGACAATCGGCTGATAGGACGGTTGCACACCATTGCGACGAAACTCGTACAGGTATTCCGCTTCAAGTTCGTACTCATGCATGCCGGGCTGGCATGCCTGCATCGCCCGCTTGTGCGCACCCACAGCGATCTTGGCAGCGCGCCGCATTGCGCTGATCTCCGCACGGCTCTTATACAGGCGCATGTCATGCAGCATGTGATCCATCGCGATGAACTCATCGGGCACGTGCACGCCGGGGCCACCCTGTGCGCGCAGGTCACCCACCCAACCGAGCAGCCGGCTGTCGAACTCGGGATGCGCGCCCATCGTGTAATACACCCGCTCGCAGCGTTCTATCAGACCCGGCAGGATGTCATCGATATCGCTAATCGGAAACGCGTCATCGGCGCCGACCTGTTCGATCACACCATCAGGACCGGCGCGTTTGCCATCCCATAGCTCCCGCGCGGCATCGCGCTCGCGGCAGAAGACGATAAATTCGCCCTCCTCACGGCCCGGCACGAGTACCGCGACTGATTCCGGTTCGGCAAAGCCTGTGAGGTAATAAAAATCGCTTTCCTGGCGGAAGGCGTACTCGACGTCGCGATTGCGGGTCTTGATCATGGCTGACGGCAAAATGGCAATACTGCCTTTACCCATCATGCGCATCAGTTGGCGGCGGCGTTTAGCGAATTCCTTGGTGTTCATCGGCAAAAGGACTATCAGGAATCAAGCTTGGCTTCATTGCCGCGGAGATCGGCGCTTTCTTCGAACAGCAGCTGCACACTCACCCGTACATACTCGATCAGTTCCATAAAATTGGTTTCATGGTCAGTAGAGGCATCATCAGGATCCGTTGCTGCACGGGTTATCTCGCTAAAGTCAGTGAGAATCTCTTTCGCCAGAGGTGTTTTGAACACGCGTTCCACAGCCCCTTTGTCACCGCCGGAGGCCAGCGCCAGACCGTGCAGAAAGCCCTGACACCAAAGTGCCAGTGCGCGCGTACGGTTATCGAGCAGTTCATCATCGTCCGGTATCAGCAAGTCGAATGCCATTTCGCCTTCTTCCAGCATCCGGAAACTGGTCAGCGCCAGTTCGCCGAGCGTTTTCGCGCTCTCATTCCGCAAAGCGTTGTCGGGATCTGTATCGGCCAGCGACTCCTTGAGCCACAGTGCGCCGGCATGCGGGCCCAATAAAACTGCAGCGCCGCAGAAACTGCCGTGCAGCTCCGCAGGCTCGGACATCATGCCGCCGCGCTCCACAGAGGTCTGGACCGCATCGTATTCAGGTAAACGGGGCTTGGCGCCACTCATCTTTCAGGTTCCGTCGCCGGCAGTTATAACCGCCCGGCGCTTGCTTATATGTAGTTATTCGTAAGGTATTGCTTGTGTTCCGGCCGGAGCCCGCCGGTCGGGTTGCATATCGTAACACCCGCGCCCGCTTTTGGCTGCCGCCTGAGAAAACCGTCTGTATAGCAAACGCCGCGGGGGTTTGATTTAACCTTTGTTTCACCGCTATTTGACCATGAGGCATAGCAGACACTATATTGACCGCCATGTCTGAAGATCTCGACAAAGTGTTCGGTCAGGAATTACAGCGCCTCGAGAAGCGCCTGGATGAACTGGTCGTCATCTGTACCCAGTTAAAAGACGAAAACCGGTCTCTTAAAGAGCGGCAGGATTCGCTGATCGCTGACCGTGCCACTCTGCTGCAGAAAAACGAGCAGGTGCGAGCACGGGTAGAGGCAATGATTGGTCGTCTGAAAGCGATGGAGTCAGGTTCATGAGCGCAGCGCAGGTCAACGTAAAGATTCTTGAGAAAGAATATCAGGTAGCTTGCTCGCCGGAAGAACGCGGCGATCTACTGGACTCGGTTGAACTCCTAAATGTCAAAATGAAAGAAATCCGTGACGGTGGTGGCATCACCGCATTGGACAAGATTGCCATCATGGCAGCGCTAAACCTGGCAAATGAACTGATTCAGTCGCAAGGCAAAGGCAACGCTCTCGAGAGTAACGCTAAACAGCGCATCTCGGCGATGCGCGAACGCGTAGAAGTTGCATTGCAGGATAGCCAGCAACTCGAACTCTAGTTCACGCGGCCCTCACACCGGCCACCTGCACACACCCGCTAAACCAACCCTTCCGGCCCCCGGCGTTCTCCCGCACCGCATCGAAGCCAGAGGCGTGTCACAGTTTCGCCCCCGGTGCAGACACTTCGTTAAATACTGCTAACGCCGTCATCCGAATTTTGCTAACTTAACTGTTACCTCCTGCGGTGTTCGATAAGGGCCTGGATCCCCTCGACCCTAATTATCAATATCGGGGTTATGTTCTGTAGGTAAGTTGTGTGCAATACCGCCTTGAGCGGATAGCCTGGACTGCCACGGCTGACCCCACTTGTTGCTCCGGTTCGAGAGCAACGGCGCTACCGGCACAGGCGGGAGGTCTTATTTTTTCTTTCGGGTTTTTTCTTTCCGGTTTTTTCTTGCCGGTTCTTTCTTAGCGGTTTAGTTGTTTAAAATTTTCCCGATGCCTTAAGCGCCAGGCACACATCGTTACAACAAAACTCATGACCGCAGCCGACGATAAATTAAAACAAAAGTTCCGCCGCCAAGTGCGCCAGCAACGCCTTGAACTCACCGAACAAGACATCAACGCTTCTGCAGCAGCAATTAATTATCAGTTGTGGCAGTTGCCCGAGTTAGCGCGCGCGAATCGCATTGCGGCCTATGTTGCGATGAATGGCGAGGCCAGTTGCGGAGCATTTTTAAGCTGCGCATGGCAACGACGCAAACAGACCTACGTGCCGATTTTGCGCAAAAATGACATGTTTTTTGCGCAACTTGCAGCAGACACCAACACGCAAAATAACCGTTACGGCATACCCGAACCTATCGTTGCGCGAAAAACGTGGCTTAAACCCAAAAATCTCGACGTAATTCTGCTGCCACTGGTCGCTTTTGACTCTGCAGGCAATCGTTTAGGTATGGGAGGCGGCTTTTATGATCGTTGCTTACGCGCCTTAAAACATAGAAAGCACTTTAAGCGCCCTCTTCTAGTCGGCGTCGCATATAGCTTTCAGCGTACCGCTACGATTCCGACCGAAAGTTGGGACATTCCGTTGGATATTTGCGTCACCGAATCCGGTGTTACACGCTTTTAGCTATAAAAACGCTGTCGTTTTCCTTTCGACGCACAAATTTTTGCTAAATCCGGGGAGTTTTTTTGATTAATTCTCGGTTTTTTTTCGTGAGACGTAGTTCAAGTTTTTAAGTTTTACAAACACGCGGAAATGCTTGTGTTTGTGGAATTTTATGGACTTTTATATATACTCGACTGCGGTTACCCCGACATTAGGAGACTGTTATGGCTGCTAAAAAGAAAGCCACCCGTAAGAAAGCTACCAAGAAAAAGGTAGTTCGCAAGAAAGCTGCTAAGAAAAAAGTAGCTAAGAAATCAACTCGTAAAAAAGCTGCTAAGAAAAAAGTAGCTAAGAAAAAGGCTAAGAAAAAAGCCACGAAGAAAAAAGCTAAAAAGAAAGTAGCTAAGAAGAAGGCTAAGAAAAAAGCCAAGAAGAAAACAAAGAAAAAAGCTGCTAAGAAAAAAGCTAAAAAGAAAGCTACTAAGAAAAAAGCCAAGAAGAAGGCTAAGAAAAAAGTAGCTAAGAAAAAAGCTAAGAAGAAGGCTTCTAAGAAGAAGGCCAAGAAGAAAGCTACCAAGCGCAAAGCCAAGAAAAAGGCTAAGAAGAAGGTAGCTAAGAAAAAGGCCAAGAAGAAGGCTTCTAAAAAGAAAGTTACCAAGCGCAAAGCCAAGAAAAAGGCTAAGAAAAAAGCGAAGAAAAAGGTAGCTAAGAAAAAGGCTAAGAAAAAAGCTTCTAAGAAGAAGGCCAAGAAAAAGGCCAAGAAAAAAACTTCTAAGAAGAAAGCCAAGAAAAAGGCTAAGAAGAAGGCTAAAAAGAAAGCCCGTCGCAGATAAGCGATAGGTTTTAGCCTAGCCGCTGCTCCACAGCGCTCCGGGGTGTAACCCCGGGTCGGGAGCCGGCAAAAAAGATGCCCGCCATGTGCGGGCATCTTTTTTTTTGGCCTGAGGTTATACCTGCGGTTATGTGCCTGCCGGCCCCTGAGCTATGCCGCAACCCCGTGGCAGGCGCGGCCAGTTCACGTTTTTTCGGACAAACAGCGTATTAATATGCCGTGCATGTTCTGCACACCACGCTCCTCTGGTTATAATTCTGCCAACGGGAGAGCAATACATGAGTCAAAACGAACAAAAGCGTCAGGCAGCCTTGGCGGCACTGGAATTTATTAAGCCTGGTTGTGTACTGGGTGTCGGCACGGGCTCGACGGTAAACTTTCTGATAGACGCTCTTCCTGATCTGAAGAATCAGATTCAGGCGGTGGTATCGAGTTCGGTTGACTCTACCCGGAGGCTCGAGGAGCACGGGTTTGAAGTTTCCGACCTGGGCAACGTTGGAAAATGCGATGTGTATATCGACGGCGCTGACGAGGCTAACAAGCACTTCCACCTGATCAAAGGCGGTGGCGGCGCCCTGACCCGCGAGAAGATTATTGCCGGCGCATCACGGAAGTTCGTCTGTATAGTCGATGACACCAAGCTGGTCGGTGTCCTCGGCGGATTCCCGCTACCTATTGAGGTGATCCCGATGGCGCGCTCGTTTGTCGCGCGCGAAGTCATTAAATACAGAGGTCAGCCCTTGTGGCGGGAAGGCTTCATTACCGACAACGGCAATGAGATTCTCGACGTGCACAACCTGAGCATTACGAATCCGGTAGATATGGAACAGCGTCTGAGCCTGATACCGGGCGTTGTTACTGTTGGCATCTTTGCGCATCGGCCTGCCGATGTACTGCTGTCCGGCGGACCGAAAGGCGTTACCCGCCGGGACCGTTAGACAGGTTCAATAGTCACAGTATAGAAAGCCCGCAGACGCGGGCTTTTTTTATGGGCGTTCTCAAATCGAACCCGGCGCGTTTTCTCTATCCCTCTCCCCCAGCCAATAAAAAACCCGCCGGAGGCGGGTTTCTTTTATTGGCTGGGGGAGAGGGATTCGAACCCCCGCTGGCGGTGTCAGAGACCGCAGTCCTACCACTAGACGATCCCCCAATAGGGATAACGTGGCTTTAACGTTTCGAGAACTGGGTAGCGCGACGTGCTTTGCGCAGACCAACTTTCTTACGTTCAACCTCACGAGCGTCACGGGTAACAAAGCCGGCAGCGCGCAGTGCTGGGCGCAGCGCCTCGTCGTTGTCCATCAAAGCTCGGGTCAGGCCGTGGCGAATCGCGCCGGCCTGACCAGTGGTGCCGCCGCCGCGAACAGTGACAGTAACGTCAAACTTGTTCTCAGCATCTACAACTTCCAGCGGCTGACGCACAATCATGCGCGCAGTCTTACGACCGAAAAAGTTGTCCAGCGACTTACCATTAACCGTAATTTCACCGTTACCGGGGCGAATAAAGACACGTGCAGTAGAAGTCTTTCTGCGTCCGGTACCGTAATTAGCCTGTGTGCTCATTAATACGTTTCCAATTAAGCTTGAATTTCAAGCGGCTGCGGCTGCTGTGCCGCATGGGTGTGTTCGGGACCTGCGAATACGCGCAGCTTCTTGAGCATGGCGCGACCCAGCGGGTTCTTCGGCATCATGCCTTTAACAGCCAGCTCGATAACCTTCTCGGGTTTTTCTGCCAGCAGCGTCTTCAGGTCGACAGATTTCAGGTGACCCACGTAACCGGTGTGACGGTAGTAGATCTTGCCTTCCAGCTTGTTGCCGGTAACACGAATCTTGGCTGCATTAATAACAACCAGGTAGTCGCCTGTATCAACGTGCGGGGTGTATTCGGGCTTGTGCTTGCCACGCAAACGCGTAGCCAGCTCGGTCGCGAGACGGCCAAGGGTTTTCCCCTCCGCGTCGATCACGTACCAGCCGCGCTGAACCTCGGCAGGTTTTGCAGAAAAAGTCTTCATTAATTAATGCCTTAGGGCGTATGTAATAGGGCTCTCCGACGCACTGACCATCGGAAGGGCGGCAATCATACTGGTGTTTACACCCTATTTCAACGGTTTAGGGGCAATTTCCACCATATACAGGCCATAGCCCATGATTATCTAAGTTATTGTTTTAGAAAGAATAGTCCAGATTAATAGCGGTAATCGTATCGGTTTTATCGGTTCCCGGCACCACGTCGCTATTGTGCTGGTAGGTAAATGACAGCGCCAATGCCAGTGCACCGTAAATTGCCGCCTTCACCTCGGTAACCGCAATGGTAAAGGTGTTGCTCCGGCCTGATGAGACTTTCAGGGTCTGACTGAAGCTGGAAGTTTCAGTGATGTTCCACTTGTAGTCGCCGCCTAAACGAATGATCCCCTCACTGATCTTTTCCAGATCTTCCGGCTTGGACTGCTGCCAACCGGCACCGATCTCGGCGTTCAGTAAATGCTTCTTGGTTTTCAAAATACGGCGGCCGTAACCAAGTGCTGCGAACCGCTGGTAGTCGTAACTGCTGAAGCGGTCATTGATCGACTCAAGCCGACCAAAGCCGTAGTTAAACTCGGTAAAGTCGTACTGACTGTTCCAGCCAAGACGATAATTCTCGGCCGTCTTGTCGTTTTCGGATTCTGATGTGAAGGCACGACCGGTCAGCTCGTGATGCCACTTCACAGCATCGTAGTTAATACCAAACTCGAAGTTGAACGACGAGCTTTCGCTGTTGCCGGAGGTAGCAAGATAGCCAAGTGCCACACTGCCGGACCACGGACCTTCATCTTTTTCATCCTGAGCTGCAACCGGCTGCAGCAATGTTGTTAGCAGCAGAGCGCCCGCAAGTGCGCGCGTAATTAATACGTTCATCTGAGAATACCTGATTTGTTTTGACTGACCGGCCCGGAGCTATGCCGGGCAGGATCGATTCGGGCCGCAAATGATACCGGTAATCTGCAGGAGTAAACAGGCTGAAACGTGTACCATTAGCTCATGTCCGGTGAGCGCACAGTTTCCCCTTTAGACCGTCTGCTTGGTGAAGTCGATAAGGCGCTGCGCGTGTCGTTCAGCAGCGCCCGCGAGCACACAGCAAACCCGGCTGGCGATACCGCAGAAGCCGGGTTGTCGGCAGATGAACGCCGCGAGGCAGCAGCACTGATGCGGGTCAACCATGCCGGAGAAATCTCCGCGCAGGCGCTCTACCGGGGTCAGGCGCTCGTCACCAAAGACCCTGAGTTGCGCGCACAGCTGCTGACGGCGGCTGATGAAGAGCATGACCACCTCGCGTGGTGCGAAGAGCGCGTCAGCGAGCTCGGCAGTCATACAAGCTTTTTAGCACCCTTCTGGTACGGCGGCTCATTCGTGCTGGGGTCAGCCGCAGGGCTGGCCGGAGATGCTATCAGCCTCGGTTTTCTGGCTGAAACCGAACGCCAGGTAACCGGTCATCTCGACAGTCATTTGCAGCGCTTACCTGAAAATGACGAACGCAGCCGTAAGATTGTTGAGCAAATGCGTGAAGACGAAATCAAACACAGCACCCATGCAGTTGAAAGTGGTGCCGCCGAGTTACCACCGCCGGTAAAAAATGCGATGCAACTCGCATCACGTGTCATGACGACACTCGCTCATCGCATCTGATCACCTTTGGTCGCCTCCGGGCCTTGCAACGCGCGATTCACTAGCAAATCTGCATTATTGGCAGCTTTAAGTCAGTCAAACGGCTTAAATGCTTGCTCTTAGTGGCGAAAAAGTTTACAAAAGATGTCGGGTTATTAAGGAGACATAAGATGGCAGCGGCCGGAAAGGTTTTGAGTGACATTCCTGCAATTAACAGGTTTCTTACCTATTGCAGAGTGCGCACCGTTCCATCCAAAACGGTAATGATTCATGCGGGGGATACCCCGGACACGCTTTACTACATCGTCGATGGATCAGTAGAGGTCATGATCGAGGATGAAGACGGCAACGAAATGGTACTGGCGTACCTGAACAAAGGTCAGTTCTTCGGTGAAATGGGCCTGTTCCATGAAGAACCGCAGCGCAGTGCCTGGGTTCGCACACGTATCGAATCGGAAGTAGCAGAAATGACGTACTCCCGGTTCCGCCAGATCGCCAGCGAAAACCCCGGTCTGGTATTCGAGCTGGCAACACAGCTTGCTACCCGTCTGGACCGCACCAACCGCAAACTCGGCGACCTCGCGTTTGTCGATGTAACCGGTCGTGTGGCACACGCCATTATGGATCTGTGTAACGAACCGGACGCGATGACGCATCCGGAAGGCATGCAGATTAAAGTCAGCCGGCAGGAGTTATCACGACTGGTTGGCTGCTCCCGCGAAATGGCGGGGCGCGTGCTGAAGGTGCTTGAAGAGCAGGGTCTGGTAACAGCCAGCGGTAAGACCATCGTGGTCTATAACGTGCGGCCGAAACAGACTATGTCTGCTTAAGTCTTTACGACAAATAAAAAAGCCGGCCCTGAGCAATCAGCGCCGGCTTTTTTGTGTCTGTAATTTGCAGCTACTTTGTACTCGGACATCAGGTAACTCTTGTCTCCTTAGAGCTATCGCAATGCGTCACCAAGAGTTACCTGACGCCCTCGATTGACCCTCTTAGCGGCAGGCAGTAGGCAATAGCTTGTGGCTGCGTCATCGGCAGCACTGGAGACAGGACGTCGAAAGTGCGGACGGTGATTCGACGAGCGCAAGGACGCGCGAGGAGATTAAGCAGCAGCAGGCTAGTGCTTGCTGCCAGAAAAACTAACCAGAAAAACTAACCAGCCAACTGGGCTCTCATCTGAGCGATGGTGTCGGCGTAGTCGTCGGTATTAAAGATCGCCGAGCCTGCGACGAACGTATCGGCACCGGCCGCAGCAATGTCGGCAATGTTGTCGATCTTCACGCCACCGTCAATTTCGAGCAGGATCTCTCTGTCCTGAGCATCGATCAACGCACGGGCTTTGCGCAGCTTGTTCAGCGCTTCGGGAATAAACTTCTGCCCGCCGAAGCCGGGGTTCACCGACATGATCAATACGAGGTCGAGATTGTCGAGCACGTGATCGAGCCAGCCCAGCGGTGTGGCCGGGTTAAATACCAACCCCGGTTTACAGCCGGCTTCACGAATCAGGCCGATGGTGCGGTCAACATGTTCACTGGCTTCCGGGTGAAAGCTGATATACGTGGCACCGGCATTCGCGAAATCCTGCACCAGACGATCAACCGGGCTGACCATCAGATGTACGTCAATCGGTGCGGTGACGCCATGGTTGCGTAACGCTTCACACACCAGCGGGCCAATCGTCAGGTTCGGCACGTAGTGATTATCCATGACATCGAAATGCACGATGTCGGCACCGGCGGCCAACACGTTGTCGACTTCTTCACCCAAGCGCGCAAAGTCGGCGGACAGGATGGACGGGGCTATCAGATATTCACTCACGGCTAGGTCTCTTCGGTAATTCGGTTAACTCAGGGCATTGTAGGCAGGTGCCCGGATTATTTAAACCCGCGGGTGTCTTTGACCTTGTCATAGGCCGCGTTGATCTCGCGGGCCTTTTCTTTGGCGACCTCGAGCATCGACTCCGGCAGCCCTTTGGCAGCCAGCTTGTCGGGATGATGTTGGTTCATCAGCCGGCGGTAGGCCGTCTTGACCTCTTTATCGGTTGCCGACGACTCAATGCCCAGTGCTTTGTATGCTTCGGCCAACTCCTGCGCAGGGTCGACCTGATTCTGGCGACCACCGCCGAAGCTGTGCTGGGCCCGCATGATTGCTTCCATCTGCGTGAGCTCAACCCGGCTGATCCCCAAACCGGAGGCAATCCGCCACAGCGAATCACGCTCGGCGGAGTGAATCGAACCCTTGCTAAGCAACAGATGGAACTGGATTTCGAGAAAACTACGGATCAGCAGCTTCTGACCGCCGCAGGCGCTGCGCAGCTCTGCAACCTGCGCGTCGAGATTGAACCCGGGCTCTTTGCCCTCGGCGAACAGCCCAATCGCGTCACGGACCTCCTCCGGCCCCAGACGCATCTGATGCATGATGCTGCGGGCGATCTGGATTTCCTGCTCCGACACCCGGCCATCGGCTTTCGCCAGGTGCCCCATGATGCGGAAGGTCGACTCAAAGAAGACTTTCCGCACGTTAGCACCGGCAGCACCGAAACTCAGGCCTGTGGCCCCGGCCCGCGCCTTATCGAACTGGTGCCCCCACAGCACAGCCAGCCCGATAAGAGGCACCCGTATATACCCGGGCATACCCGCTGTAAGCCAAAAGCTGAGCATTCCGGCAATCAGTTTTCCCGACCAGGGCATCAATCTGTCCGTGTGAATGGTTTTCTGCCGGTTATCCGGCAGCTACAATAGCGAGCCTTGCCACATCGCTCCAAGGCGAACCCAAAAAAGGCTGACCATGGCTAAATCTTCGACTGACGCGCTCTACGAATCGAGTGTGACAGGGCTTACCCGTCTGAATCAAGGCAAGGTGCGCGACATTTACGCAGTAGACGATGAACATCTGCTGATCGTAACAACCGATCGCCTCTCCGCATTCGACGTGATCCTGCCTGATCCGATTCCGGGCAAGGGTGCTGTGCTCACGCAAACCTCAAATTTCTGGTTCGAGCGCACCAAAGGCATCGTCGATAATCACCTCACCGGTAAAACCGCGGCCGATGTCGTACCGGATGCAGCCGAAGCTGCTGCCCTCGAAAGCCGCTCGATCGTTGTAAAACGCCTTAAGCCGCTACCGATTGAAGCGGTGGTTCGCGGTTACCTGATCGGTTCCGGTTGGAAGGACTATCAGAGCACCGGTGCCGTCTGCGGCATCGAACTGCCCGAGGGGTTGGAGATGGCCGCGCAACTGCCCGAACCGATCTATACGCCGGCGACCAAAGCCGAGGTCGGCGACCATGACGAAAATATCAGCTACGAGAAAACCGTCGAGCTGATGGGCGAGGAACTGGCGTCGAAAGTGCGCGATCTAGCTATCGAGGTGTACCGCAGTGGCGCCGAGTACGCACTGACCAAAGGCATCATCATTGCCGACACCAAATTCGAGTTCGGCCTCGACAATGACGGCAAGCTGTATCTGATCGACGAAGTCATGACGCCGGATTCGTCGCGTTTCTGGCCGGCTGAGCAGTATCAGGTAGGCATTAGCCCGCCCAGCTTCGACAAGCAGTTCGTGCGCGACTATCTGGAAACGCTGGATTGGGACAAAACCGCACCGGGGCCGTCACTGCCCGCCGATGTTGTTGCAAAAACGGCGGAGAAGTACCGCGAAGCGATGGAACAGCTTACTGCTTAAGCGGGCTTGCGCAGCTTCGCCCGGACGAACAACAGCAAGCGCAGTAACCACAGCAACGCAGCGGCACTAAACGCCAGCGAGAACAACTGCACTCTCGAAACCAGAACATCCTGAGCTTCAGGCCACTCACGGTCGAAGCGTTCGAATTTGGGCATTACCTCCACCCGTGCGCACTCGGCTGCCTCCCTTTCACACACCCACTCCGATGAAGCCAGTGGCTCACCGATTATCGGGTGCGCTACGGTACAAATGCAGCTCTGCCGGAATGATGCCAACTCCTGCTCGACAGACTGCAATACCTGCCATGCGCTGTAGCTGGCGAGCATGGCAAGGAGTGCCGCAAGTGTCGCCACCCAGGTAGCAATATGGAAGATTCTGCTCAACGTATTCTCCGCCGGCTAAGGTACAATCGAATTCAGTCAATCCGCACGGGAGAATACGTTGGACGCGATTACCGAGCAAATCGAAGCCTGGTTGTGGAGCCCGACCTTCAACCGGCTGACAGGCCCGGCGCTATATGCGGTTAAAGCGGTCCGGCTGGTCTATGCGCTGCTGCGCGATGCGATCTTCAGCACCCTGACACTCCGCGCGATGGGGCTTGTGTACGTCACCATTCTGTCCGTCGTACCGCTGCTGGCACTGGTGTTCTCTGTACTGAAAGGCTTCGGCTTTCACAAGCAGATCGAACCTTTACTATATAACTTCCTGGCGCCGCTGGGCGATCGCGGTGTCGAACTGACCGATCAGGTCATGGGTTTCGTCGACAACATTAAAGGCGGCTTGCTCGCCGGTGTGGGCCTGGCCGTGCTGGTTTACACATCAATCTCGATGATCAAAAAAGTCGAGGACAGCTTCAACTATGTGTTCCGCGTCGAAACTGCACGAAGCTTTATGCAACGCTTCAGCGAGTACTTAAGCGTTTTGCTGATCGCGCCCATCATGATGGTCGTGGCTATGGGCACCATTGCCTATGTCGGCAATCTGAGCGTGGTGCAGGACGCCTCCAGCTACGAGGTTGTCAACGAAACCATGCTGCTCGTAGGCAAACTGATGCCCTACGCAATCATTGCCGGTCTGTTTACCTTCGCCTACATCTTCATTCCGAACTCCAAAGTAAATTTCTGGGCTGCGCTTGGCGGCGGGCTGACGGGCGGTTTCCTGTGGGCAACTGCGGGAGCGATGTTCACCGAGTTCGTCGTAACTTCCACCCGCAATGTGACCATCTACGCTTCGTTTGCGATTGTCATCGTCGCGCTGGTCTGGCTGTACGTGTCGTGGCTGATCCTGCTGATCGGGGCACAAACCGCGTTCTATCTACAGAAACCGGAATACATCCGCATCGGCTACACCCAGCTGAACGTCAGCAACCGTCTGCGTGAGAAAATTGCGCTGGCACTGATGCTGGAAGTCTCGCGTGTGTTCCGCACCGGCGGTAAACCGGTATCCGTCGAGACCATCGCCAAGCAGATAGATTTACCGGCGTTGGTCATCGGCCCGACCCTGCGCCGCCTGCTCCGCGCCAATCTGGTGATGTATACAGGTAAAGACGGGCTGGTGCCTGCGCGTGATCCGGCCACCATCAATATGGCGGAGGTACTCGGCGCAGTGCGCAATACCCAACAGGGCGATATTTTTCCGAAGGGCAACTGGCCGCTGCACGTCAATGAGGTCGACAGGAAAATCAACGATGCGCTGATTGAGAGCTACGAAGGCCAGAGCCTCTACGATGTGCTCGACGACGACTCCGGGCCGGAACTCAGCCCACCGGCTTAACTGCCGGCTATCGTCATCTTGTTCAGCAGCAGCGAACCCGTCTGGATCGTGCTGCGCCGGTCAACGTCGTTAGCCACAGCCACAACGTTATTAAGCATCTCCGGCAAGCTGCCGGCAATGGTGATCTCGTGAACAGGGTATTGCAGCTCACCGTTCTCGACCCAGAACCCCGCCGCACCACGTGAGTAGTCGCCGGTAACGGGGTTAACGCCCTGCCCCATGAGTTCGGTAACGAGCAAGCCGGTGCCCATCTCGGTGAGCAGGTCATCAAAGCCTGCATCAGAATGACTCACCAGCAAATTGTGAATACCGCCGGCATTGCCGGTGGACTGCATTCCGAGCTTGCGCGACGAGTAGCTACCGAGCACGTAACCCTGCAACACACCGTCAGCGACCAACATACGCTCGCCGGTAGCCACGCCCTCACCGTCAAACGGTGCACTGCCGGGAGCCGCCGGAATGTGCGGAGCTTCCTGAATACTGATGTGGTCTGCCATCACCTGCGTATTCAGCGAGTCGAGCAAAAAGCTGGCTTGACGGTACAGTGCACCGCCGCTGATAGCGCCGATAAAATGGCCGAATAAACCCCGGGCCAGACGGGCAGGAAACAGAACCGGCGCGTCAGTGGTAGCTAACTTGCGCGAACCCAGACGACTGACAGCGCGCCGCCCGGCTTCCCGGCCAACATTGACCGGAGCATCCAGACGCGTCGGATTGCGGGACGAGGTGTATTCAAAGTCACGCTGCATCTCTGTACCTTCACCGGCCAGTACCGAACAGGAAATGCTGTGATAGGAGTCAGGATAACCGCCACTGAATCCCAGACTGTTGGCATAGACCTGCGCACCCTCTGCCACGCTGACGGTTGCGCCTTCGGAATTCGTGATGCGCTTATCGACGTCGAGTGCAGCCGCTTCACCGGCAAGCGCCAGATCAATAGCAGCCGGCACACTGATCTCCCACGGGTGATACAGCGACAGATCCGGGTAGTCCTGCGCCAGCAAGGCCGGGTCGGCGAGGCCCGCACAATCGTCCGCTGCTGAAAAGCGCGCCATCGAGCAGGCCTTGGCAACTGTTTCGCTGATGGCGGCACCGCTCAGGTCGGAAGTGCTGGCGTTACCTTTACGCTTGTCGAAATAGACGCTCACCGACAAGCCCTGATCGCGATGATGCTCGAGCGTTTCCACTTCCTGCATCCGCGCGGTAACACTAAAGCCCTCGCCCTGACTCAGACTCACTTCCGCTTCGGCGGCACCGAGGCGCTGTGCTTCGGCCAGGGCTTGCGCTGCCAGATCTTCCAGTTGCGGGAGGTCGAAATCGCTCATGCGTTGATTCCTAGACGGCCAGGCGGCCGGGACAGGTCGTAAAGAAGTAATTCAAGCGACGATTGTAGCCAAACTTTGCGTCCGAAAGGGCGCCAATGTGTAATGGCCCGGATGACGACAGTCTAGCGGGGGCCGTCCTTATATTCTGTCGGCTTGGCAGCCTCAGCATCGTCATCCAGATCATCGAC
>Ga0070729_10002825_pt1 | contig 21451 bp, 14 predicted proteins | sample tdDd472_FD_66725 | JGI IMG/M metagenome (GOLD analysis project Ga0070729, IMG submission 66725) | Marine sediment microbial communities from the Atlantic coast under amendment with organic carbon and nitrate - tdDd47.2 | ecosystem: Environmental > Aquatic > Marine > Coastal > Sediment | place... | reverse complement strand
GCGTTTGCGGCGGGGGTGGTCGCGGTATCTTCCTGCGCGGCGCAGGGCTGCAACCACAGTGCCTGCACTGCCATCAACATACATATCAGCCCCGTGCTAGGACGAATCACACTACGATAATCCATGGATGTTTCCGATCATGGATGCTGCTGTCTAACCTTCAGGCACATACCCTAAATGATTTTTGGGAAATAGTCCAATGGGGGGAGGGGATAACCTTATACATACTGCCCTTCGAGACAGCCGCAGTTGATCCGAGGGATTAAACCTCCAAAGATGTTTTGGGTCTCGAGGGCTGGTGCCCTCCCCGTTAAAACCAAAGGCTTCCGGTTTCAGCCACCGGGAGGGGGCGTGGCTATGGAGGTGGTTGACTCCGGTGTTGCTGCTTTCGGTTCTGCCGTATCGGGTTTTGCATCGTGCTGCGGCGCGGCAATGGCCGGGCCTTGCGGAGAATCCGTGTTTTTTGGTTGATCTTTCGGGGCCTCACATGCCGTACCCGGCCGGGCCTTTATGAGACCATGCTTCTGAGGTTCAAAACCTTTGGGAAATATGGTTTTGTCGCTGTAAACCGATTTCGGCCACCAGACCGTTCTGAAGTTTTTCAGCAGTGCCCCTGCGGTCTCCACTTCATCCAATATGTCGTCTTTTCTGTCCCCGCGGAATTTGTATGCCGTGTAGGCTGCCTGCAACCTGGAGGCGGAAAGGTCTCTGGTGTTTTTGTGGGTTTGGGTCAGACGCTTTATGATGGTATTCCCGTCAGCGGCAAACACCGCATCACAAAGCCGGGATTGATTAAAAATCACACCGTTAAATTTGTTCCACACACAAAAGAAATCCCTTGAAGAAACAAAATGGAATCGTGCTCTGCTCAGGTTGGAAAGAATGATTGTGGCATGAGTGAGGGACGTTTTGTAGAAACTGGTCTTTGTAAGGGTGGTGTTTACCATGATGCTTCCTTCCAGATCAGCCATCTGAAAATTGGCCCCCGCAAGGTTGGCATCGCTGAAATTTGCGCCTTTGAGCAGGGCATGTTCAAAATTCGCCTTGGGAAGAATCGCTTTTCTAAAGTCTGCTCCCTGTAAATCCCGACCGCTTAAATCAACGCCTTCCCACCGTTCTTCGGCCATTCTGTGATACACCCGTTGCCCGTCATCCTGATATGTTTCGCGGTATTGTGCCTGTTGTTTCAGGGTGGATAATTGCTGGCTGGAAAAATCCGGCTGTCCCCAGCATACAGGGATAAGGGTCTTCACTTTTTTCCAGCGGTTGCAGCCCGCCGAGGAATCGGAAAACCACAGATTTTGCGCGAGTAAAAAAAATGCCAGGCCACAGTAGGCCACCAGCCCCGCGACTCTCAGTACGCCCAATACGCCGGGGGAAATTCTTCCGCCTCCTTTGCATACCTGCAATTTGGAGCTGTAATAATGGTATACCGAAAAGCCCAAAGCGGTGAGCACAAGCACAAAAAGCGAGACCAGCACAAGCCACTGGCGAACCGGGAGAGTACGGATAAATATGGCAAATACTGTCAGTGGCATAAGGCAATAGGTCGCAAAAACCGCCACTGACGCTTTAAAGCGACCCGACTCTTTGATTTTGCGTTGCCCTTCCTGCTGCGCCCAGTAGTCACGCCGCCAAAATTCAAAGGCATCGTTCAACAGCCAGGGGTACATTTTTTGGCCAAGGGTCAGCCGGTCCGGAAAGCGTGCGGGCATGTCCCGGAGTATTTCCACAATCTTGTGGGCATGCAAATGGAAATACACAAAAACAAACAAAGAAGTAAAAGCCGCCCCAAAGTTAAAAAGCAGAGTGGGAACTTCCGCACCGAAAATAGGCAGTTTCAGTCTGCTGGTGCCCAAAATCAACTGGGCATCGGTGGTGTTGGCAAGGCTCAGCAGGGTAAAGATTGACAGGCCCACCATAAAGTACAAAATGCCCCGGGTGTTGCGACTGGCTTCCTCTATGTTTTTCATGCCGTCGCTAAAGGCATTCAATGTATCGGGCAGCTCAGCGTTTGAAAGATCTGCAGAGTTGAAATCCGCATCTTTAATCAGGACATTTTCAAATGTTGCGCTGGTGCAATCCGCATTATGGAAGCGCATGCCCATCAGGTTTGATTGACTGAACAGTGTTTTTTGGCAACTGCTCATGGTTACATCGGAGTTGCTCAGATTGCATGAGACGAATACTGCGTCATCCAGAGTGGATTCCCTGAGCCGGGAGCAAGAAAGGTCGCAGGTTTCAAAGCGGGTCTCTGTCAATTCCGATGCGCAAAGGTTGGCTCCCCGCAGATCAGAGCTGTCAAATGTTGCGTCAGTAAGCACTGTTGCCGACAGATCAGCTCCGTTAAGGGTTGCATTTGTGAAATTTGCCTTTACAAGCGTTGCATTTTGCAACACGGCTTTTGTCAGATCCGCTTCCTGGAAAATCGCATTTGGGCAGTGACAGTTTTTCAGTGTTGCCCGAAAGAGATCTGCAGAGGTAAGATTGGCATCCTCCAGACATGAAAACTCTTCAAAAACCGTATCCCGCAAATTTATACCGTGCAGATATTTACCCGTGAGATCGAGGGAGCCCAAATGGATACTCTCTGTTTGCTCCTCCTTCCATGCATTCCAGCCCGGTACATCTTCATTCAGCAGTAACTGCAATTTATCCTTGGGAACCTGTAAACTCATGGCATAACCCCGTGTACTGATGTGCATTGCGCACAAGTGACATACAAATAGATACCCGACATTGATGATGCGTTATAACAGTGTGAAAACAGTATATTCTTTTTGGCCGGATTGTAAAAGGTAATATGCGTAATTTTTATGATGCGGCGGATTCAGTGGGTCCCCGGGGGGGGCGCTCCTGCATGAGTAAAGGCGGAAGGGGGTAAGGGAAATCCTCGCTTATAGTTTGCCATGTTTTCTTCTCTCTTTCCCGTTATTTTTTTAACTCTTGCAATCATGATTTGGGAGGTATACGATTATTCTAATACGCAGCAGGCTACACCTGTGAGAATGATCTATGTTCAAGGAGTACATCATGAGTTATGTTTGGATGCTGCTGGCACTGGGGATGGGGGCTGCGGTTGCCCTTCAGGGAGGCGTCAACACCGCCATGAGCAATCGCCTGGGCACCGGCCTGACCCTGATGATCACCACCCTGCTGGTTACCCTCTTTTGCCTGATTTTGTGGATGTTCATGCCCGGACCAAAATTTTCAACCAAACTGCTGGCCGAAACCCCCTGGTACGAATACCTGGGCGGCGTGTTCGGTTTTTTCATTATATTTCTGGCGGTGGTGCTTTTCCCCCGTCTGGGCGCCGGCCTCACCCTGTCTTTGGCCATCACCGGTCAGCTTGTCTTAGCCCTGGTCATCGATCACTTCGGCCTTTTGGGTATGGAACCCCATCCCATGAACCTTGCCCGCACCGCCGGTGTGGTGCTGTTGATTTCCGGGGTAAGCCTGCTGAAGTTTTTCTAAGTCTTTAACGTTATGTAATGCACAATTTGCGTGGGGATAATTAAAAAATCTGTTACGGGCATTGCAGGCCTTTCTGTGGCAGATAAAATGCCAAGTGATATTAGCGTTATAGGGAGCTACGATATTTTTTTGATGCTTTTTTACCCTGGCTATTGACAATCTGCGTCAGGGGCATAAGGTATGACCTGCAAGTAACTCACCGGTTAGTTACTTAGCGCAGCAACCCGAAACGAAGTAGCCTGTGACCCGGAAAAGACCATGATACCAAAGCAGAAACCAGCCAAGCGCGACGCCAAACGCACCCAGGAACGCCTGCGGGCCAAAGCGGAAGAGCTTTTTGTGAAAAAGGGGTATCACGCTGTGGCAGTAGATGAAATCGCTGCTGCCGCCGGTGTTAACAAACGTATGATTTACGTCTACTTTGGCAGCAAGGAAAAACTCTACGAAGAGGTGATCGCCAGCATTTTCCGCCGTATCAAAATGCTTGATATCAACGACATACTGGCCATTGAGGATTTTCAGCAGCGGCTGGAAGCCATGATGCGCACCTATTTCAATTTTTTGCGGGACAACCCCACCTTTGTGCGGCTTTTGGCCTGGGAAACCCTGTATGTTGACAAGGATTCCATCCACCGCCTGGTGAGTCAGGCCCTGGGCGGTCTGGGCCTTATCCGGCGAATCCTGAGCGACGGTGTGGCCGCGGGTCACATCCGCAAGGACATGGATGTCCGTATGCTGTCGCTGAGCATCAACTCCCTGTTCTTAAATTTCTTTAACCTCAAACCTCTTATAGAGGAAAGCTGGGGCAAGAGCCTTGCTTCAAATGAAGCCACCGAAGCGGTGCTGAATCATACCATCCGGCTGGTGTGCCGTGGCATGCTGCCGGAACCCGAACACGCATAATAGTATTTTTCATATAGCAGTTAGCAGTTGAAGGAGTATCTTCCATGAAACCCACCCTGTCTTCAAACACCACATCCGGTTTTCGCCCTGTATACACAATCCTCGCCCTTGTGCTTCTGAGCGCGTCTTTTATGACGGCAAGCTGCTCAGATGCAGACCAGGACGTGGTGCTGACCGGGCTTGTGGACGCCACGGAAATCGATGTCGCCTCGAAAATTCCCGGCCGCATCAAAGAGATGCTGGTCAAAGAAGGCGACAGCGTAACCAAAGAACAGGCCCTGGCCACTATCACCAGCGACGAAATCGACGCCAAGCTTTCTCAGGTACACGCCGCCATTGACGCTGCCAACTCCCAGCTTGCCATGGCCCGCAAGGGTGCGCGGCGGCAGGAAAAACGCGCCGTGAAAAAACAGGTGGACGCCGCCCGGCATCAGGTGGAAATCACGGAAAAAATGTACAACCGCCTCAAACCCCTGGCTGAACAAAAGGCTATTCCCCAGTCCAAGTTCGACGAGGTGGAATTCAAGTACAATGTCTCCAAAGATCAGCTTGCCATGGCGGAAGCCAAACTTTCCATGGTTATGGAAGGCGCCCGCAAAGAGCAGATTGAGGCACTTGAAAGTCTGGTGAAAAAGGCCGAAGGCGTGCAGGCGGAAGTGGAAAGCTATCAAAAAGAAACCACCCAGACGGCTCCCATTGCCGGTGAAGTGGCCAAGGTGATCCTGCATCCCGGCGAGCTTGCGGCCACCGGTTATCCCATCGTGACCCTGGTGGATCTTTCGGACCAGTGGGGCGTGTTCGCGGTGCGGGAAGACCGGCTGAAAAAAGTACGGGTGGGCACCAAACTGGATGTTGAGATTCCGGCTTTGGGCGTAAAGACCACCATGGAAGTGTTCAACATTGCCGCCATGGCCGATTTCGCCACCTGGAAGGCCACTACAGACAAAAACAGCTTTGACCTCAAGAGCTTTGAGGTAAAGGCCCGGCCCGTGAAAAAGATCGACGGACTGCGCCCCGGCATGACGGTACGCTGGCGGATTCCGAAGAACTAAGCGGTCACGGTGCATGTTATGAAAACCATGGCCGTCGCCGCATGGCGACAATTCCTGCTGCCCTTCAGGCATAAACGCTATGCCATGATGCTGCTTATGATGCTGGCAATGTCCTGGGCAGGCATGGATATTTACCACAACTACACGGTCTTTGATTTGCCCGTCGCGGTGGTGGATCACGACCAGTCCCAGATCAGCCGGACCATCACCCGGTATCTGGACGCCTCCAGCCTGCTTGCGGTCACCGGCGCGGTACCCGGCAGCATGGAAGAAGCCCGGCAGATGATGATCGACGGCGAGATATGCGCTCTGATCGTTATCCCCGACGATTTCTCCACAAGCATTAAAAAGGGGCGGCAGGGCGAAGTGCTGGTTGACATGGATATGAGCAATATCCTTACGGGCCGCAATGCGTCCAAGGCCATTGCCAAGGTGCTTGGCACGGTGTCTGCCGGCATCAATATGAAGGTGCTGGGCAAGATGGGCGAGCCCACAGACAGCCAGCTTGCCCGTGTCATGCCGTTGGTGAGCGAGGACAACTACAGCTTCAATCCTGCGGCCAACTACGCGGTGTATCTGGCCCCGGGGGTGATTCTCTTTTTGCTGCACATTTACATGATACTTATGACCCTTGCCATTTTGCGCACTGGTGTCACCCGTCGTGAAATGGCCGGAGCCTTTGGCGGACTGGTTCTGCACACCCTTTTGCTGGGCATGGTATTTTTATATGTCTTGCCCCGGCAGGGCATTTATGTGCAAAGCGGTCTGCCGGTGGTGCTGGCGGCCTTTACCATCTTCCTTATCCACGACGTGGTGCTGTGTATCGGCGTAAAGATGATCTTCCGCCGGGACGTGACCGTCATGCAGGTATCGGTGTTTTTGGGCATGCTGTCGCTGATGTTCAGCGGCATTACCTGGCCATCGGACATGTTTCCCCTGCCTATACAGTATTTTGCATGGTTGCTGCCCTTTACCCCCTTTGCCAAGGGCTTCCGCATGTTCATTCACAGCTCCATGAGCTTTGAGGAGATGTCGGGCATATTCACGGCATTTGGATATCAGATGGCTTTTTACCTGTCGGTTATCGCCACGCTGTTGATTGCCTTCCGCATCGGCTCCGCCATCCTGAATAGAAAGGAGCGCAGCGCATGAAAAGCTATCTGCGTTTTTTGGGATGGGCCATAGTGGACGAATGGAAAGCGGTGCTGCGCAACAAGCTGGTGCTTTTTGTGCTGTTGGCCATTCCCATCATTTATCCGCCCACGGTGTCGTACCTGTATCAGAACAACACCGCCTTTGAGCGCCCCACCATTGTGATTGACCAGGACAACAGCAAGCTGAGCCGCACCTTTACCACCTATCTGCAGGCCACTCAGGAGATCAACATCACCGGCCGCACCGATTCGCTGGAAGAGGGCTGGGACGCCATCAAGCGACGTGGCGCCGAGATGCTGGTGTTTATTCCCCCCAACTTTTCCAGCCGTGTCAAGCAGGGCAAGCAGGCTCCCTTTAAGGTTTGGGTCAACACCGCCAACATTTTCACCTACGGCACCTCGCTGCCCGGGGTGTACGGCGCGGTGGGCACCCTTAACGCCGGGATCAATGCCCAGTACATGATGAAAAAGGGCGTGAATTCCGCTGCGGTTATCAGCAAGGTGGTGCCCATTGCCAGCGAATACCGAAATCTGTTCCATCCTTCGGCGGGTTACGGCGATTTTGTGGCGCCGGGTATCTTAATGATGGTCATATATCAGCTGATGCTCATCGGCATTGCTTTTTCCATCGGGTTCCAGAGAACCAATGGCACCTTCCGGGAGGATGCGCCCCATCCCTTTACCTACATGCTCGGCAAGGTGATTGCCCAGTCGGTGTTTTATCTGATGGGTACGGTGTTTATCTTCTTTGTGATTATTCCCGGGTTTAACTGGTCTTTGACCAGTGTGGGCAGCGGCTTTGCACTGTTTGTGATGCTTATCATTGCCATGATCCCCTTTACCGTGGCCCTGTGTTCATTGTTCAAGGATCACCTGGCAAGCTTTGAATTTCTCATGTTCATGTCCACTCCGGCGTTTCTTATGTCCGGTTTCACCTGGCCCTTTGATCAGATGCCGGTGTATTTGCAGTGGATCGCTTCGGCGCTGCCCCTTACCCCGGCCTTGCAGGCCTGGCGGATTGTGACCATGAAAAGCGCCGCCATCGCGGATATTGTCCCGTACCTGTGGTGGATGGCCGCCCTGTTTGCCGTGTATTTTGTACTGGCCATGGTGATGGTCAGACAACCCTGGAAACGCAAAGCCGCCGCCGAAACAACAAAATCTTCTGTCATCGACGCACTGCCGGACGCTTCCGGCGATACCCCATAGAGGTGCTGCCATGAATAAACGTATTGTGATGATTCCTGCTTTCGTGATTATGCTTGCCGTGCTGCCGGTATCCCCGGCCATGGCCGAAACCGTGACCCTGCAGCAGTGTCTGTCCACGGCGGTGACCCACAACAAGCAGTTGAAGGTCTCGGAATTTGAAGTTGATATCCGGGAAAACAAACGCAAAAGTATCCGGGGTCATTATTTGCCGGTTATCCAGGTGGATGGCAAGGTGATTAAATTCAATGACCGGGTGGACCTGAAGGTGGACCTCTCCTTTTTGGGGACGCTTTTGGCCGACTTTGAGATGTTTTTGTCTGATGAGGCCAAGGCATCCCTGGGAGTGATAACCCAGGAAGGCATTAAGCTGAACGTGCGGGAAGACCTGGTCTATGAAGGCGGCGTTACCGTGGCTCAGCCCCTGGGGCAGTTGTTTACAGTGTTTAGCGGTGAGCGGGCTGCTCATTCCCTGACAGAATCTGCCCGGGCAGATACCATTTCCGCCCGGCGCAAGCTGGAGCTGGATGTGGTCAGGGCCTATATCGGTCTGGTGGCCGCCACCAGCATTGAAGACACCGTTGAAGCCGCCCTGCGGCAGCTTGACGCCATGGAAACCCAGGTTGAGGGCTATCTGAAAGCGGAGCTGGTGGAACGCAACGCCCTGCTGAAGGTGCAGGTTGCCAAGGCGGAATATCAGCGGAATCTGTTTGCCGCCCAAAAGGGCGCGGACATTGCCCGGGCTGCACTGAACATGTACATGGGGCGCTCTCTTGATGCGCCGCTGGAGCCCGATGCAGAAGATCTTGGCATTGATGTGGTTGTTAACGGTGAAGTAGATCTTATGCGGCAGCAGTCGGAAGCACTTAAACTGCGCCCGGAATTGCTCAGTGCCCGCCACAGCCGCAAGGCTGCAAAATTCGGCACCTGGGCTTCAATTGGCAAGATGCTGCCGGACCTGAACCTTATTTTCCGTTATCACAACACCCAAGGCACAGGGTCCATGCAGCCGGAAAACGAATACTTCGGCGGATTAGTGCTTTCCTGGAATATTTGGGAGTGGGGCGCTTCGTATTACGACATGCGTTCCAGTCAGGCCCTTGAGGCCAAAACCGAAGCCGCCATCGCCGCCGGTGAAGACATGATCCGGCTGGAAGTACGCTCAAAGTGGCTGGAGTTGCAGGCAAGCGAAAAATCTCTTGTGGTGACGGGTATGCAGGTGGAGCAGGCTCAGGAAAACCTGCGCATCGTGCAGTTGCGCTATGATGCCGCCGAGGCCACCACAACGGAACTGCTGGATGCCCAGACCATGCTGCTGAAAGCACAGAACGAGCAGATTGTGGCAGAAGTCAATCAACGGGCCGCAACCTATGCTCTGATGATTGCCCGGGGCAAGGATCTGGTTAAAAATAAATAGGCGATACTATTTCGGCTGGTACGCGCGCAGTTTTCCATATGGAGGCTGCGCGTTTTTTTTATTCTTCGTCGCAAACCTGGGTACAGAGATTGTCCTCACATTCCCAGTGACCGTCGCAGAGCCTGTGCCAGCGTAACTCTTCGCAGTCTGCGGCAGTGGTGCAGGTGGGGTAGTCCGCCAGATCGCAGGAGCCGTTTATGCAGCGGCCCCACATGCCGAACTCCAGGGGGCAGGGCTTGTTTTCCTGACTGTAATCAGGCACAGAGGTGCAATCCCAGCAGCGGGGAGCGCCGATATAGTAGCAAACGATTTCACTGCAGATGGGGGGAGAATCGTAATGATCCGGGCTGATATAATCATCGGGCAGCAGTGGGCAGTCATCGGTCCATTCGGTATCTTTCTCGGCTTCGATGGTGTAATCCAACTCAAAGGGATCGCTGTCCAGATTCATGTCACCGTCGGTGGTCGGTTCCGTGTCCGGGGAGTCCACAGATGCATCGTCAATGTCGCCATCGCTGCCTATAACGAGGGTGCTGCGCAGCACACATATGCCTTCAATTGTACAGTAGTGGGTGGAAAGACAGTCTTCATCGCAGTCGCATAGTGCGAGGATTTCCACCGGGTCTGCACTGCTACAGCCATATGCGTACAGCAGTATGCATGCTATCGCGGTCAGAATGCCGCGTACTGAATATGTCATGTTGCCGATTCCAGATGTATATATTGTTTCTAAATCTACCTGCTTGCTGCGGCATATTGTGCCACAGTGGTACGGATTTATCAAGAAATGTGTCATGACTATGTAACCGGAGTCTGAAAGCCGTTGACTGCGGGACGTTTTTGGGATACCTACTAAACTATATGCAACGCAACAGCAGGCGCGAACAACATGGAAGCAGGCAGGGGTTTTGGAGGAATGGAACGGACACGGGCTGATCATGTGAAGTATCTGGGGATAACCGCAGCCATAGGCCTTGCCTATTTCGGTACCGCCGTTGTGGGCTATGCCCTGTCGGAGCACGCCGGATTTGCATCCCCCATCTGGCTTCCCTCGGGTATTGCTCTGGCCGCCCTGTTGGTGATGGGACTGAAATACTGGCCCGGCGTTGCCCTGGGCGCCATGGCTGCGGCATTTTATGGCATGATGTTACAGGGTGTCGAAAACCAGTCGGCCATCGGATTTGTTACGGTTATGGTGGGAGCCAACAACACCATGGAAGCGGCGCTGGTAGCGTGGTTGATTAACCGCTTTGTGGGTTGGCATGTGTGTTTTAGCACCTTTAGAAACACCCTGGTGTTTTTGGGGGCTACCTTTGTCGCCTGTCTGGTGGCGGGTATTTTGGGGGCGGGCATTATGCCTGCTGCGGGTTTGGCATCCTGGTCCACCTGGCATGACACCGTATTTACCTGGTGGATCGGCGATGTGACCGGCATCCTGATTCTGCTGCCGGTGCTTTTGCCTTCCTGCAATCCTGGTCGGCCGAGGCATTATTACCTGCATTCCTTTGAATTTGTCTGGCTGCTGGCACTGTTGTATGTGGCGGTACGGATGGTTTTTACCGGCTGGCTGGTTGGTACGGACATCAATATCATGCCCTATATCGTGATTCCCATCCTGATGTGGGCGGTGATACGCCTGGGATTGCGTCCGGCAGGGTTGCTGCTGCTGTACTTTACCACCTTTGCCGCCTGGTACACCATGGCAGACCATGGACCCTTTGTGCGGGAGACGGTAACCGCCTCCGTGCTGATGGCTGACGGTTTTATTGTTACTAATGCGGTGACCATCATGCTGCTGGCTTCGGTCATTTCCAATTTGCAGCAATCAGAAGAAAGCCTTTTGCAAAGTGAAGAGCAACTGAACCTTACCATCGAAAGCGCCGGGCTGGGCACCTGGTCGTGGCATATTCCTGAAGGCCGCATTGATGTCAACGAGCAGTGGGAACGAATCATTGGCTATGAGCCAGGGGAGATGGAGACCAGTTTTTCCTATTGGGAGCATTCGGTACACGAGGCGGATTTTCAGTTTGTCATGCACCATTTGCAGGCGCATCTCAATGGAACCACACCCCTGTATTCCGCGGAGTACCGCATTCGGAAAAAAGATGGTGAATACATGTGGATGCTCAGTTCCGGCCGGGTGGTGGAACGGGATGACTCAGGGCACCCGGTGCGTGCCACGGGTATTTATATGGATATATCCGGCCGCAAAGAGGCTGAGCAGGCCCTGCATGTCAATCAGTTTGGCATTGAGCAATCCGTAGAGGCGGTGTTGTGGATCGATGAAGATGGTCACTTCCGCTACGGCAATCAGCAGGCCTGCCGCAGTCTGGGGTACGGCATTGATGAGCTTTTGGATATTAAGCTCTGGGAGGTGGATCGCTCCATGACCCCGGAGGCCTGGGCGAGGCACTGGGATGAGTTGCGCTGGCAGGGAAGCCTGCAGGTTGAAGGAGAGTACACCCGCAAAGACGGCACCGCTTTTCCCGTGGAAATATCGGAGAATTACCTGGAGTATGATGGTGATACCTACAATTTCGCCTTTGTCCGGGATATCAGCATCCGTAAGCAGTATGAAACAACCCTGACCTATCGTCTGGAATACGAGCGTTTTATCCGGGATATCTCTACCCGTTTTGCAAACGCGGCGGAAGCAGAGATTGAAGAAGTGTTGCAGGTTGCCCTGGGTGAACTGGGGCGCTTTGAAGCCGTTGATTACTGCTATGTGTTTATGCTGGAAAGCGATCTCAGCACCATCAGCCAGGTGTTTCACTGGAGCCATAACGGGGTTGAGCCCATGCAGATGCAGGTGCCTTGGGACGCAGGAACCCAATTGCAGTGGATACAGTCGACACTGCGTGGCGGCAAGGGATTTATGCTGTCGTCACCTCATGATCTGCCGCCGGAGGCCGAGGCGGAGCGGGAGTATTTTGCTGCCCAGGGCATCCAGTCCATGATTGTGGTGCCCATAAAAACCCACGATGTTACCGTGGGAACCCTTGGTTTGCGCACAGTGCGCAGCGCCCGTAACTGGTCCCATGATACCTTTAACCTTTTGTCCATTGTGGCGGATACCTTTGCCGGTGCCCTGATGCGTCAGCGTTTCCAGCAGGAGAATACCCAATTGCAGGCACAGCTTCTGCAATCGCAAAAAATGGAATCCATCGGCACCCTGGCCGGGGGCGTGGCCCATGAAATCAACAATCCCATCAATATCATCATGAACTACGCAGAACTTGTCAGCATGCGGAAAAATGATGCTGTAAAAGTTGAGGAATACGCTCAGAAGATCATTGGTGAAAGTGATCGGGTCGCCACCATTGTGCGGGATTTGCTGGCTTTTTCGCGACAGGATCAGGAAGCCCATTCTCCAACCCGAATCGGTGAGATTGTTGACCGCACAGTATCACTGATGCGCACGATTTTGAAAAAGGATGGCATAACCCTGGTAATAGATACTTCCGGGGATATTCCGCCGCTTGCCTGCCGAGCCCAGCATATTCAGCAGGTACTTATGAACCTGCTTACCAACGCCCGGGATGCCCTGAACATGCGCTGGGAAGAGGAGCATCCCGACAAGCAATTGAAAATCACCGTGCAATTGATACATAAGCAGGATATTCCCTTTGCCCGTACCATTGTTGAAGATACCGGGGGCGGTATTCCTGCGGATGTCATTGACCGTATTTTCGATCCCTTTTTTACCACCAAACCCCGTGATGAAGGCACTGGTTTGGGATTATCCGTCAGCCATGGTATTGTAAAGGATCATGGAGGTGATCTGCTGGTTGAAAGCATCACGGGAAAAGGAACCCGTTTCTATATGGACTTGCCGCTGGCTTTGGCCGATATCTCTACACCGTTGCAAAAGGAAGTCTGACACATGGCCCGCATATTGATCGTAGACGATGAAAAAGGGTTACTTGAATCCATCAGGGAGTATCTGACTGCAAACGGGCACGAGGTCGTCACCGCCTCCAGCGCCTCTGAGGCCATCCCGCTTCTTGATCGGGAAGATTTCGATGCAGTTGTCAGCGACGTTATCATGCCGGGCATAAGCGGAGTTGATCTGATTCGCGAGGTGCAGCTTCGGCAAAAAGATACCCGGTCCATTCTCATGACCGGTCAGCCATCGCTGGATACCGCCATTGAAGCGATACGACTAGGCGTTGTAGACTACATCACTAAGCCGATACGCATGGGGGAGCTAAAGGATATTCTGGACAATGCTGTCGCCAGCAAGGGGGACGCCCGTAAATCACGGGAACAGCGGGCACGGCTGGAAACTCTGGTGGAACAACAAAGCTCCCAACTGAATGAAACTCTGGAACGGTATCACGACATTTTCAATGCTGTTACCGATGCAATCATTATTTATACTTCTGATGGTGTGATTGTAGAGGCAAATGCTTCGGCGACCCGTATGTTTGGGTATGACCATGATGAATTTGTTGGTATGGAAGGCCCCATTCTGGCAGCAGACAAAGATGACTACCGGGATTTCATGTCACTGGCAAATGCGGGAAAGCCTTGTTCCCTTGATACCCGGGGTGTCCATAAGGATGGGGCCATACTGTGGCTTGAGGTGTCGGGGAAACGTTTCAATTATAACGGCGAGCCTCACATCGCAGCGATTATAAAGGACATTACCCAGCGGCAGCAGGCTTTGGACACTCTCAAAAAATTTGAAACTCTGGTGGACCACAGCAGCGATTTTATTGGTTTGGCCTCCATAGACGGGCAATGCATCTATCTTAATGCGGCGGGGCGTAAAATGGTGGGACTGCCTCTGGACATGGACATTCATGCGCTGGAGGTTGAGCAGTTTCTTGATGATGAAAGCCGGCAATTGCTGGAAAAGACAATCATTCCTGCGGTACGTGCGACAGGGCACTGGACAGGAGAAGACCGGCTGCGGAATTTTGAAACAGGCGAGCTCATTGCCGTTCACAACGATACATTTTTGCTTCCGGATGATTTTGCGGCATCCACGGGAAGTTTTGCTACCGTTATGCATGATATCCGGGATCGGGTTAAATTCGAGGAGCAGTTGCAGACAAGCAATGAACAGCTCGAAGTGGCTTTGCAGGGATCGGTTCAGGCCATGGCAAATCTGTTGGAAACCCGCGATCCCTATACCGCCGGGCATCAAAAAAGAGTGGCCTGGCTTGCCAGATTAATTGCCGAATCCCTGGGCTTTTCCAAAGAGGTTATCGAAGGTTTATACATCGCCGGTGTTGTTCATGATGTCGGCAAAATATCCGTGCCCACGGAAATTCTCAGCAAACCGGGACGGCTGACGGATCTGGAATTTAAAATCATTATGCAGCATTCGCAGCGGGGCTATGATATTTTAAAGCCGGTGCATTTCCCCTGGCCCGTGGCGGATATCGTTGTGCAGCATCATGAGCGCCTTGATGGCAGCGGGTATCCCAATGGTGTTACCGATGAGCATATTCTTGCCGAGGCCCGGGTGCTCATGGTGGCGGATGTGGTGGAAGCTATTACATCACACAGACCCTATCGCGCCGCCTTGGGCATGGATGTGGCCTTTGATGTGCTGAAAAAGGAGCGGGGCACTAAGCTCGATACCGATGTGGTTGATGCCTGTCTGGATATCATTACCAAACCGGATTTTACCTTTGAACAGTAATCATCCTTCATAAGACCTTGTTTTCAGAATGGTTGGGGGTAAGATAGAGCATCATCCCCTGTGAAAGGTTTGATGTATTCATGAACAAAATATCTGAAAAGCAATATACATCGGGTTTTGTGCGCAACTTTCGGCCGGTGCTTCTTATAGGTGCGGCGTTGCTGTGTCTTGTTTTTTTTATCGACATACGGTCTGCCGCTGCCACTGAGACATTGATACTGGATAATCCCCAGGCCTGTTACAACGCAGAATCATACCTTGATGTTCTTTGGGACAAGGAAGGTACACTGACTATCGATCAGGTTCGGACGGAGCCTCTGCGGGGAACTTTTCAGAATATTTCAAGTAAAGAGCAAAATAAGGTGGTAAACCCGCAGCAGTACTGGTATCGCCTGAGAGTACGACAGCCGGAGCTGTACGCTGATGATATGTCCAACACCTGGGCGCTGGATATGCGGGAGCTTATGTTTACCGGCAAAATTCAGCTTTATATCGAAAGTGTTGACGACCAGGGGGTTGTAGCGCTTGAACAGCGGGATGTGGTTGAACAGACAGCGTGGAATTTCTTGTCCATTCCCATGAAGAACACCCGGGAGCATGCAGTATACCTGCGGATGAGAACTCTGGAACCCCGTCCGTTCAATATTCAGATCTGTGGTATTCAGAAGCATATGACCCGGCAGCGGATATCCGATCGCTGGCTGGGTCTGTATTTCGGTATTATTCTTACCATGGCTCTGCTGAATTGGTTTTTGTTTATTTTTCTGCGGGATAAAAGTTACCTCTGGTATGTGGTGTATCAGGGCTTTTTGCTCACCTTTGTGATGCTTGCCAACAATATCATTGATGTCCGTATGTTACTGGACTGGGGTGTTCGACCTAAACTGATCGGTGTTGTATTCTACGTTTCATTGTCCATGTTGTTTCTGGGGGCTGTACAGTTCAGCAGGCAATTTCTTCTTACCGCTAAAAATACACCCCTGCTGGATCGGCATCTTCGCTGGCTGGTTTTGGCAATGCTTGCTTCCACTGTTGCTGTGCCCATATTCCTGTTCCCCTATGCCAACAGCCTGATAGTTCGGCAGGTTCTTGTACTTGCATTTTGGATTATGATACCCGTGTTTATTCTGATAACCGGGTTTAAAGTTCTGAAAAAGGGATTCCGCCCGGCCCGCTTCTTTCTGGTTGCTTGGGGTTTGTTTGCCGTTGGGGGTGTGGTTTCCGGTTTGTCTATTCTTGGCGTGTTACCACGGGGCAGCATTGCTCTCCACGGTTTTGAAGCGGGAACCGCCCTTGAAGCCATTGTGCTGAGCCTTGCTCTGGTTGACCGTATGCGCATTCTGCAGGAGGAACGCAAGCAGCTCAGCCGTGAAAAAAAGACTGCCGAGGCTACCGCAAAAATAACCGAAGAACGGCTGCGTTTCAGTCTGGAAGCCACCGGCGATGGTGTGTGGGATTTTGAGATACCGTCGGGTAAAACCTGGTTTAGCCCGGAGTGCTATTTAATGCTGGGCTACCAATCAGGCGAACTTACTCTTTCGCTGGAAGACTGGGGTGAGCACCTGCATCCCGATGACGCGGTAAAGGTATCGCAACTTGTCACCGAAGCGGTTGCCATGCAGCGTGAATACTGGGGAGCAGAGGTGCGGGTAAGGGCCAAAGATGGGGACTGGCGCTGGATACTGATGCGTGCCAAGGTTGTGGAGTACGACAGTTCCGGCACTCCTTTGCGTATGCTGGGCACCCATGTGGACATAACCGAGCGTAAGCTTGGGGAACAGCGGATGTTCCATGCGGACAAAATGGCGGCCTTGGGCCAGATCATGGCGGGTATTGCCCACGAGATCAACAACCCCAACAACTTTATCGCCTTTAATCTGCCGTTGCTAAAAGAATATCTGGAGGCGGTGCAGCCGGTGCTGGATGCAGAATCAGATGCTCGTCCGGGCTGGAAAATCATGAAGATGCCCTACGACATGTTCATCGCCGATATGTACAAGATGGTGGGGGACATGCAGTACGGCAGCTCCCGCATCAGCGGTATTGTGGATGAATTGAAAAACTACATCCGCAGCCACGAAAAGGGAGAGCTGACGCCTCAATATGTTTCCGAGGTGCTTGAACATGTAAAGGCGCTGGCCAGTAAGCAGGTGCAAAAAATGGTCCGCCATTTCTCTGTTTCTCAGGAATCTGATTTGCCCCGGATTATGATGAACAGCGGACGTATAGAGCAGGTGCTTATTAATCTTTTGATAAATGCAGCCCAGGCTGCGGATAAAGATAACAGCCAGGTATCGCTGCATGCAGGCTTTAAGCCGGATGATGAAAGCATGGTTCAGTTTAGTGTAGAGGATAACGGCAGCGGTATCCCCGAAGAGATTCTCGCTAAAATATTTGATCCTTTCTTTACCACCAAGCGGCAGGATGCCGGTACCGGTCTGGGGTTATCCATTTCCCAGCGTATTGTTGAAGAACACAATGGGACACTATCAGTAACCAGTACCCCGGGTGAAGGCACGGTCTTTATTCTGGAACTTCCCGTCGCTCCACAGGAGACAGCATGAATACCTCATTTTTAATCGTTGATGATGAAACCACATTCCTGAGTTCCATGGTGCGGCGTCTGCGGATGCTGGGTTACGAGGATGTGCATGCGGTTTCCGATCCCACTACAGTGGCGGAACTGCTGAAGACAAAGAGCTTTGATCTGGCCTTTCTGGATATTGTTATGCCGGGCATGAATGGTCTGGAAGTGCTGGAGATTATCAAGGAGCAAAGTCCTGCCACCGAGTGCATTATGATTACCGCCAACGAGGATATTCCCACGGTTATACAGGCTGTTAAACTGGGAGCCTACGACTATCTGGTAAAACCCGTTGACCCGGATCATCTGGCCCATACCCTTGAAAACGCCCTGGAACGCAAGCGTATGCAGGATCTGCTGGATATCCGGCAGCGGGATCAGAACGGCGACCTTGAAGGCATACCCGAGGCCTTTGCAGATATCCAGACCTGCGACAATCGCATGCAGCGTTTGTTGCATGAAGCCCAGTTGCATGCCCAGTCCATCATTCCGGTGTTGATAACCGGTGAAACCGGCGTAGGCAAGGAACTGATGGCCCGGGCGGTGCACAAGGCCAGCCCACGGGCGGCAGAACAGTTTGTGGCGGTGAACATGCTGTCGGTATCACCCTCTTTGTTCGAGTCGGAATTTTTTGGATACAAAAAGGGGGCTTTCACCGGTGCCAATGCCGACAAAGCAGGTTTTTTGTCCCAGGCCGAAGGCGGAACCCTGTTTTTGGATGAAATCGGCGACCTGCCCAAGGAGATTCAGGGCAAACTGCTGCGTATGCTGCAGGAAAGTGAATACACGCCGGTTGGGCATACCCGAGCCATAAAGGCGGATGTTCGCTTTGTGGCGGCCACTAATCAGGATCTGGAAAAACTGGTGGAAAAGGGTAAATTCCGACGGGATTTGTACTACCGGCTTCGTTTCGCCTCGTTGCATATTCCTCCCTTGCGCTCCCGGGCCGATGATATCCGCCTGCTGGCCACATGGTTTGTCAGGGAATATTCCGAGGGCAAGGTTACCATTTCCGATGCCGCCATAGCCCGGTTAATGGTGTACGATTTCCCCGGTAACATACGGGAATTGAAGGGCACGTTGGAGGCTGCCTGTAATCTTGCGGAAGGTGGCGTTATCACCGAACGGCATTTGAATTTGCCGGGGCAGGGACGACAGGCCATGGTGATTCCGGGGCAGAACGAGCCTTTGGAGCCTTTGGCGGAAATAGAGCGCCAGCATATTTTAAAGGTCTATCAGGCGGTGGATAACAACAAAAGTCAGGCCGCCCGCATACTGGGTATCAATTTTAAAACCCTGCTGAGAAAGCTCAAGGCGTACGGGGTTGAGTAGGGTTATCCTTTTTTGTCCTGACTGTGTCCTGTGGCATTTTGCCACACCCGTGAAATAATATAGATAAATCAGGGGGTTGTGAGGATGGCACGAAAGTGCTGTCCCTTTTTGCCATAGTTTAAGCATACTGACCGGTTAAGGGGTGTTGCGGGGTAAGTCATTTAATATACTGAGAAAAAATGATTAGGGGGAAAGTGGCACGGCCTTTGCAATTAGAAGGGGCGTTGATAATTGAATTTGATTCGAAAGGCAGACACGGTATGTGCCCGACCAGCCCCTCTACAACCACCCCATCACCCAGCAGGCAGTCCGCAGGGTTTCATGTATTACTTGTAACAGAAGACCCGATGCTGCTCTCCACCTTCACACGCGGACTGTTTCGCTTCGGCCACCGGATCACGCAGATTTCTTCTCCCCAAAGCGCCTGGGATGTATTGCGTGATCCGGTGGCAATCGCCGCCGATGCTGTGGTTGTTGACCTTACCAGACTTCGCCCCGACTGGCGAGATCTTGCAAAACAAATTTCAGAACAAATTCCCCTTATGCCGGTAACGGCCCTGTGCGGGTTACAGGATGATTTGTGCAGCGAATTGGAAAAGAGCAGGGTGAAGGTATTTCAGATAGCCAAAAGCCCCGCCGACATGGATGCTTTTTTGCGTCGCCTGATATTTTTGTGCGGCGGGTATCTGCGACGGCTTAACACAGTCCCGGCCCTGCCGGCTCCCAAAGATTCAGACAGAGGATAAGATTTATGCAGCGGGTACAGAGGAACATCTTTGCGATTATTGTCACTACAGCTATTGCCTGGCTGCTGGTTACTCCGGCATCTGCCGAAGAACTGAGCCTGCAACAGGTCATGAAGATCGCCATTGAACAGGGTAAGGATATGCAGATTTCCAGGCTGGACGTAGATGCCGCCCGGGAAGATACCAAAAGCATGCGCGGACACTTTTTGCCGGTGGTTACCGCAGAAGCGAATGTCATCATTTGGGATGACGAATCCACCGCAGCCCTTGATATGTCCTTTTTAACGGACATTCTCACCGAACTGGCGCCCTTGTTGTCTCCTGCCACCCAGGCGCAGCTTGCGGGCATGTCCGGCGGTGGTAGCGATATGCTGTTGCGGGAACAGGTAACCTACGGTGCATCGGTGACCGTGGCCCAGCCCCTCAGTCAGCTATATCAGATCTACTACGGCTACAAAGCCAAGGATGAGCTGCATCAGGTGGCAAAACAGCAGCACATCAGCGCCCGTCATAAACTGGAAATGGACATTGCCAAAACCTATCTGGGTCTGCTTACTGCTCAGCGTATGGTGGGAACCACTGAGGCTGCGCTTGCCCAGGTTGAGGAATATGAACGCCAGGTACAGGCGTTTCTGGATGCGGACATGGTGGAACGCAATGCCCTTATGAAGGTGCAAGTCCAAAAGGCTGATATTCAGCAGGGATTGTTTGCCGCCCGCAAGGGAGTACGGCTGGCAAAGGCCATGCTGAATCTGTTTATGAACAGGCCTTTGGAATCGTCTTTTACGCCTTCAGAAGATGACCTTAATCTTTCCATTGCTGAGAGTTTGCTGGATATTTCCCTCACCGGGCAGCGGAATCAGGCAATGAAGCATCGTCCGGAAATCAAGGCTGTCCAGCATGGCGCGGTTGCCGCAAATGCAGGGAAACATGCCGCCATCGGCGATATGCTTCCCCAGATCAGCGCTATGTTCAAGTATGACCACAAGGGTGGCATGGGCACCATGCAGAAGGAAAACGAATATTACGGCGGCGTTATGCTCTCATGGAACGTATGGGAGTGGGGCGCAACGTATTACAAACTCACCGCCGCAAAAAAACGCGAGCGTAAAGCGGAAATACAGGCCTCAAGCGCCCGTGATCAGATCATGCTGGATGTCACTGCAAAACGACTGGAGCTTGAAGAGGCTCTTGAGTCGCTGAAAGCCGCAGTGGTCAAAGACGATCAGGCCCGGGAAAATCTGCGTTTGGAAAAGGCCCGCTACGAGGCCAAGCAAACTACTACCGCAGATTTACTGACCGCCCAGACACTGGCACTGAGCGCGGAAAACGACCTTACCGCAAAACAACTTGCCGTATTGCAAAACAGCATTGCACTGAAATTGGCCATGGGCCGCGACGCACTGGACGAGAAGGGAAACTGAAAATGACCAATTACAAAAACATCGTACTGATCCTGCTTGCTTTGGCGGCCCCTGTGATTCTTTCGGGTTGCAATACCCAGGCACAGGCACAGGAAACAGAAAATACCCTGCACAGCAAAACCACCGGACTCGCCCGGGTCGCCCGTACTGTTGAGGCGGTGACGGTTCAGCCGGAAGCTTACACCCGCACCATCTCTGCGGTAGGTACGGCCTATCCCGTGCGGGAAAGCCGGATCGCTGCATCAGTTGGTGGCACTGTTACCAAATTGTATGTCAAAGAAGGTGACCGCGTAAAAAAAGGTCAGGCTCTTATCGGTATTGACAACCGGAACTTTAAACTTGGTGTGGATCAGGCCAAGGCCCAACTGAACGCCTCTAAAATTCAGGCGGATCTCATGCGCATTGAATTTGATCGCATCAAAAAACTGAAGGTTTCCAATGCGGTTTCACAGTCAAGTTTTGATCAGATGAAGGCGCAGTACGACGCAGCCAGCGCACAGCAGGAA
>Ga0070729_10002822_pt1 | contig 21455 bp, 19 predicted proteins | sample tdDd472_FD_66725 | JGI IMG/M metagenome (GOLD analysis project Ga0070729, IMG submission 66725) | Marine sediment microbial communities from the Atlantic coast under amendment with organic carbon and nitrate - tdDd47.2 | ecosystem: Environmental > Aquatic > Marine > Coastal > Sediment | place... | reverse complement strand
TAGCAACTTTACCTCGAGGCCTTTCTGTGAGGTCGTGGCCAAGCCGAACTGGTGCCAGGTGTACAACTCGTTGATTCTCAAAGGCCAACAGCACCAGGGCCTCAAGCAGTTGCCGTTGGACAAGGAAGACGCGATGTTGGTGGCGACGCAGTTGCGGAAGGAAATCTGCCCGTACACTTATGGACCGTTTGCGTACACGTCGACGTTGAAGGTGCCTCCGCCCGCGATTGTGGCCCCGACTCCGCCGCAGCCGCTGCTGATTCAGATTGCCACCGTTAACCCGCTGGACACGGCCCGTTCTCTGGGAATCGGGGTCGGAGACAAGTTTTTCGACGTGCCGGGGCGGCCTGTTGAGTCGGTACAACCAAACGGGCCTCCTGGGCCTGCTAGGCATGTTGGCCATTTGCCCACCGTCGGCGTCCACGCCTGGTCGATTCCGTTTCACCCAACCGAGTCGATCGGTGGGCGCTGGTGGGAAGGACGTTCGACGGGTAACGGGGAGTGCGAATTGTTTTTGCGCACCTTTCTCTCTCGTCACCTGCAAGGACGAGTCCAGACGTTGGACCCCTTTGGAGCGATCTACTTTCCCGAGGTGACTTGTTTCCGGGCCGGTCCCAAGCAAGACTATGTCGGCCTGCCTCGAGACCAAACCTTTGCGACCCGGGTAGTGTTGGGCGGGACGTGTCAGCCTGTGCAGTGCATCCACACCCCCCGTGCGGTCATTGTCGCTCGTCAACTGGCTGGAATCATTCGGGTCGCGCTGCAACAGGGGTTGACCTGTGTGACCACCCAACCGCTGCGAGACATGAGAGTCGACGAGATCCAAACCATGTTGCAAGTCCTACAAGACGAATGGGGCTACGGCTTGCCTTTTCGGTTGGTCCTGTGTGTGGAGAATCTCCAACCAGCCGACGTCAAGCGTCTCCAGAACTCCTGGCCCAGTTACCATGTCTTGCCGCCGTTGACCGTTCCAAGTCAACCGGCACCACAAGATCCCGAGTCAGTCGAGTCGCCAGCCCCGCTTGTTCGGGACACAAATGGCGCATAACCCGCCTTGTCCATACTTGTATCAACCCAGTGTTTGCGGCTTGTCGCAAATACGCCAACCTAATACACAAGTTTGCAGAGTTTGTCTGTCTTTCTTACAATGATCTACCCTGGCAGGCCCAGCGCCTTGAGTAACCGGGTTTGGTCCCCAGGCTGTAACCGTTCGACCTGGTTAAACACCTGTTCCCACGTGGCCTTGGGGTCAGCAAAGGTGCCAATGACGTGGCGGTACCGATGCAAGTAGCGAAAGTACAAGATCCCGCCGATGAGAAGCAACAAGACCACGGTAAACAGGATCCCGTACCCAAAGTACTTCCATTTGTCTTTGCCTGCTGTCGTGGCAGGTGCGGCCTGCCTTTGAGTCTCCTCAGAGTTGCCCAGGTTCTCGACTTGTTGTGCCGCATAGGTGCTCTGATTTGTCGGTGAACCGACAACCGACATACCCATGGTGTGGATTGTCATATGCCCAACAGCCCGCGCGGCAAGCCACAAACACTCGATTTATTGAGTATGTGGGTTGTCGAAGCCGAGAACACTAAACCAAAATGGATTTGCCTCCGGCTTTTGCGACTCAACCTGGTCCGGAAACCAAAGCCCATGCAGTACGGGCTAGTCCTCAACCACCAAAGCCTGCTCCAGCCAAACCGACCTTGAACGCCGAGCAGCAGAGAGCGGTGGATTTGAGTCTGGCCGGGACCTCGTTTTTCCTGACCGGAGAGGCGGGCACCGGCAAGTCGTGGTCGCTGGAAACCATTATCGAACAGTTGAAGGCCAACGGCACCGAGGTCGCCGTAACGGCCGCCACCGGGTTGGCCGCCTCGCAAATCGGCGGGTCAACGCTGCACGCCTTTGCCGGCATCGGGTTAGGCAATGACCCGATCGAACGGCTGGTCGCCAGCGCCAAACAGGAACGCCTCCGCACGCGCTGGTCCGGCGTCGACACACTCATTATCGACGAGGTTTCGATGGTTGACCCCGTGTACTGGTCCAAACTGCAGCGAGTTGCCCAAGTGGCTCGCAACAACCCGCGGGAACCGTTTGGGGGCTTGCAGGTGATTGCGGTCGGGGATTTCTTTCAACTGCCCCCGGTCGCCAAGCCGGACCACGCCCAGCAGGCCCGCTACTGCTTCGAGACCAAGGCCTGGCAGGACACGTTTCATCACGTTGTCAACCTGACCCAGGTGTTTCGCCAGAAGGACGGTCGGTTTGTAGCCCTGTTAAACCGGGCCCGTCGAGGCCGTCTCACTCCGGACGACGTGGCGTTGCTGCGCAACCGCCTGAACGTCTCTTTTACGGCCGCCGACGGGATTGAGCCGACCTTGTTGTACCCCTACAACAAGAAGGTCCAGGAGGAGAACCAGGCTGCTCTGAAGAAACTGCCCAGCAAACCCCGGCTCTACCGGATGAAGACCGGGTCCACCTCGGTGGCCAACGGCACGACCCGGTTGGACCTGCCCGACGCTGACCGGAAGAAGCCGATGACGCCGGTCGAACGGGAAGCCCTCAAGTTGCGCAACAACTGCCCGGCGAGTCAGGAATTGTTGTTGAAGGTCGGGGCTCAGGTGATGTTGTTGGCGAACCTGCGGCCCGAGGCCGGGTTGGTCAACGGGTCGCGGGGCGTGGTGGTCGGGTTTGACCGCCACCACTACCCGGTCGTTCGGTTTGCCAAGTGCCGGGCTACGATCCAGGCCTTTATGTGGAAGACCCGGCTAGGCGACTACGGTCACGTCTGGGCGTCGCAGATTCCCTTGAAGTTGGCCTACGCCTACACGATCCACAAGGCCCAGGGGCAAAGCATGGACCGAGTCAAGTTGCGGCTGGTCAAGACGTTTGAAGCCGGGCAAGGGTACGTGGCGCTGTCTCGGGTGCGGACCCTGGAAGGCCTGTGTTTGACCGGTTTCAACCCGGAAGCCATCCAGGTCGACCCCAAGGTCATTGCCTTTTACGACGCCCTGGAGAATTAGCGGTAACTTTGAACAGGGTTTTCGGCCTTTCAATAAATCTGGATTTCATGGCACCTCAAACCTTAGACGCGCTGCAGAAAGCCCACAGCCGGGACCAGTACAAATGGGCCTGGTACACGTTTGGCGGGGTGGCTTTGATCCTGGTCGCGTCGGCTCTGATCTGGAAGAAAAGTTTCCGGTTCCTGAGACCGACCGCGCCGAGAGACCAGGAAGGCAAGTGTCCCTACCAGTGTTGCCAGGCGTGTGCTTTGAACTGGCCCGCGACGTTGGGGTTTGCCGCGCTGATTGGTATCGCGGCTGGCGGGTTGGTCTACCTGATCATCCGCCAACGGCACCAAAAGATGCTCAACAAGGCCGTGTCGAGTGTTCTAAAGCGATAGGCTGTCGGTCCACCGATGAATCAGCAAACCTAGGTTTGGGAAAGTTGGCAAAGTTTATTGAGCCGAATACAACAAGTCACCGGAACAGGTTAAGATGGGTCAGGCACGCGAGGGCCACGCGGCCTACGCGACACTCGATCTTCACGCGCCGCCCGAATTACACGAACCACACGGGGTGTAACAACAACAGGTTTTGGGGGCGCAGTGGTCTCGGCTTGCCGTGACTCATGCACACTTCGCGCACACGCCAAACCAGCGGTTGAGTCCGACGAGTCCGACGAGTCTGATTCCAAGTCTGACGAGTCCGAGTCTGACGAGTCCGACGATTCCGAATCCGAATCGTGATAGTCAACGGCATCCGCCAACACCTGGTCCAGCGTCGGGTGAGCGGACTTGTTGGAGTTAATGGCGTCAGGCGAGACTCTGAAATACTCCAGCACTTGTCCTCGGGTGTAGCGTAACCTCTGAGTTGTCCAGGTGTGCGCCGCAAGCAAAGCCAAAAAGGCCACTTGTTGAAGGCCGAGCAGCGCCCAGTGCGGTACCATGGACATCAAGTCTTGCTTGGCTTGCACGTCGTCAAAGGTGACAGGAAACCACGCCCACTTGACACAGGTGATAATCACCAAAGCCCCAGCCCACAGACTCCACGCTTCTGGCGCCCCCATTTCCTTATAACAGAATCGACGAAGGTAACACCCGACGCAGCGAGCCTGCACCGCAAAGAACATGGCCACTAACAACTGCATCGTTGCTACGCCGTAAAAGGTTGGCAGGGTAAAGCCAGTCCAGTAGCCGAGCAGACCAAGCGCGCAGACACACGCAGCATACCACGGGTCAACAAACGCTTCGCCCGCGTCGATGCCCATCTGCCAATTCCGCAGCAGCCGCAAGGCCTGACGTTTGATCGACACAGGCCGGACTCGAATCTGGTGGAGGGAGAGGAACGAGCAGATACGAAAGTCTGTTTCGCAGCAGGCCCCCGTGACGATCAGCAGCGTCAAGTACGATTCCAGCATGATTTGCACTGGTATGAAACCCCACCAGGGGTAACCCGAGGCCAATACGCCGGTCTGGATCATGGTCGCCAACAGCATCTTGAAAGCATAGAGGATGTCCGTGTCCAGCGAGGCACAGGTCATAAAGGCCGTCCACCAGAGTATACCGGCCAAGGCAAACATGATGGAAGTGACACAATGTAAAGGTATGGTTTGGCGTATTTAATGAGGGACTGGAACCAGTCCAACAACTGGTTCAGCCATGACAACTGGGCTGCAAACCGCAATCTGTTGAATGCCGAACCGCTTGGCGAGATGCACCGGCAGATCCTCCAGGCGAAAATACCCTTTGCCGTGGACCAAGACGGGTTGGTAGTGTTTGCCACTCAACAACAGCACGACGTAACCTTGGGGACAGTAGGCCTGATCCAATGACTTGTGATCCCCGATGGCGCTGTCAAACCGCACCTGGCCAGACGCTTCTTGGCGGATAATCATAAGACGCACCTGAAGCAGCAACTGCATTTGACGGACGGCAAACTCGTCGGCCCAGTACTGGCGGGTGTTCATAAACCTGGCGACTTGGTCGAGGGTTTGAGCCTGGAGCGGAAATTGCTGGTGGGCCAGCGGCAGCATGTGCCCATACTCAGTCAGACTTTGGCGCGTTTCACGGTCCAACCGGGGCCCTTTGCCTTTGCACTCCTCGACCAGCCCGCTGGCGATTTCGCTCCAGGTCTTGAGGACGTCTTGGATGTGGGGTTTCGACTCGTAGACGCTGTTAGCGACCTCATGGCGCAGTTGCTCGCGGGTGTACTGGCGGTCTTCGGTGCGACAGACAATCTCCATCGACGTAAAGAAGCAGTTGCCGTCCGCCGGCACCCGGTAGGTCTGGTAACAGTGACCGGGAGTCAGCCCTAACGCCTGCGCGCACCACGCCGGGAGGGTTTCCACTTGGCAATCAGGGAGAACAGGCAACATCACCGGCAAATCAGCAAAAGCAAGTTGGTGTATTGAACGGTTACCGGGTTTTGGCCGGGTTAGTCGACTCTGGATAAGTCTGGACAACCGGTCCACTGGGTTCGACCGTGGCCATAGTCCGGGCGCAACGAAATGGGCTGGACAGTGGCGGCGGTTTTCAGGCTGAAGGTTCGGGGCAACCGGATTCCTGCTTGCAGTCGGGCTTCGAACTCTCGGGTGCGGCGGCTGGGGGTTGGGCCGTTGTCGACGCCGTCGAGTCCGCCATTTGCTTCTGCTTCTGGACCTGGGCGTAGAACATCAACGCCTTGGTCGTGGTCAGGTGGTGGTGAGTCAACAACTCTTTGGCCGTCAGCGAAACCTGCTGCATCGCGGCAAAGAACCGTTCCCAGGCCGCAAAGGTGTCGGGGTTGAACCTTACTTCCGCCGCCAGTTCCGCCGACATCCCGGTGCACAGGTTGTCGACCAGCGTTGCTGTCGTGTGCTGGCCGGTGCGAGTCTGTTTGCGACAGGCGTGGATGAAGGCGCCCAGCATCGTCTCCTCGCTGTCCCCGAATGCCTGTTCGTGCTGACCTAGGTGGGTGCGCAGATCCTGGTAGCATGCTACTTTGCCTTCGGACTCAGGGCTGGAGTTCATGGTCGGTTTATCAAAGTTTCCACAATTGCGCCAGGGGTCAACAGGTCCAATAACAGATTGTCAACCCAGCGTTTGTGACCTGGCGGCTCCGCTCACTGCGAGGTATTCGTCAATTTCGCTGTCCGTGCTGTCTTCGCTGTCTTCGCTGTTTTCGCTATTCTCAACGATTTCAACGCCGCAGTCCCGCACACAACAGCCGTCGACAATGTGCACCCCGTCCACCAGCCTGTCAAACCGAAACTCGCCGCGGCGGTGCGACAAATCCTCGGGACACATCTTGACCCCAAAGCCGTGCAGTTGCCCTTTGTGCCAATCTTTGCCGGTGCGGTCCAGGCCACCGGTCGGGTAATAATAGGTCCCGTGCAGCGTGACAGTGGGTTGCCGCGCGTGTTGTCGGGACTCATGCATACTTCGAGACTCATCCACACACGCCAAACTAGCGTCTGTTTCTTGGCAGTTCTCCCCGTGCAGCGCGTCGTGACACCAATTGAAGCCGACCGCGTGGGGACTGCCAGAGGGATGAAACAACATGCCGTGACCGGCGCCATCAAGGCAGTCTTGGGTCCAGTTGCAGCCTTGCTTGCGAAGTTGACCATTCGGATAAAAAATGGCGCCGGTGCCTGGGCCGGAAAGGCAGTTACCGCGCCAGTTAGTACCCATCTTGTGGAGTTGCCCCGAAGGGTACCAAAGCAGGCCAAAGTGAGGACCTTCCAGCCGGCTGTTGACAAAGTGGCCCTTGGCCAGCAACTGCTGTCCGTCGGCGGCAATAATCAGACCGGGGCCGTGTAAGCAGTTGGCTCTGATTCTGCCGACGTACCACTTTGAGTTGGCAAACATTATCCCTTGATAAGAATCCTGGGCTAACGCAAACACTCCCACGCCGAAATAGCGGCCTGGTTGACCGCTTCGCAGCCCGGTCATGCTGACCTTGTTCTCAACCGGGTTGCGACGATACAGCCCCGCGTGTTGGACCTGTCCGACGCCGTTGTAGGTGACGTATAGCCCTTGCTTGCGCAGACGGCCGTCCGGGATTTGCCGACGGTACCCAAACTTGCGGGGGCGGCTGGCTAGCAGTTGGTCCAGGTCAAACTCGTCAAACAGTTCTTGGACGTGCGCGTGGAAGGCCGCAAAGTCGGTCTCCAACTCGGCCCAGAGGAACGGGGAGGGAAACAGCGCGTCTACGCCAAAGTGCGGTAGGTGGGTGTTGATCGTGTCTCTCAACTTGTTAGGTATCGGGCGCGCCGGGGGTGCCCAGGTTACGGCGGACCACGGATGACTTGGCTTTTGGCCTGGGTCGGTGACCCACTCCAGTACGACGGGGCCTGTGTGCCGGTAGAGACGCCGGATTGTCTGGGCTCCAAACTCACACACCACAAGGGAGTTGCCGACCACGAGGCCTATTTCGCAACACTCAGGGACACGGTCAGGTGCCGCGCGTTTCCACAACACCCACCGCTGCAGAACGCCCTGCAGCCACAGCCCGTCCAACATGACAGTGTCGGTGTACAAACACACGGTGTGGTGAAACAGGCCGTGGCAAAACTCCCCTGAGGCCCACACCTGGGAAGCCGGGACAAACTCTTGTTCCAGGTGTGGAGGCAAGTCAGGCAGATCCACGCCGTCGTGGGCCAGGTATTCGAGGTGGAAGGGCTCAGGGTCAACAGCCGCGACCGGCGTGTGCAACAACCCTTGTTCGTCAAAGTCGCCCTGGGCTAGGGTGGTCATCGACGAGTGCAGCGTGACCTTCCACCCTGTTGTTAAGCGCTGGTCGTCAAAGACTCCGGCCTCACACACCAGGGCCTGATTCTCCAAAAAACTCCGACACTCTGGGGCCTTTTGCAAAATCTCCAACACCACCGGGTCCAATTGGCCAGGAATGCAGCGGGCGCCGTGCAGCACCGGGGCCACCCGTTTCGGAACCGGTAAAGGCATCGCCAATCGGTGGACTTGGTTTTGGCGTATGCCCGAAGTACGCGCGGCAATCTAGGGCGAGGCTTGTTTTCTGAAACTGTGTATCGTCGGTTTACCGATGAATCAGCAAACCTTGACCTGGCTTGGCGTATGCCCGAAGTACGCGCGGCAAGCCTAGAACCTGGATAAGTCTGGCTCTGACAAAGGTACAGGTTGCCAACCCAGGGTTTGTCAATAAACCGAGAACCCAGTGTCTTTTGGGCTTGCCGTGCTTTTGCGATCGGGAGTGCGCTCTGACACATTGTCAAGGCGATGTTTACCTACGTCACGTCCAACCCACCTGGCCATTTCTGGGCTGAAGCCTGTCAGATGCGCCCCGGGCAAAATGGCCTGGAAGTTTGGTTGGGCAATATCCACACGGGTGCTTGGACGCCTGACCAGCCAACCCAAGCGCAGATCCATTGGCATCATGTCCCAGTCTCAGTTGACCCGTGGAAAAAACTCATGGTCGTCCAGGAGTACCGAAGGCCCCAAGGGTCCAAGGTCTGGCAATCTCGACTCGATGGGGTCAGGGATAAGGTCTTGAAAACCTACAGGCCCAACCCACCCCCAGCCCAGGCACTCTGCTGCATATGTTTGGAGCACGCCGATGTCGTCGACCAATGGCATTGCGACTCGAAGCATCGCAGCCGCGTCTGCTGGGATTGCGCGGGGCGCAGTGTCCAGGTGGCCTTGCGGGACGGGTATGGAAGCCCGGCCTGTCCCGATCGCTGTTGCGACCACAAGATGTCGACGGCCGACGTGGGCCGGCTGTGGACCACCGGAGTCATTGAGGCGGCCCTGTTGGAACATGACCGAAAGACACAAGACGGCGCCTCCACCAAGGTCTTGACCTGTCCAGTGTGTTATCACCGCGTGACCTACCAATGGGACGAAAAGACGGTGGTGAACTTGAAGTCGGAGTGTTGCGCTTGCGCGGCGACGTTCTGTTCTGGGTGTCAAGAGGTGATGGACGGTTCCAATGACGCGGACCACGCCAACCACCTGGGCCAACCGTTTCATCTGCCGAGAGGTCAGGAGTGGCCGTTGGGGACCGGACCGGACTTGAGGAACCCCACGTCCCAACACCGCCAGGCGCGTAAGCGTGCCCTGTTGAAGGCGTTACAACGAGCGCACGTCGGCGGAGTCTGCCCGACCTGTCAGCGGCCAGGAGTGGTCAAGGACGACAAGTGTACCCACATGGTCTGCGACACGATCGGCAGTCACAAGGGCTGTGGCACTCACTGGTGTTTCGGGTGCGGCGGGATCCTGGCCCGCACCGGGGCTGAGTACCTCCAACTGTTGAACGACCCCAAGACCCGCTCTCGCGTGGCGCTCATGTCGCCGTTACCGGGCTGCCCCCCAATCACCGGCCAGGAAGCCTTTTTGGTGCCGTTGATGCACAACCAACAGTGGCCCCAGTACTTTCACCCGTTGCGCCCCGTCCCCCAAGGCCGCTGTCCCATGACGTTTGCCGAACTGTTGGCCTTTGACCCGGCGGCCGACATGACCGAGCAGTTTCTGCCCCCGAGTGTGCTGGCGGGAGCCACGACAGACCCCGAGAGTCACATGATGTTGCGGCTGGCCGCCCACCGGTGCTTTTTGGCCTTGAGTAAGTTTCGGGACCGGTTGGCCGAGGGTCAAGCGCCTGAGGCCCACGGGGCAGGGCCTGACCCGGCTTCTTTGGTCGTCTGCGAAACCTTGGCCAAACTGGACTTGGGCTTTATGTCGACCCAACTGCAAGACCTAGTTCGGAACTTTGCTTACCGGACCTTTAGCGTCAACCACTGCCAGTACCAGAACATTGTGGAGACCATGTGGCTAACCGTTGCCCAGCGTCATTGGCCCGAGGCGTTGCGGGATCGGGTCCCCGGAGAAACCCCGGACAGCGTGTGGGGCGCTTTTGGTCCCGGCGCCCTGGCCTACGAAATGGCAAGGCTGCAGGAAGCCGCCCGTCAGCCCAGACGCGAAGCAGGCGGCGGGGGTGACAGATCACGCCTGTTTACGATCAACCTGGGTCAACTGTTGCGTATGATGGACGGCGTCGATGCCGAATTGAAACAAGCGGACGCGGCGATGGACGAAGATCTCGAACTAAAGCAAGAGGACCCTGAAACGGAGGCCGAGCAGTTCGTCCAAGGAATGTTGCGCCAAATGCGGCAACAGGAACCACAGGCGCCGCCACAACGTATGTTGATGGAGATGATGACAACGCTGACAACGCTGATGCAGGCGGCGGATCGTCTAGAAAGGACCGACCAACCGGATACTGAAAACACTCCAGGGGCTGCAGTAACCGTTCGGCTCATTGCTGTACCTCGACTGCGCCGCACTGAAGCCGATGATGACGTGGAAGAAGTCAATTAGGGTTTCGGCCTGCCATGTCATTTCGCAGATGCGCCAAAAGCAGGTCCGCTGATTCATCGGTGGGCCGACAAACCAGGCTTGGCGCTTGTTGTGTTTTCTGGGTTGAGTTGGCGAATTAAACAGAATGCTGAGTTGTGTATTTAAGTGGTTGTGACGTTTGGCTATCGACGCCGCTTGGTGCTTTTGGCCCTCGGTTGCAGTGCTTTGACCTGTTGGGCTTGTTTGGCTTGTTTTGCCGCTTGGGCAGCCTTGGCCGCCTTGCGCGCTGCCTGGCGTTGAGCGCTGGCCTGGACTCGTTGGCGGATTTGGGCGGTTTGGCGGCGGGCTCGCTGGATCGTGCCGGGAAGTTTGGCTAGGGACTGCATTAACTGGGTCTTGATGGTTTCGAGGCCTGGGCGACTGTAGGGTTGGGTGACTTGCAACCCGTCGCCTAACGAACTGAGGCCTTCCAACTGGACCGGGGTGACCGGGGACGGGTCCGTGAACACCGAGTAGTAGTCCCGGTACTTGAACCCTTGGCCGCCGATACCTCTGCTAGTGGCGCACACAAAGCGCCGGTTCGGGATTTCCAGGCTGTCGGCGGCAATCAGGCCGTGCAAGGAGGAAGACAGGATGGCCTGACACTGGGCCATCTGCGTAAACACGTCCTCCACGGTTCCGAGAATGTTGATGACTTTGATCCGTGAGTCGTCTGCAACCCAGGGGATCTGTTGAACCGTCTGGTGGTCGACGTAGTGCGGGACAATCCCCAACAGGTACTCCTTGGGCGGCAACTCGGCGTGGCGCTTGAGGAAGGCCTCCTTGACCAACAGCCCTCCGTCCCCGACCAAACAACTCTTCGGCAACCGTAACAGCCGGTGGGTCAGCCACCCGCGCACCGCCAGGTACCGGTGTTGTTTGTAGGCGTCGCCGGCCAAACGACGTTCGTGCATCAACCCCGAGGTCCACACCACCAGGGCGCGAGTTTGGTTGGGTTTGCTGGTGATTGAGGCACCGTCCAGGATACTGCCGATGCCGATTCCTTCCGCGTCCGGAAATTCGGCGTACCGGCAGGGCACCCCAAACGCCTTCCAGATGTAAGGGGTCAAGATGTCCCCAAAGTTGTGTTTTTGCCGGCCGAACCACCAGACCTTTAACGGAACCAGTGGGTTTCCAGACCCTCGACCAGACCCCGACGTCATGTTTACCCAGTGAGGTTTGGTGTTCGAATCCAAGTCGTGTTCCCGGCCGTAACTAACAGACAATCACACCGACAAAATCAGCGAAACCTGCTTTGTCTCCAACCGCCCTGAAACGTATGTCAACCTCTGCGGCGTTTTCAATGTCTGTGCCATTCGCGGCTGTTGTCTCGCCGACGGGGTCTGCTGGGTCAACTGAGTCGACCGCATCGTTAACTCCTTCAAGTTCCGCAGATGCTTATGCTCGGATGGAAAAGGCGTTTCTGCAGCGCCAGGCTGCGGCTGCCGAGTCTGAAGAGTCTGCCGCGTCACCCCCGCCGACCCATGAGTGGAAGTCGGGACCTGGCAACTTTGTACCTCTTCAAGTTCCGACTGACCTGTCGGCCAACCCCCCAACTGACCCGCTGTTGCACAGCAAGACGGGCAGTCATCAAGTCCAGACCTTAACCTCGGACCAGGCGACGTTGGTCCAGGTCATTCCGACCAACCCCAACCATTCAACGGTCCAAATCGTCACGACAGCCGACAGCGTCGCAACCTTTGTCGGCACGCTCGAGGATCACCAACGCCAAGGCATCGGGTCGCTCGTCTACCGTCGGCTGCAGACCCAGGCTTTCTTGCAAGATTGGTGCATTGGCGACAAGTCCCTGGCCGAGTTGTACGGGCTGCCAGGAAACCTCGTGACCCGAACAATGCGAATAACTGGAACCTTTGAGGATGACCAACTGACGGGCGCCGTGTCGGTCGGAGGCGACACGTGGTTCCTGGAAGGCGAATGGGTTGCCGGCCGGCCAGTTCGGTGGTTCGTCTACGACCGAGAGACTGGCATCGTGTGGCGCGCCTTTCACCAAGAAACCCGCACTCCAGGGTCTCTGGCGGCCAAGGATGTGCAGCCGGCCGTCTACAAGTTTTACCTGCGGTACCAGAACGGCAGCCTGGCCAGTCTCCGGGTTGAGGACGAGACGGGTTCGCTGGCGTTTCGGCTCGACACGGACGACCGTTTGGACCCGCTCCCGCTCAGCGACTGGACAGCCCACCTGGCCGACCGAGTGCCGTTTGTCCAGGAAGAAGCGCAAGTGCGGCACTGGAGTGGTCAATGGCCGTTGTTTCCCAGTCTGCAGTCTATGGGGTTGCGCCACCAAGCGGCGGCCTTGGCCCATTGGGTCGGGACCCGAGTGCAGGCGTTGGCGGCGTTAGACCAGGTCTCATCGATCCTGTCCCCGACCCGGTGCCACGTCTGCGACGTTCAGGTGCGCTACCAAGTCTTTCCCCGGGTCCAATACTTTTGGGTCGAGACTGCTTCGGAGGTGTGGCACGGGACCTGTTACGACCCCCAAGAAGTTATGTGCATTGACACGGAGCAACCCATCGACCAAGTCCAGGAGGCCTACCGGCGCTGCACCGTTTTTTCGGGAGTCATGCGCCCGCGTCCAGGCAGTGTTTGTGACTCGTCGCAAATACGACAAGCCACTTATGACATACCGGAATGGGTAGCCGGCGCCGCCCACGTCGGAGACCGGTTTCATCTGGGCCACTTTCGCGACAACCTGTTGGCTGGCCACGCCAAAATCTTTTACCGCGATGGCAAGACGCTGGCGGTCTGCGGCCCGTTTGTCGCCGGGGTGCTGCACGGTTCAGGGCAGGGCCAAGTCTTTAACGAACACGGCCAGTTGGTACAGCGCTGTTCGGGGTGGAAACAAGGCGCGATGCAAGGGGTAGGGGAGTTGTATTGGACCGTGCCAGACCCTGGGTCGACGGACTCAACGAACCCACACCCCGTGCTCATCCGGAAAGGGCTGTTTGTCCAGAACCAGTTGCACGGCCCCAACGGCAGCGTGTACGATTTTGACGGGCGGTTGACCCACCGGGGAACGTTCCAGCAAGGGTTTCTGTGGCACGGGTTGTTGTGGGTACGAGGCTGTTGGGGGACGACCAGGTTGGCGATCCAGGCCGGAGAGACGCGGGTCATTACGAAACTGGGAGACGAGGAAGAGGAGTGTGCTTGACTGGAATTGCAAGTAAAATGGGTTGGTGTATGTCCAACATTGTCAAAAAGTAAGAACATGAGTTGGGTTGACGACCAAGTGAGCCAAATCTGGACCAGCCTAGACCATAACCTTCAACTGCTGCTGGCCTTGACGTGGCCAGAGTGGTTAGACCCGGTAGACTGCCACCGGTGGACCCCGGACAAACTGACGTTGGCCGGGTTGTGTCTGCAAAATTTTGACACCCAAGTTGTCGGGCTCAAACAAGTGCTGCGACAGAACGCTTCTTTAGTCGCGTTCTGGGGTTCCAACGTGGTATGGTCTGTGTTAGGCCTCCAGGGTCACGACCTTGAACTTTGCAGTCCGCAGCATCAACATGTTCGGTTGGCCCTAAATTCGGAACTTAAAGGTGCGCAGCGCCTGCCATTGATGGTGTATGCGGCGCTTGGGGACCAACAGCCGACCAAGGTCAACTCGACTCGCCGGTTGTTTGCGTCGATGGTCATGGACTGGTTGGTGTACCAACGGGGCGAGCAGTCGCCCGGGCCAGTGGTTCTGCTGAACCAGATCTTTGAAGGTGCGATCCGGTATTTGACGCTGCCTCAACTCCAGATGCTCCGGTTGCCGTGGACGTTGGCGGAACGGTGGAAACGGTTTGGTTGGGTCTGCTCCGAGGCCCACTACCCCGAAGTCGTGGACTACCTGGAACGTCATTTGGGCACCACCTTGTCCCATAACCACGGTCGCTTTGCGTTTCCACCGTGGCTGGACAAGACTGACGTCGAAGCCGCTCCGCTGGTGGCGGCCCAGTGGGACGTAGGAGTGCCACCCGAGGCACAGCCCTGTCCAGGTCAACCTAGTTTGCCTTCCCCTGGCAAGTGGCGGGTGATGCGAGACGGCAACGTGTACGAGGGCTGCTTCACCCCGGACCAATTACGCACGTTTGTGGGCAACCCAAACCGCCAACCTTGGCACAGCAACAGGGAAACGAGGTGGCTTCAAGCCATTGTTCAGGAAAACCAGTCTTTAATCGAGGCCATCTGGGACAGCGGCGCACTCTGTTCTGAATGGTCCGTGTTCATCGGCATGATGTTGCTGAGTCCCAAGTTGCACGATACAGTCGTGCGCCAACTGGGCGACGGTCGTCTCACCCCCGCCCAACAAGTGCAACAGATTCGCCGAGCGTATGACGTAGACTTTGTCCCGGCGCTTGCCACATACAACGAGGTACTGCGTCACAACCAACTGCAGCGTCATTACCTTTGGCGAGCAGGTATCCTACCCCGATTCCCTGAATTGCTGGATTACAGTGCCAGTCTCTGCCACCTGGATGGGTTCACGTGGCAGATTCCTCAAGACCTTTGGGTTGTGGCCTGCCGGGCCAAGAGTGCCGAGGAAGCCGAACGCTGTCGCGACATTCGTCGTTTGCCTGAATGGTGGTTTGGCGCCGCGGCACGCCGAGGACACTGCATGCCGTTTACCTTGCACGCCCTGACACCTGACCATTTGGAGTTTCTGCTTAACCACGTGTTGCCCCGGGCGCCAACCCATTTGCGACCAGGCACAAACACTATGCATGAGTTACGGCAAGCCGAGAACACTGTTTTGGGCGTACAGGATCTGCTGTTTGAGTGTATCGATCGCAACTGGCTGTCTCACGTCCAGGTCTTGTGGCGGCATTTGACCAGGCTTGGGTTGGCATATTCACGACAAGCCGGGAACACTCCAAACACGCCAACGGTCTGCCTGACGCGTCTGCTTGGTCGCATGGTGAACCGGGCGACGAAAAGCCAGGCTGTTGACGTTCTGACGTGGGCTAAACAGGGTTGTCGGCTTGCTACGCCAACCCAGCAGAAATAAAAGAACGGAGATTCAGGCCGTAAACAAGCAGTTAGGTTTGCTGATGCATCGGTAAACCGACGATTGGGTTGGAGAGTGCTATCGGGACTTATCCAAATGCAGTGGGTTTTCTGATTTATTGGTGAACCTTGTCACTACGCTTTTGCGTCAGGCCATGAAACCTTCACCTGTTGATACACTACAAAATCCAAATCAGCCCACGATTCATCCACCACTTCGGGTCTGACAACAGAGTTGTGACACGTGAGGCCTTGTTCACGAAACTTGGAGCAGACCCACTCCGCCCGTCGAAGATTTTGCCCCCCGGAAATGTTGCAGGTGGCCTCGAGTTGGTCCTTCGCCATCTGTTGTGCCACCTCGCGAGCACAGGAATCATAGGTGCGCCACATCCTTTTGTAGTCTCTTTCCGCTTTCTGCTTGGCTTCCCGCTTGGCTTCTCGTTTCGCTTGGCGCCGTAGCCGTTCAGCCCGTTGAACGACAGTGTCTTGGTCGGTCGGTGCAGGCGTTGCAGGCGGTGCAGAGTGCCAGTTTCCCATAATAACGAGTTGGTTGAGTTGGTTGAGTTGGTGGAGTGACGCACGTATCCCGGCCTACGACACCGGAATGGCGTTCACTGGTACGGGATCGGCCGGGACAACATGCTTCAGAATGTCGCGAATCGACACGTTGGCGGCCAGGTCTCGGAGGGTGTTGCGGACCACGTGGCAGTGATTCGGGCCGGTCTTGTCGTGTCGCAGACGCAACAGGTAACACTCGACGACCGGCACCGGTGGGTCTTCGTCCTCCTCCGCCGTCAGCAGCGTGGTAAAGTCAGCCTCGCTTGGCAACCGACAGGAAAACTCACCGACGTATGCCAGGTCTGTTTTGGCGTGTTCGTCGGCCCATTGCAGAATCGTGGTCAAATAGGCGTTGGGGATGACCGCCGCGGGTAAGGTGACTTGGTGGAGGTCCGTGATCAAGCCTTCTGGTACGGTGACGGTGAGACCGGCCTCGGTAACGTCCACCAGATCCTGGCCGTCCTGCATAAAGATTCGATGCTCCCATTCTTGTTCCGCCACGTTGTAGGTCGTCTTCCACAACAAGTCAATGGTCGGCACCGGTTTCCACTTGAGTTGACTCGTCTGGGTGTAAGGCCGGACCTCAGCGTCCCGCGGCGTAAACACCAGGCCGTCAGACAGGTGCCTCAACTGGTCTCGCTGCTCCCAAACGGTCTGGGTTTCGCTGGCTGGCCAAAGTGGTTTAGGCCGAAACGTAAGGCCGTAGCAGTTGCCTTCACACACGATCTTGCACTTGCTGGCCAGAGTGGTCACGTCCTCCAACCAGTTGGTCGACGTCAGACAGTCCAAGCCTTCCATGTCCAACAGCCGTTCTACCCCTTTGTGACGCAGCGGGTAGACCTGTCGTCCGACCTGGGCGTCGCCGGACAACATCCAGAGGTCGAACCCCAACCACACCTGCCGAGGGTGTTCCACCACCAGTTCACCGTCCAGCACGGTGCCACGAAACAACGGCTGGGGCGCTTGGACCGCGATTTCGTACATGTCCCACCGGCGATTGACCAAGACGGCCACCATGTGCCCTCCGACGGTCCGGGGATACCGCGTCAACACCAACAGAAACCGCTGACCGTCACACTTTTCCGCGACGCAATAGGGTTTCTGTTGCAGCAGTTTCAGACCGGCTATTCCCAGCGACACCGGGTTCGGAGCGGGACAGCGTTGGGCGATCCCTTTGAGGCCCAGGGCGCGGCTAACACAGGCCTTCACGGCCTTGATCTTGGCCGGATGGCGAATCTGGTGGTTGGACGGCACCAACGGCGGGCTGTCGTTCTGCCTCAATCTCTCCTGGGCATGTTTGCGGGCCAGAAAGTCTTCCATACTGAAAGTATTTTGAGTTTATGAAGCGGCTTGAACCGTGTCTGTTGGGGCATTGTTGACGACGTCGTCGCCCACGTCGACAATGACTTCCTCGTGTGGTTGAGTCCCGGCGGTTGACGTCCCTGACTCCACCGGGGTAATACTGGCCAGCGGCTGTTTCAGTTTGTTGATGCAAATCCCCAGGGTTTCTACCAGCGTAACTTGTTTGTCCACCAAGTAGGCGGTCAGGTCGGGATTCTGTTGAAAGACCGTGGTTTCTCGGTCCCACTGGTCCAGCAAATTCTGTCTCCCAGCCACGGTCTGTTTGATGCGACTGACGGTCTGTTCGTACATGGCCTGGCGGGCGGCCATTTCCTCTTGGGCCGCGTTAACGGCATAGCGGCGGGTTTCGAGGGCGTCTGTCACCCGCTTCACGTCGTCCGCGTCAAACAACTGAGTGTTGTTCTGGACATCCTCCAAAAACGCCTCCAGGTCCCGCACCCGCTCGGCTTCCTGATCGACAAACTCTGAGTGTTGGGCAAAGATCGTCTGCACCTGGGCTTCGGCTTCTTCGAGTTGGTTCATGGTTGCTTTTGCTTTGGGCGATTTATCAGACCAGTTGTGGTTGACGACTCATAGCCTAGATCATTCTGTGGGGCGGTGCAACGCGTGCAGTGTCCTGAGCCTAGAGCGGCATGAAGTGAGGGTCGTTGGTGTTGGCGCGGGCGGTGCCTTGACTGGCGTGGCCGGAAGGGGCGACCTGCAGTTCGGCTTTGCGCATTGGGGGCGCTGCCCCGCCCGAAGCCGCCTGAGCCCGGCCGTTGTTGGCGGGCGGCATCGGGGTCGGGTCTACCGTGGCTGGGTACTGACCGGCTCCGACCTGGTTGCTGTTGGATGGACGACTGGAAGTGGGCTTGGGATGGCGAGTCGACACAGGGCGCATCACCCCGCCTGGACCAGGCATTCCGCTGGGAAATGCAGGGCGGCGAGTGGAGTTAGCGCCAGCGTTGTTATCGGGTCGCCCTGCAATCTTGCACTGCCTGGCTGGCGGAACAGCAGGTCTGTGTTGATGCGAAAAAGGACGAATTGGTTCTGGAGGCAGGTTTTGGTCTTCCTTGGCCTGCTTGCGCTTCTTCTTGGCCTTCATGATGATGAAGGTCACCACGACCCCCAGTACCACCAACCCGACGCCGACCCCGATAATTACGCCATAGTTTTTCCGGAGCCAGGACTTGCCGGGTGCCGGGGTAACCGTAGTGGCCGTCGGCGCCTGCATCACGGGCGCAACGGGCGCGGTAGGCACAACACCAGCCGGTGCGAAGCCCGAAGGTACAAACCCAGGGTTAACCTGTGTGGGCGCGAAGCCCGAAGGCACCGGAGGCGCCGTCGCAAACTGTGCCAGGCGTGGAGGGGCAGGCACCGGCTGTGGCACGGCCCCGACCTGAAGCCCTTCGGCCGCGGCTCTGAATTGGTCTACTAAAGAGGCTGCAGGTTGAGTCATCGCGACAAGCCGAGAGCACTTTGGAGCGATTTATGCTATAGCCGAGGAGACGACGGGTGTTGGTCAGTCCTGCAGGAAGTTTCCTGTGAAACGCGAATCCAGGTTCGCTGATTCATCGGTGGACCGACGATCCAGTGTTTGTGGCTTGTCGCAAACACCTGGTTCATGACCGGCGTCTCTTTAACAAAAACCCAGGTTCGCTAATTCATCGGTGGGAGTCAAGTTACAAACCTACTATGCCAGCCATTGTCATGCGAGTCGGCCAGGGGGTTGGGTCTGTAACAGGGCGACCGGAAGGCCCATCGGCGTCGGAACAACCGGGTCAAGGAACCAAGTACGTGACCAACACCGGCGCCTTGGACGGAATGCTGCGCGAGTTGGACAAGTTACTGCATCAACCGCACCAGACCGAGCAGACTACAGGTTCAACCTTGCAGGCGCCAGAAGCGGTACCAGTGCCGATCTGTCAAAACTACGAACAACTGGCGTTTGACTTGACGAAACAATTGGTGTTTTGTATTCGCGACTTTACGCAGCAACAGGTGCAGGCCGAGTTTCGTCGGGTAAAGTCCGGGTCCGCGTCGTCGTATGTCTACACTCCCCTGGCCGACAACCCGGATTGCGCACAAGCCCTGCGGCCTTGGACCCCGTTTCCCACGCACCTGACCGAGACCTACATGACAACCCAGCAGCAAACTGGCCAGTTGCGCCAACAACTGCAGCAAAACCCGACCAATGCGACGTTGCTGGATCTGGCACGTCAGGACCTCCAGACCGGCCAAGAGTTTCTCAGCCACCTGTTGACGATCCGGGTCGACCTGCTGAAGGCCTTTCAGATGGTGACGGCTGACGCCCTCAAACACGTCCGCGAAGAAACTCAGTCCATTCAGCAAGTGCATCAACAAGCCCAGCAGAACATCACCGCCGCGATGCGCCAAGCCTTAGCCGGAGACACCTTCCTGCCCACCTGGGAACGTCTGTCTGCCAGTTACCTGGTGTGGATCCGCACGATCCAGGACGTGTTGCCGCGACCGTTGTTAATGTCGCTGTCAACCCGTCAGTTTGTCCAGGCCTGTGACGCCCAGGACGACGACTGCTGTTTGCGCCGGGTCAAGGCCATGCAGGATGAAGTCGAAAAAGTCCACACCGCCCTGGAAATGAAGCGAAACGCGCTGCGGGTCACCAAGGACCGACGTCACCAACACGCCACCACGCTCGGACAACAGATCCGCATGTTGGAGGACGACTGGGATTTGACCAAGCGGGACCTGCAGCGCCTGCAGAAACAACTGGACGCCAGGTCAGAACAACAGATTAGAGACCTGGCTACCCGACAGTGGCCGCAAGAACCCGACAACCTGGACGAAGAGTACCGCGCCCTCAACAAGCGCCGCACTGACCTGCAGCAGACCCTCCAAGAACTGCGCCAAAACCAGGACGCCCAGGCCGACCTCGCGTCCTACGACCAGATCTCGATGGCCGCCGACCAAGCCCAGGAGTGGAAATCTCGGTTGGTCAAGTTTGCCCAACGCTGTCACACCGAGGCGGCGCAGTGGGAAAACGGCCGGGGCAAGTACGTAACGCTGCTGAACCAGGCCCAACAGGAGACCGACCGAGCCTTGACCAACCTCTACCAACAGGTCAGCCGCAAAATCGATGGGGCCGGGTGTCTGTTGATGCGCTACGCCACGCAGTTGACCCAGTACCACGCCCAGCAAACCCGGGTCCGTTTTCAAAACCTGGGCTACCAGCGGCAGCGCGCCTTAGGGCACAGCGACCAAGCCGACCTGCACCGCCAATACCTGAAACTCGAACGTCAAAGTCAATGTCTCCAGTTTATGTTGCAAACCGTGGCTCGGCTTCAGGAAGCGCTTAGCCACTTTCACACGTGGAAGAGTCAGACTTTTCCAGGTTCTTCCAACCCGGTCAGGTTTGACGAGTGACTTGTTGGACGCTGTGCTGCTGGAGAAACTGACGGAGACCTTTGCTTGACTTAGTGGTGGGTGTCGCCGCAGATAAGAGTTTGAGCCCCTGCCGGCTCTTAGGTTTGACGCTTTTGACGCTTTTGACACTCGTATTCCGCTTGGCCCGGGGTTTCTTGGGTTTAGTTGGGACTGCAGGCAAAGGCGGGGGCGCCTGGGAGACTTGTGGCTCTGTCGGTGTTGGCGGCGCCGGCCCCGCGACCTTGGTCAACCGCAAGGCCTTGTCCCGTTCCTCCATCTGCCGCAACTGACCTCCAAACTCTTGCAAGGCCCAATCTTGTTGAAATATATCGCCTTCCGTTTTGCTGTCCGTGTCGAACTGGTCCTTGGCCACTTGGGCTTTCTTTTGGCGTTTCTTGTGGTGGCCATAGGTGAAGATAAGGCAGAACTGCTGCAGTGTAACCTCAATGCCGCTGCGGGTGGTCAAAAGGGCAGTCCCATACATCGGTTCCTCATGCTCCCGGTTGGCCTGCAACAGGTCCCGGGCTTGCCGCAGCAATTCACGAACTTTGGGGATCGGGACTCCCGGGATTGCAGACGCCATCGGGTTTATTGTTCGTTTAAGTTCGGGCAGGCTCTGGTGGGTGACCGGTCAACTAGACGTCTAAACCCGGACAGGCAACAACAAACCATGAGTACGCCAACCCAGCCGACGTTGAACCTGTACAAGGAGGTCGCGGCCAGCGGCACTCCAGAAATGCATTACCAACTGTCGGTGTTGCAGGATTTGTTGACGGTCGAGTGGGGGTTGACGATTCGTGCCGACTCCCGGTTGGTG
>Ga0070729_10002819_pt1 | contig 21462 bp, 26 predicted proteins | sample tdDd472_FD_66725 | JGI IMG/M metagenome (GOLD analysis project Ga0070729, IMG submission 66725) | Marine sediment microbial communities from the Atlantic coast under amendment with organic carbon and nitrate - tdDd47.2 | ecosystem: Environmental > Aquatic > Marine > Coastal > Sediment | place... | reverse complement strand
TGTTGCGGCCTTGGGTTACCTCCGACTGAGGTAGAACTAAAAATGACTGTCAATTCATGATTAGTTGGTGGCGCGGGTGAATTCCGGATAAGCCTCGAGGCCGCACTCGTGAATGTCCGAGCCTTCGTACTCTTCTTCTTCCGGTACACGGATACCGATGCTGATTTTTAGCAGCATCCAGACAATGAAGCTGGTTACAAAAACCCAACCGAAGATCACGCCGATACCCATGAGCTGAGCACCGAAAGTGGCGTCGCCGTTGGTCAGAGGTACTGCAAGCAGACCCCAGATACCAACAACACCGTGAACCGAGATGGCACCGACGGGGTCATCTATCTTAAAGACTTTGTCCAGTACGACGATGGAGCCTACAACCAGCAGTCCGCCGATAGCACCGATAGCGGTCGCTTCAAGCGGCGCAGGTGTCAGAGGTTCAGCAGTAATCGCAACCAGGCCGGCGAGAGCACCATTGAGTGCCATCGTGAGATCTGATTTACCGAACCATAAACGGGCCAGTAGCAGTGCTGCGACCAAGCCGCCGGCAGCAGCCATGTTGGTGTTAACGAAAATCAGTGCAACGGCGTTGGCTTCTCCAACATTAGAAAGCACCAGTTCTGAACCGCCGTTAAAGCCGAACCAACCCAGCCACAGGATCAATGTACCGAGCGCTGCCAGGGGCAGGTTGCCGCCGGGAATAGCGCGGATAGAGCCGTCTTTACCGTATTTGCCTTTGCGTGCACCCAGCAGGATGACGCCGGCAAGTGCAGCAGCAGCGCCACACATGTGTACGACACCTGAGCCTGCGAAATCATTGAAGCCTGCAGCATCAAGGAAGCCGCCGCCCCATTTCCAGTAGCCCTGTACCGGATAAATGAAGCCGGTTAGCACAATGGCGAAAGCGAAGAATGACCAAAGTTTCATGCGCTCTGCTACCGCGCCTGAAACGATCGACATGGCCGTTGCTACAAATACCACCTGGAAGAAGAAATCCGACAGGTTTGAGTAGTAGGTATCGCCGCCGCTGGCGATCACTTCTTCGGCGGTGTTGTCAGCGCTGGTCAGCAACAGGTCGGTCAGTTGCGGAATAACGCCGGTGCCGTCGCCGTACATGATGCCGTAGCCGCAAACCATGTACATGATGCAGGCAATGGAATACAGACCGACGTTTTTAGTCAGAATTTCTGTGGTGTTTTTGGCGCGGACAAGCCCGGATTCCAGCATAGTGAAGCCGGCTGCCATCCACATTACGAGAGCGCCACACACGAGGAAGTAAAAAGTATCCAGTGCGTAACTCAGTTCAATAACCTGATCCATCTTGAATCTCCTTTGATGGGTTCAGTTAAATCGCTTCGCCACCGGTTTCACCGGTGCGGATGCGAATAACTTCTTCTAAGTTGGAAACAAACACTTTGCCGTCACCGATTTTGCCGGTGCGGGCAGTGTTTACGATTGCTTCAATAACCTGTTCAACGACGTCGTCTTCAACAGCCAGCTCGACTTTCGTCTTAGGCAGAAAATCGACTACGTATTCAGCGCCGCGGTACAGCTCGGTGTGGCCACGCTGACGGCCGAAGCCTTTAACTTCTGTCGCGGTAATGCCCTGAACACCAATGTCTGCAACGGCCTGACGTACATCATCGAGCTTGAAAGGTTTGATGATTGCGGTAATAAGTTTCATGTTCTTTCTCCCGTTATGCGGGTTGTTTCAAAGAACGTGACGCCGCCGCTGGGCGCCGCCACGTCTGCTATTTAGTCAACGATTGAGAAATTCTTAACGATGCTGAAGACCAGCTTGTTGCGCGGCTGGTTGGCAGTGAGATTGTCGACCTCTGAGTAGGTGTAGGAAATTGAATAGTCGAACAATTCTTTGCCTTCCCACTCGAGAGTGCTGCCGTAGCCGAGTTCACCGTAGCCGCCGTCAGCCAGAGCACCCGTTATAACTTCGTCTTTCTTGTCCCACTCTGTGTAACCGACCAAGCCGTAAAAGCCGTTGTGTTCTACAGTGAGCGCAGACCAGATGTAGTCCTGCTTCATGCCCGGGTTGTCATACTTACCAATCGCCGAGTCGAACGAGATCCACTTGTAGCCCAGTGCGATGTTGCCTTCGATATAGTCCGGATTGACCCGGTCGGTATAGGTGATAAACGTGCCGCCCAGAGCCCAGCTAAAGTCGCCGATGTCGCCGTTAATACCGGCATAGAAATCCATTTCCATACCACTGATGCTGTCGGTATCGTCAAGATCGATAAATTCATATTCCACGGTGGACAGCCAGGTGCCTGCGTAGAACTGCACAGCGCCGTCGCCTGCGCCAAAGTCGAGGCCGCCCTGAGCCGCGCCTTTACCATTCGACTGGTCAGCGCCTCGCCAGAGGTAGTTGGTGACAAAGCCGGCGTTGCCGGTCAGTTCGACTGCATTTGCAGGTGCCGAGAATGCACCGATTAGAGTGCTGGCTGTCGCGATGGCCAGAATGGAGCGTTTCATAGTATTTCCCTAATTCTTCACTAGAAATGAAAGTTGTGTTCCGACTGTTAAGATGGAACGATTATTTGGTCGCTGCTTACAAAGCATCATCCGTGCCAAAAACGGCAATCGTTTTTTGTATCAGTGACTTAGGAAATTTCGCAGCGTTTGCTGCTGCTTGGCGGGCGATATCGGCAGTCTTGGCTGCACAGTTTTGGTGCGCTGCACCGTATTAATGCATTCTTCGTGTGCATCTTTTTAGCGGCCACGACACAACAGGAAGATCAGTTCAGTGGATAAAGAAACAATCGAGAATCTGGCAGAGAGCCTGACCGGCAAATTAGTGGATGCCGTGCCCGAGGGCATGACGGCCGATGCCGCCGAGTTGCGTGATGACCTGAGGCACAACTTCAAAGGCCTGTTGCGCAGCACTCTGGACCGAATGGATCTGGTCACTCGTGACGAGTTTGATGTGCAGCGTAAAGTGCTTGAACGCACCCGAGAGAAGCTTGAAGCATTAGAACGCGAGTTGGCAGAGCTGCAGAAGCCAGCCGATTGATCCGGGCCGGTGCAGTTCGCCACTGTTCTGACGCGGGTACAACAGGGGCTTGAAGCGCATCAGGTGCGTGTTGAGGTACATCTTTCGGGTGGCCTGCCCTCTTTATCTATATCCGGCATGGTTGAAACCTCGGTAAAAGAAAGCCGTGACCGCGTGTGTGCAGCTATTCGCAGTGCCGGCCTTGAAGTGCCTGACGGCCGCATTGTTATCAGCCTGGCACCCGCTAATTTGCCCAAAGCGGGTAGCCGCTTTGATCTACCCATAGCTCTGGGGATTCTCGCGGCATCGGGTCAGGTGCCCCCCGAGGCGCTGTCGGGCAAGGAGTTCTTCGGCGAGTTGGGTTTGTCCGGTGACTTACGGTCGGTGCCGGCAATATTGCCGGCTGCTATGCAGGCCGGTGTATCGGGGCACGGCGTAGTGGCGCCGGACGCTTGTGCCGAAGAGTTGGCCTTGCTTGATTCAGAGACTATTGCCCTTGCCACTCATCTCACTGGTGTTGTTGGTTTTCTTTGGGGGCGGTCTGATTTGCCTGCACCGCTGAAACAATCAGCCCCGTCTCTTCCGGGCGACAGTGTTGTCGGCTCCGATATCGATTTTAGTGACGTATGCGGTCAGGTAATGGCAAAACGCGGCTTATTGATAGCAGCGGCTGGCGGGCACAACCTGCTGATGTCGGGCTCGCCGGGTGCGGGCAAGAGTATGTTGGCGCAGAGGTTCGCGGGTTTGTTAGCGCCGCTGTCCAATGCCGAATCGTTGCAAACGGCAGCGTTATATTCTTTGGCCGGGCAGCGCATGCCCGCTTGGCAGCGCAGACCGTTCAGATCGCCGCATCACACTTCATCCAGTCCTGCATTAGTCGGTGGCTCATCGAAGCCGGTGCCGGGTGAAATCTCGCTGGCGCACAACGGTGTGTTGTTTCTCGATGAGTTGCCGGAGTTCCCCCGTGCCGCGCTTGAGGCGTTACGTGAGCCGTTGGAAACCGGCAGCATCACGATTGCCCGTGCCGGGCAGAGTTGTGAGTTTCCGGCTAGCTTTCAGTTGTTGGCCGCAATGAACCCGTGCCCGTGCGGCTACGCCGGAGACGCAGAAAAAAACTGCCGTTGCACACCTGAACAGGTGCGGCGCTATCAGCAGAAAATTTCCGGCCCGTTGCTCGACCGTATCGATATCTGTCTGCAGATTTCGCGGCCAAGGGTCTCGCTCAGCGACAGCCGCAATTCCACTGCAGAAACTACCGAAAGCTTGTATGAGAAGGCCGCCGCCGCCCGCGACCGGCAGATACAGCGTGCCGGCAAGCTCAATGCAATGCTGGGCAGTAGAGAAACGCGTGAATACTGTTGGCCGGATGCGACCGGGCTTAAGTTATTGGAGAAAGCTGCAGAACGTTTCGGGATGTCGTACCGGGCTTGCGACCGGGTGCTAAGGGTGGCGCGAACAATTGCTGACCTTGATGCCGCAAGTTGCAGCAGCACAAACACAAACGCCCCGGCGATAACCGGGGCGTTGGCGTTACGTGGTCTTGACCAGAAAAACTAATCAGTAAGCCTGGTCACGCTGTTGTGTGTGATTACAACTGGTCGAGCATGTACTGAACGGCATCGATGATTTCACCATCAGATAAATCAGTGCGTCCGCCTTTAGGCGGCATGAAACCAGCTGCACCCTGGAAGCCGTTAATCGCATTGCCGTTTACAGAATCACGACCTGCAGCGACACGGGTAGTCCATGCGCCTGCATCACCTGTCTTAGGTGCGCCGGCAATACCGGCTCCGTGGCAGGCAGAACAAACAGCGTTGTAAACCTGCGGGCCGGTCATCACTGTTTTAACAGTTTCAACTTCGACAACAGCAGCAGCTTCGTCAACAAAGTCTTCGCCGGCAACAGCGATACGGGCAACGGGTTCAATACGTTCGCCTACAGCCTGTTGGTAAGCGGGGTCGTTTTGCATGTTGGCGGTTTGTTCCGCAACACCGATCCAGCGGGCAATAACAAATAGGAATACAGCGACACCCATCAGGAGGCCGATAATGAATATGAACCGATCAAAGAATTGTTGATCGTGTTTGGCTTCTTCGTTGCTCAAGGTTTTTCCACTCCGGAAACTTTTTATTACAGCCACATATCTGCTCCATTTGGAGCCGGCGGGCTGTGCGGAGGCGCAAGTATAAAGTCAAAGTGCGCCCGCATAAAGAGTGCAGGGCAGGCTTTATATACCGGAATCGGCTTTTCGGAGGCTTTTTTAGCCGGTTTAGCGGGGCGCGGCCAGCCTGAAAGGGGAGGAAAAGTCCGTAATGCCAGCTAATTCACGCAGGGCTTCAACATCAAGAATATCAACGCTGTGGGCGTCGGGGCGCTTAATCAGACCCTTTTCATCCAGAGCTGTGAAGCTACGGCTGACGGTTTCCTTCTTAAGCCCCAGAAAATCAGCGATGTCTTGCCGTGACATGGGTAAATCTACGGTATCGGGGCCTGACTCTGTGCCATTTGCAATGCGGTATTGCTGTCTGAGGTACAGAATAAAGACGGCAAGACGTTCTACCGCAGTGCGTTGCCCGAGGCTGTAGACCAGGTCCAAAGAGTTTTCCAGCACCCTGAACACCATTTCACGGAAGGTGCGTTCAGCGCTCGGATCGCGGGCCAAATAGCCTTCGAGATGTTCACGCGAGCGCCAGGCGATACTGGAAGGTGTGATGGCCTGTACTGTGAAAAAATAACTGTCGGTAGCCGTTAGTCCGACAAAGTTATCCTTAAACAAAAAGCTCATGACCTGGCGTCTGCCGTCTTTGCCCAGCCGGCTTACCATGAGACAGCCGCTTACAATATTGAATACCTGTGTTGCATCGTCTCCGGCATAAATCAGCGTTTCGCCCGGCTTGAGTGCGCGGACGGGTGCTTCTTTGAATACGTCGAGATAGACGTCACCGGTTTTTTCGTCAAATTGCATTAGTGCAGTAGCTCAGATTTGGTGCTCAGATAGCGTGATTTATCAGGTGTTTTGACTCATTCTTTGCTGCATCATACAAGATATACAGCGTATTCCGGTACACGGGTAGCCGTTGGGTCCAAACCTTTGCAGTAAAGCCCGTGTATTTTAAGGAGTGCAGCAGTCTGTCCGGTGCAGCCGGAGCAGGTATCAGAACCGGAGCAGTATGTGGGACGACGAAAATTCAGCCTGACGAGGACAGTGGCGGCACCCGTTGCGGTCATGCTTGCGCCCGTGGCCCTGCTCTCTGCCAGTTATTACTCGTATTCCAATCTTACTGACGAGACCCTCATTGCCGAGCTGAGTTTTGAACAGCTTGCAGAGCATCGTTATTTGGTGAATTTGTCGACTGGTAATTTCTGTGATGTTGAGGCCTTTGAAATTGAAGGTGATCAATGGCGGTTGGACGCGAGGTTTCTTAAGTGGAAGAACTGGGCAACCGCGATGGGCGCCGAATCACAATATCGTCTGGACAGGATTGAAGGCCGTTTTAGTGATGTTGAGATGCAGAATGCAGAGCAGGGTTTGTCATATGACCTGAGTGGCGAGACTGCCATTGATGTGGTCGATATGTCTGCAACCCTGGGTCGGCTCAACGTACTGGCCGATGCTTCGTACGGTAGTTCAACATTTCAGGTCATTGATCCGGACAGTATTTATGACGTTTACAAAACGCCGACCGGCATCATTACCCGCAAGCGTGAAGACCCCGGTTTTGCCTTCGAGGGCGATGTTCTCACGATCGATATTAATAATGCCTGCGGTGCTAAGCCCGGTCCCTGGAAATCCTTTTCATTGTGGGTAAACGAGCAAGCCCTCAATCTTAAGCAATAGGCGCCATGGAGACGGATGAGGGAGACGGATGAGGGAGAAGACGGATGGATGATGTCTGGCCCGGTGGCAGCTCACCCTCCTGTGAGCGAAACCGTCAACCGATACTGGAAGTGCTGGCACCGTTATTGAGTGATGTCAGTAATGTGCTGGAAGTGGGTAGCGGCACGGGACAGCACGCCTGTTACTTTGCGCAGGCCATGCCGCATTTGCAGTGGCAGCCAGCCGATCAGCCGGAATGGATGCCGGGCTTGGTTAAGAACCTGCAGGCCGGAGGTGGTGCAAATATACGGCAGCCCTTTGAGTTGAATGTGTCTGCAGACCAATGGCCCGATGCGGCTTATGATGCGATTTATACCGCTAATACCTTGCATATCATGTCTTGGGACAACGTCTGTGATTTCTTTGCCGGTGTTGGCAAGGGTACGGCGCCGGATAGCGTGTTGTGTGTGTATGGTCCGTTTAATTATGACGGGAATTACACCAGTGAGAGTAATGCAGCATTTGACCGGTCACTAAAACAGCGGGATCCGTTGAGCGGTATTCGTGATTTTGAAGCTGTTGATGAGTTGGCAAAACAGCAGGGTTTTGGTTTGGAAAAAGATTACGCGATGCCAGCAAATAACCGTTTGCTGGTGTGGAGAAAATTGTGAACGAACGTTTAGATAAAATTGAAGAGCGTCTGGCTTTTCAGGAGATGTCGACTCAGGAGCTGAGTGACGAGATTTATCGCCAGCAGCAACAGGTCGACAAACTGACCGGCTTGATTGAAAGGCTGAATGACAAGCTGCAGACCCTCGCCGACGACGGTGGAACAGGTTCAGCGATTGACGAGAAGCCGCCGCACTACTAGTTGCCGCGCTTTAATCCGCGCAACAGTTCTTCGCGTTCTTCGAGTTCCAGCCACCGTTCGGATGCTGACTCGAGAGCGGCGTTTGCCGCGTTGAGTGCTTCTGTCGCTGCGTTAATATCTTCGTAGTCCTGCGAGTAGAAGTCTGATGCAGCCATGCGTTCTTGCAGTTCGGCAACTTTCTGCTCTAGCGTTTCGATGTCATTGGGGAGAGTTTCCAATTCGCGTTTTTCTTTGTAGCTGAGCTTTGTGGGCACCTTATCAGCGGCCTGTGTTTTATCTGCGCCTGATTGTTTGCCGGCAGCTTGCGTATCCGACACTTCCAGATGCCGCCCATGTCGCAACCATTCGCTGTAGCCACCCACGTATTGTTGAACCCGGTGGCCTTCTTCGAATACCAGAATGCTGGTTACGGTGTTGTCGAGAAACTCACGGTCATGGCTGACTACGATCAATGTGCCGGCGTATTCGGCCAGCCGCTCTTCCAACACTTCGAGCGTTTCCACATCGAGATCATTGGTGGGCTCATCAAGGATTAACAGATTGGTGGGGCGGGTAAACAGCTTGGCGAGTAACAGCCGGTTACGTTCACCGCCCGACAGCGCTTTAACCGGCGTTATCGCCCGTTTAGGGCTGAACAAAAAGCCTTTCAGATAGCCGATAACATGGCGGTCTTTGCCGTTGATGCTGATGTAGTCACTTTTGTCACTGATGTTGGCCGCCACACTTCTTTCGGGGTCAAGGTCGCTGCGCAGCTGGTCGAAGTAGCCAATCTCCAGATTAGTGCCCAGTTTAACCACGCCCTGCTGGGGTTCGAGTTCACCGAGCAGTAGGCGAAGTAGCGTACTTTTGCCCACGCCGTTATTGCCAACCAGGCCAATCCGGTCACCGCGCATGATTTGCAGTGTCAGTCCGCTGATCAGTGGCTCATCGCCATAACTGTAACTAATGCCTTTGGCGCGGATCACTTTGCGGCCGGAGTTATCGGCCTGATCAATGGAAATATGAGCGCTGTTTTGCACTTTACGGCGCTTCGAGAATTCATCGCGCATCTCCAACACAGCCCGCTTGCGACCCTCGTTGCGCTTCCGGCGTGCTTTAACACCCTGTCGCAACCAGGCTTCTTCCTCGGCCATCTTCTTATCGAAGCGTGCATTGGCCGTTGCCTCGTCTTCCAGAGCCTTTTCTTTTCGGACTAAGTAGTTGGCAAAGTCACCGGGCCAGCTGATCAGTTTGCCGCGGTCAATTTCGACGATGCGTGTGGCCAGGTTCTGTAGGAAGGCGCGGTCATGGGTAATGAATAACACGCTGCCCCTGAAACCTTTGACGGTGTTCTCCAGCCATTCGATGGTGTCGATGTCGAGATGGTTGGTGGGTTCGTCGAGCAGCAGCAGGTCGGGCTGGCTGATCAGTGCTTTACCCAGCGCTACGCGTCTGCGCCAGCCACCGGAGAGCTGCGACATTGATTTATGTGCCGGCAACTTGAGCTCGGTGATGATGGTTTCAACGCGGGTTTCTATGTCCCAGCCCTGGCGGGCATCAATTGCGCGTTGCAGTTCTTCGAGTTCACGCAGGCCGTGCTTATCCAGTTCCTGATGCGACAGTTCGTTGTATTTCTGCAGCAGTACCTGAGTCTTCTCCAGGCCGCTGCGAACGACGTCACCGACATTCATGTCCAGCGCTTCGGGCAGTGTTTGCTCCAGCTGACTGATACCTATCTGTCCTGCAAACTGAACCTCACCCGCATCCGGCTGCACTTGTCCGGTAATGAGGCGCAGCAGCGAGGTCTTGCCTGCGCCGTTACGGCCGATCAGACAAACACGTTCGTTGGGTTCAATGGTTAATGAAGCAGACTCAAGCAGCGGCTGGTCGCCGAACTCAAGAGACACCTCATCCAGTCGGACAATGCTCATGGGTAGTGCAGAACTTATGGTTTGGGTTGTTGAGTTGTTTCAGATTTTGTATCGGGGCACTACTATACACATTGTATGAATCAGCAGAACAAGAAAGCGTCCGACCGGGAAGTGCCTGGCTGGCAGGTCTATATACTGCGTTGCGCCGACGATACGTTGTATACGGGGGTGACCAATGACCTTGATGCCCGTCTGGCCACTCATAACCTGGGCAAGGGCGCGCGTTATACCCGCAGCCGCCTGCCTGTGCGGGTGCTGTACAGTGAATGCGCAGCCGACCGGGGTGCTGCCCAAAGCCGTGAGGCCGCTATTAAGCGCCTGAGTCGTGCTGAAAAATTGGCTCTGGTCGGTCCGGTATGTTGAGTATGAATGTCATGACAGCAGACCGGCACACAGGAGGCTGTTTTGGCCGTTGATATTCTGTTGTATATCGCCGCGGCAGCGCTGGTGGCTCTCGGCATGGCCGGCCTGTTGTTTCCGGCGATACCCGGTGCGCCATTATTGTTTGGCGGTTTGGTGCTTGCTGCCTGGGCTGAAGACTTTGTCTATGTTGGCGGATGGACGCTTGGCGTGCTGGCAATATTGTCTTTGCTTACCTATGCGATTGACGTGATTGCCGGTGCTTTCGGGGCACAAAAATACGGGGCCTCAAGCCGGGCGATGTTGGGCGCGGCTTTAGGCGCATTTGTTGGAATCTTTTTTGGCTTGATTGGTGTGCTGATTGGTCCTTTTGTTGGCGCGATGATTGCCGAGTTTTCTCTGGCCGAGAAAACACTGGACGATGCCAGCAGAGCCGGTTTTGGTGCCACTGTCGGTATGTTGCTGGGTGTGGCAGCGAAGATGGCACTGGCTTTTATGATGCTGGGTATATTCGCGCTGGTGCGTTGGATGTAAACTGAGCTCATCTGTCTAATAAGGGTGTTCTAATGAAAAAATTGTTTGCATTGATTGTATGTGCTGCCTTTGTGTTGCCGGGCTGCGCTAAGGTGGGTTCTGAGGCTTGGTGCAAGAACATGGAAGAGAAGCCAAAAGGCGACTGGAGCAGCAACGAAGCAACTGACTACGCTAAGCATTGCGTATTTAAGTAAGACGCTTTGACTGCTATGCAAAGCCCGCTCAGGTATTTATTGCCGTGCGGGCTTTTATTTTTTTTATCGCCTTTGTCCGTGCATGCGGATGATCTGCCGGCGCTAGTGCTAGATTCGGAATGTGTGGTCCTGTTGCACGGTCTGGTCCGCAGTGCCCGCTCGATGGAAAAACTGGAAGAACAATTGCAGGCCGACGGCTACCGGGTCGTGAATGTGGACTACGCTTCGCGTAGTGACGAAATCGAAGATTTGACCGATCAGTACCTGCCCGATGCGATTGATGCCTGCGGTGATGTGCAGCGAATCAACTTTGTAACGCACTCAATGGGCGGGATCATGTTGCGCTATTGGTTCTCCGGTAATGCTCAGGTCAGGCCCGGGCGTACAGTCATGTTGGCGCCGCCTAATCAGGGCTCGGAGTTGGTCGACAAATTGCAGGGCTTGCCCGGTTATAAATGGCTTAATGGTCCTGCGGGCTATCAGTTGGGTACCGGTGACGACAGTCTGCCGTTGCAATTGGGGCCCGCTAATTTTGAAGTGGGTGTTATTGCAGGTTCAGCCAGCTTTAACCCGTTGTATTCATCATTGGTGCCCGGCGACGATGACGGCAAGGTGTCTGTTGAGCGTGCCCGGCTTGCCGGTATGAGCGACTTTATTGTGCTAGAACATTCTCACTCGTGGATGATGCGTGCTGATCCTGTGATTTATCAGGTGCGGCATTTTCTAAGTACCGGGTCATTTGATCATGTTGTGGAAGGAGAGCGCTAGGTGTCTTCTCAGGATAATTCGCTTACCGATTTTTTACCGGAGACTGTTCTGAATTACTGGTTTGCCGGTAGCGAGAACAATGCAGGGCTTGCTGCCGACCGAATGCCATTCTGGTTTCAATCGGACGCCAAAGCTGACGAAGAAATAAAGAAGCGTTTTGGTGCCTTTATACAGCCGGCATCAGAAGGTGATTATTCTGATTGGGGTAAGAGCCCCCGTGAATGTCTTGCTCTGATTATCTTGTTGGATCAATTTCCCCGTAACGTCTATCGCAACACGGCCAAAGCGTTTGAGTTTGACGCGTTGGCGTTGGGCTTGTCTATTGTTGGCACTACGCTGGGCTTTGTTGATGAGTTGTCGCCTATCGAACAGACCTTCTTTTTGATGCCTTACCAACATACCGAAGACCTAAGCCGCCAGCAGGAAGGTTTTGGTTGTTACGAGCGGGTGCTGCAGAACGCAGCGCCGGAGTGGCAGTCACTTATCGCGGGGTCGGTGGACTTTGCCCGTCAGCATTTGGAGATTATCGAGCAGTTTGGTCGCTTTCCTCATCGCAATGCGGTGCTCGGGCGCAGTTCCACTCCTGAAGAAGAGGCTTATATAGCCGCGGGTGGTGCGACTTTCGGGCAGGGTAGCTGACCTGTGAGATCTGCTCGTGGAATTTAGCGACTTCTTTGCGGCCATGCTTGCCGTTGCCCTGGGCTCGGTGGTGCAAACGCTGACCGGCGTTGGTGGCGGTTTTCTCGTAGTGCCGGTGCTGGCATTTATTGATATGAGTTTGCTGCCTGCACCGATGGTAATGGCGAGCATGTCCTTGTCGTCGATCATGATGTGGCGCGAACGCCACCACATTGATACCCGCAATGTTCCAACCATTTTGATCGGCATCGTGCCCGGTTCGGTGGCCGGCGCATTAGTCCTGGCAAAGATAAGCTTTGAACACCTTGGCCTGGTATTCGGGTGCGTGGTCTTGTTGGCGGTAGCATTGACGGCATCTTCTTTGCATGTGCCCTTGAATCGAAAGTCGGGTTTCATTGCCGGTGTAACGGCCGGTGCTATGGGTTCGACAACGGGCATCGGTGCGCCGGTTCTTGCCGTCTTGTATCAACATGCATCCGGCCCGCAGATCCGCGGCACTCTGGCGGTTTTATATACCGCTGCGTCGGCTCTGATTCTGATGGTGCTGTGGTTTTTTGGCCGGTTCGGGCTGGAAGAAGCCAAGCTTGGTCTTTGGCTAATGCCCGGCTTTTTTCTGGGGTATTTTGCTTCGCAACACCTTACGGCGCGTCTGGACAAGGGCAGTATCCGCTGGGCTGTACTGGTGGTCTCTGCGGCAGCTGCATTGGTTCTGATTGTGCGCAGCATCTAGCCGTCCCGTATAGGGTGTAGGGCAGGGCAGTAGCTGGTATTTTGCATAAGCCCTGTATATGCCAGGCGAAAACCTGCTAAGACAATGACATCTCTATTTTTTCTGGTAGGATGCGCACCTCTTCGCCCCGAATATTGACGCTTGACCACCTGTTTATGGTCGCTACGGGGCAACGGCTGCAGGAAGCAGTCGGCAGGTGTATAAACCTGTTTTAACAGAAAATTTTTTCGGAGAGCCGCCTGTGCGTTGGGTGCTGAGTTCTAAAATTCATAAAGCTACGGTTACTCAGGCTGATCCTGATTACGTGGGCAGTATTACTATCGATCGCGCACTTATGGATCGTGTGGGCCTGTGGCTGAATGAAAAGGTTTTGATCGCCAGCAGCAGCGGTGCGCGACTCGAAACCTACGTGATTGAAGGTGAGCCCGGTTCGGGTGACATCTGCATGAACGGCCCCGCAGCTCACCTGATTAAGGAAGGCGAAGAGATTGTGATCATGGGCTTTGAGATGACTGACAAGCCTATCGATGCCAAGGTTATCCTCGTTGATGAAGAGAATAAGTTCCTGCGTTATCTTGCCGAAAAGGGCGGGATGAAACCTGAGCAGTGCTGAATGCCGGACCCGGCGGCCGATAATTATCTTTAATGAATGGCCAGCAGTTCTCATAACACTGAATTGAATGACGGGCAGCTGCGTAATGCGGTTACTCTGATCGCAGTTTTTGTTTCTGATTCTATTCTTGACCCTCACTGTGGTTTTGAAGGCCAGTTTGCCGGTGCGGCCCGCATTGCTGTTTCCCGCGAAGAGCTCGTTGAGCTGCTGAGACGCACGCTGGATGCGCTGGACTCGATGGGGTTCTCGCCTGAGCTTTGGAGCCGGCTGGAACAGCAGCTTGAAACAGCAGGTTTGCCGGATACGGCTTCACTACGCACATTCTGCGAAGACTCATCACCTGACGGCACATGATTTTTACGCCGGTTGCTTATTCATAATGTGGATAGGGGCAATTCAACAGGTGGATTGAGCACACTGTCGCCTGCGTCACATCCTTTGGAGCATTTAAACTTAGATGCTGCGATGCGCGGGACGGCTGAATGGCACCTCTAATAGCGACAATCTGTGCGACTGTATGGGTCTTGTGCTGTGCTTTTTTCAGTTTTATAGAGCGTCCGGGTATTAATACCCATCGCTGGCAAAGCTCCCTTTTCTGGTATCACAAATTATCTACCCGTATGACTCCTTTTCTGGTTGCCATGGTTTTTCTCGGCAGTGCTGCCGGTATTTTTGCCTGGTCACAAAATAAAGATTTAAACTTTTTGGCCGGTGCGACCTTTATGTTGGTGATGTTTCCGACCAGTGCAGTGTTTGTTGTTACTGATACCCGTGAGTCCATGGAAAGTATGACGGACGTGTACGGTGAAAAATTAAAGGGTGTCTTCAATCGTTGGTTCTACATTCATATGGTGCGCACAGTTCTGGCGCTCGCTGCGCTGTACTGTTTTGTTTCCGGCATGAACAACCTGCCGGAGACTATGTAAGCGATAACCATGACTGCTTTACTCGATCATATTGGCCTGCCGCTTAGTGCCTTTGAAAAAGCCCGCGATATCTACATGCCTGCATTGGCTGAGCTGGGCTATCGCGTAGTACAAGAAGGTCCGAATAGCATCGGATTCGGTATTGATAAGAAGCCCGAGTTTACGATTTATCTTAGTAGCCAGCAGTCCGCCCCTGCGCATATAGCATTTACAGCGGGTAATCGTGCTCAGGTTGATGCGTTCTATCACGCTGCCTTGGCTGCGGGAGCACAGGACAATGGCGAGCCCGGCTTGCGCCCTGAATATCATGCCCATTACTACGGCGCATTTTTGCTCGACCCCGACGGCAATAATATCGAGGCCGTTTGTCACGATCCCGGATGAGTCAGCACAGCTCTGACTGTCAACGATAGCAGCCCCGATTGCAGCCCCGATAGTAGTAAGGGTAGAGCATCGCCGGTTCCGGTGGTCTAATAGCGTTATGAAATCACTTTTTAAGATTATTAGTGGCTTGCTAATAACTGCTCTGTTGCTCGCGGGTGGCGGTTTGCTCGCGGTATCCTTTTTGTTTGACCCCAATGATTACCGCGCAGATATAGAAACGGTGATTGAGAAACAGACCGGCCGTGATATCCGTATTGAGGGCGAATTGGGTCTGTCGGTGTTTCCCTGCTGCGCCGTTGAAGTGGGTCGCACACATTTGAGTAACCCGCCCGGGTTTTCCGAGGCCGACTTTTTAAGTTTTGATAACGCTGCCGTGAGTATAGGCGTATTACCTTTATTGCTTGATCAGCGTATTGAGGTTGGTGAAGTAACGCTCGAAGGTTTCGACGTGTTGCTTGAAACGCAGCGCGACGGTTCGGTGAGCTGGTCTTTTGCCGATACCGATAATGCAGCGTTGCCGGCTGATTCTGCTGACGGCGCAACACCTTTGGCGCTCAATGGCTTATCCGCTGAAGGCTTCAGATTATTGAATGCCCGCATCCGCTGGAAAGATGCGACCTCGGGTACTGATGTGGTTTTGTCCAATGTTGATGTGTTAACCGGCCCTGTTACTCAGGGCGAACCATTCGACCTGGACGCCTCCTTTAGTATCGCCGGCCTTGCCGACGGCATGGACGCGGGGTTTGTGCTTGAGTCGAATCCGGTGGTCGATATGGCGGCGGGCACCGCCACACTCGATGGCACCACGTTAAATTTGAGTCTCCGCTCGGAAGATTTGCCCGGCGGTTCTGCTGAAGTATCACTGCTGGCCGGTCGCTTAACCGCGGGAGGAAGTGACGATCTGCTGAACGCCGCCGACGTAACACTAAATATAGAAAGCGGTCCTTTGATTCTGGATATGTCTGCGACGGGGCGTGTGCGCAGCAGCGGTTCAGACTTTTCCGGCACGCTTACAAGTAATGAGTTTTCTCCACAGGCGCTTTTGAAGGCGTCGGGTGTCGATTTCGCGACGCCGGATCCGGATGTGCTGAGAAAAGCCGCCCTGCAAGCAGAGTGGCGCTATCGTGATGACCGTTTTGCATTGACTGCACTGATGGCTGCGCTTGATGACAGCAAGCTGAGTGGTTGGCTGCGTCTGGACAGCATTGAAAAACAGCAAATACGTACTGACTTGCAGGTTGACGGCATTAATCTCGATCGCTATCTGGCGACCTCCGAAGAGTCTGCAGCGGCGGGTGGCTCCGATGGTGGCGCAGGCGGGTCTGAAGAACTGCCGGTTACGACCTTGCGCGAGTTGGATATGCAGGCCCGGTTCGGTATCGGTGAGCTTGTGTTCTCTGACGTGTTGCTCAGCGATGTGAGCATGACGTTGGTGGCTAAAGACGGGCGCATTCGTATTAACCCGCTTATGGCGGCACTGTATGGCGGTGGCTATAACGCTGATATTCAGCTTGATGTGCGCAACGCGAAGCCTCAGCTGAATGTGGCTCAGGTGGTTAGCGGGATACAGATTGGTGAGCTGCTGAGTGATACCAGTGATCTGGAGAATATCGTTGGTTTGTTTGAAACAGAACTGAATGCCAGTGCCAGCGGTGCAACCCTTGAAGAGCTGATCGCCGGTTTGAATGGCGATGTGAGATTTGATTTGCAGGACGCCGTGTATCAGGGCCGCGATTTTTGGTACGAGCTGCGTTCGCAGAAAGCGAGGCTATCGGGCGATGCAATACCGCTGGCGCCGGAGAACCCGCAAACCGATATCAGCAAAATGCTTGGCTCGGGTGTGATCGAAAACGGCGTGCTGACGAACAAAGACTTTGCGATGCAGATACCGTTTTTGAGGGTGAGTGGCGAAGGTACCGCTGACCTTAATGATTCGACGGTGAATTATCAGTTGAATGCAAAAGTGGTTGGCCGGCCTGAGTTTGACGACGGTAGTAACCTTGAAGAGCTTCAGGGACTGACATTGCCGGTTACGATTCAGGGTGCTGTCGATAACCCTGATATCCAATTCGATCTTACCGGCATTATTGCCGGCCTTGCTACCAAGAAGCTGCAGGAACGTTTGCTGAAGAAGTACGGCGGCCAGCCGGACACCGCGCCTGCTGAGCCAGCCGGTGACACTGACGCCACGGCACCTCTGCAGGAATCCGAACAGCCCGCCGAAAAGAGCGAGCGCGACCAGCGTAAGGAGTTGATACGCGACAGTATCCGCGATTTGTTCTGATCGCAGTCCTGTTCCCGGTCTTCTGGCTGAGAACTGTTTGCGCGGCAGAGATTACCGAACTGGATGTGAGTAAGCAGGGCAGTCGCGTGTTTGTGCATGCAGAACTGGTAATTGATGCGCCACTTCGGCACACCTACAACGCACTGATTGATTTCAATAGCTTTAGCCGTTGGTCACCGCGTTTCTCCAACAGTGGTTATTTAGGAATATCGGATGACGGTCGCCCGCAGGCACAGAATGATATTGAAGGCTGTGTTTTATTCTTTTGTAAAAAAGTAGAGCGCGTGATGTTGTTGACTCTGAATGAGCCGGACTATATCGGTGCAGAGGCCGACCTGGATAGAAGTGATGTGCTTTACGGTCTGGAACAGTGGTGGCTTAAAGCTGATGGTGACACGACTTACGTGACTTATGAGCACGAGATTGAGTTCGAGTTTTGGATACCGCCGGTTGTTGGTGTCTGGGCGTTGCGCCGGGCGTTATATCGTGACGGCATGAAGGCAGCGTTAAAAGTTGAGTCCATGGTGCATTAGTTCATATGAGTGTGACCCGACAATTAGCAGAGCAGTTACTGGCTTGGTGGGATGTCCACGGCCGCAAGGATTTGCCCTGGCAACATGAGCAGACCCCCTATCGTGTTTGGGTCTCGGAGATCATGTTGCAGCAAACACAGGTCAGTACCGTAGTGGGTTACTACGACCGGTTTATGGAGGCCTTCCCCGATGTGCAGGCCTTAGCGGATGCTGATGAAGATGCGGTGCTGCATTTGTGGACCGGCTTGGGTTATTACAGTCGTGCACGCAACCTGCACAAAGCAGCTAGGCAAATCGTTACCAGTTACAACGGTGAGCTGCCCGAAGACCTTGATGCATTGGTCGGGTTGCCCGGTATCGGGCGATCGACAGCAGGTGCAATCTTGTCGTTAGCTTGCAAGCAGCGCCAACCCATTCTGGATGGCAATGCGAAACGGGTGCTGGCGCGCATCTTTGGTGTGACCGGTTGGCCGGGGCAGTCGGCCGTACAAAAAGAGTTGTGGCAAATTGCCGATGACTGCACACCGCATGAGCGTGTGAATGATTACACGCAGGCGATTATGGACTTGGGTGCGGGGCTGTGTAGTCGCCGCAACCCCAAGTGCGAAGACTGCCCTCTGGTGAGTATGTGCAAAGCGTCAGCCTCGGGGCGGGTGCATGAGATTCCCGGCAGCAAACCAAAGAAAACGAAGCCGCAGAAAGAAGCGGTGATGCCGATGCTGGTGAACGGGTCCGAAGTCTTGCTTGAGAAACGACCTGCGTCGGGTATTTGGGGCGGGCTGTACAGTTTTCCTGAACTCACCGATGAAGCAGAGGTCGATGACTGGTGTGAACGTGTAACAGGGCATGCGCCAGCCGGTACATTATTATGGGATACGGTTAAGCATAGTTTCAGTCATTATGATTTACTGATGCAGCCGGTGCGTGTTAATGCCGGGCGTATAGACCGTAAAGTCATGGATGATGACCGCTGGCTCTGGTATAACACCGCAGCGCCGGCCGAGGTGGGGCTCGCAGCGCCCGTTAAAAAGCTGTTGCAACGATTTGGAGAAGAGTTATGAGCCGCATGGTTCAATGTGTTTATTTAAAGCAAGAAGCCGAGGGTCTCGACCGGCAGGTATATCCCGGAGAATTAGGGCAGCGTATCTATGACAACGTCTCTAAACAGGCATGGGCCGAGTGGCTGAAGCATCAGACGATGCTGATCAACGAGTACCGCCTGACCCCGATCGAGCCCAAGGCCCGCAAGTACCTGGAAGAGGAAATGGATAAATTTTTCTTCAGTGGCGGTTCTTCGGCCCCGGCAGAATTTGTGCCGGAATAAGGCTTTAGCGGTTTCAAAGGGGATTTTCGCCTTAAATCCTTGACTATAAAGAGGCTGGCGGGTTTAATTGCCGCCCCGTTAGTCCTCCTTAGGACTGAAGGCATCGGAAATACAGTGTATTTCCGATGGAAAGTTCCGACATATGGATTTCCGTCTGCGCTAGCGCTTGTCGTAAATCCGTCGTCACTTCCGGCCTGGTAGCTCAGTTGGTAGAGCAGCGGATTGAAAATCCGCGTGTCGGTGGTTCGATTCCGCCCCAGGCCACCATTTATTAAACAAAAAAGGTCAGCCCAACGGGCTGGCCTTTTTTGTTCAACGGCTGTGCTTGGGAGCGGATGAGAACCACAGGTTCCGACATACAGGGATGTATTAGCGTCGCGGAGCACAGGGATGTGCGAGAGCGACGTCTTTCAGACTTGATTGAGAGATTTTTATGGGAGCGCTTCCACCAAACTCCATGAGTTGTATTCGAAAGCCCCTCATCGAAGGGGCTTTTTTATTGCCCGGCCTGGTAGCGGGGCCGCGAAGCGGCAAGGTAGAGCAGCGGCGATTGAGTCGGAAAAGCAGTGCTTTTCCGACATAAGTTCCGGCCTTTGGATTTCCGTCAGCCTGCGGCCTTCGTAAATCCGCCGTCACTTAAGATCCGCGTGTCGGTGGTTCGACGACGTGCATGGATGCACTAGTGCCGCGGAGGCCATGGAAGGCCGAGAGCGGCGCTCCGCCCCAGGCCACCACTTATTCGAAAGCCCCTCATTGAGGGGCTTTTTTTATGCCACTTTTTGAGGGGCTTTTTTTATGCCACTTTGCTCCCCGGCCACATGAACTAACATCAACCCAGCCGGTCACAATCTACAGACCAACGGGGAGCTATTGATGCAGCCTTCAGAAGCACTTCTGAATAAAACCCGAAACCGTATGCAGGCCATCGACACACCGAATCAGGTGTTGGGTCGTAGTCAGACTATTGGTTGTGTGGCCGTGGAAATCACCCAAAAGTGCAATCTCGATTGCACGCTTTGTTATTTGTCTGAACATTCGCAACAAGTCGAAGATATCCCTTTACCTGAGGTGTTCAGACGCCTGGATGGGGTGCTTGAAGAGTTCGGTGCCGGTACGCATGTGCAGATTACCGGTGGTGACCCGACGCTACGCAAGCACAGTGAGTTGATCGAGATCGTTCGTTACGCCCGTTCACTGGGTCTGTTTCCGGCGCTGTTTACTAACGGCATTGGCGCTACCCGAAAGCTGCTTCAACAACTTGCCGCTGCCGGTCTCGCCGATGTCGCTTTTCATGTGGATTCCACACAGCAGCGCCCAGGGTTTTCCGATGAGCAAAGCCTGAATTCCGTTCGTCTTGAATATCTGGTCCGTGCTCGTGGCCTCGGCTTAACGGTGCTGTTCAACACGACCATACACAACGCCAATATCCGTGAGATGCAGTCCTTAGTTGAGTTTTTTGTGCGGCATGCAGATGAGATTGGTCTGGTTTCTTTTAATTTGCAGGCCGAAACAGGGCGAGGGGTTATGGGTGGCCGCGAAGACGAGGTCAGTCAGGCGTCGATTCGCCGGCATATTGAAGCCGGTGTGGGCGGACGCATGCCGTGGGATGCTGTTCGCGTTGGTCATCACCGTTGCCACAACTATCTGCCGGCATTGGTGGTAAACGGCAGTGCTTATCCTGCTATGGATGACCCTGAGTTCTTTGCCATGTTCCTGGAGGTTTCTCCAACTTTGGCGACGGACCGGCATCTGAGTAGACCGGCGGTCTTCTTTAAATATGCAGGCGCTATCTTAAAACGCCCGATAATCTGGTGGCCCGGTTTGCGTTACGTGGGCAGGCAGATAAAAAGAATGGGGTTGGATCTTGTTTGTGCCGGTGGCCGGGTGCACAAGCTTACTTTCTTTGCCCAGAATTTTATGGATGCCGAAGAGCTGGATGAAGAGCGTATTGAGGCCTGCTCGTTCATGGTGATGACGGCAGACGGACCGGTATCAATGTGTGAGCACAATGCGGCTCGTGATGACTTTATATTGAAGCCGCTGGACGTACAGATGCAGGATGGCAGTGTTAAGCGGTACGAGCCGCTGCCTGTTAAGGTGCGGGTAGAAGGCGCTTCCGCGACAGTTTGTTGAGTAAGTTATATGCAGATTAACGAAGGTATTGCCGTGCCAGGACTATTGAAAACTGCGTTGTGCCTTCTGTTGGTGAGTTTTTCAGGAATCACCGTAGCAAATGCGGGCGGTCATTCAGTAGTGCAGAACAAAGACACATACGCGAAGGCGCTGGAGGCATGGCAGTTGGTGCTGAGCGAGCATGTTGATGAGATGGGTCGTACCGATTTTGTTTCGCTGGCCAAGCAACCGGAGCTGCTGGAGCAATACGTCACTGCGGTTGCCGGGTATGGCCCCGCATCCAATCCGCAGGACTTTGCATCGCGCGAAGAGGTGTTGGCCTATCACGCGAACACCTATAACGCATTGGCTATGCATGGGGTTATCACGGAGGGTATTCCCGAAGCTTTTGATAGTTTCTTTAAGCGCGCCGGTTTCTTTAAATTTAGGGCGGTGCAGATT
>Ga0070729_10002817_pt1 | contig 21472 bp, 14 predicted proteins | sample tdDd472_FD_66725 | JGI IMG/M metagenome (GOLD analysis project Ga0070729, IMG submission 66725) | Marine sediment microbial communities from the Atlantic coast under amendment with organic carbon and nitrate - tdDd47.2 | ecosystem: Environmental > Aquatic > Marine > Coastal > Sediment | place... | reverse complement strand
ACTATGACCATAATTTTATCGAAATTTGCCTTGAGATTGTGCATGATAACTACTCCTTATTAATTGTTTTTGTTGGAATTATAATTTAATAATTTGTAGCGAGATGCACATCTCTTTTTTAGTATTTTATTTCACACAACGGGTCCCGATTAATTAATTTGTTTAACAAATATTCTTTATCAATATTGCTGTAAAATTTTATAATATCTAATCGAATTATTGATATTGGTCTAGAAGTTTCTTCCAGAAGAATTTTTATTTGATTTATTATTAAATTTCTATCATTTTACTGTATCTTATATAATCGTCTAATATTCTCATTGAGTTTTCTTAGAACTAATAAAAATTCAAAATCAATTGTATTTGAACGTAAAACTGAATTAAATATTTTAAATTCAGGTATTTAAAAGTTTCATTGTAAATAGACTTGCATATTTTATCCAGTTTTCTATCATCAATAACTCTAGAATTTAACTTATCGTCTATATTATAGAATTTCAGCAACTCATTTTTGTATACTCTTGTTTCATTACTATCTATATCTTTATTTAAATTTAAATTTAAAACAAATTATAGGATAGGAACTTTACATCAAAAAAAAATATTACATTTTTATATCATAATAAAAAACCTCCTTAATCATTAAATCAAGGAGGTTTATAAAACTATTATTCTTAGAAAGATAATATTATTTTTGAATTAATTTCCTATAAGCAGATTCCATCAAGATGAAGAAAGCCTGACCTTCGGTTGCTCTTCCCGGACTATCAAAAAAAGGTGCACCACAGACATCATTGACAAATCCATATTCATCAACTTTGGAATAAGCTGCTTCACGCATTTTGTTAGCGGAAGTCAGATAGGATTCGCTTAACCATCTAGAATGGATTCCTCTATAGATAGAATAAGCCAACATTTGAGATAAATTTGTTTCAACAAAACTATTTTTATCGTCAATATTATTATGAAAAAGTCCATCATCACGAAGATACTTCAAGCAAGAATCAAGATTTTCAATGACATAGGATATCAGTGTTGATTTCATAGATTTTTTTGATTCAGGCAAATCATCGATCACTCTTGCCAATCCCGCAACAGCCCATCCATTGCCAACACCCCAAAATTTTTCATTGATAAATTTCTTATCGATGCAATGCCAGCGATGAGAATATAGTTTTGCTTCATCGTTCCATAATGCTTTTCGGATGCCTTCAATCTGCTTAAAACATTCATCATAAAATCCTGCAACACAAAGATATGGCGGTGCCATATACATAGAATCAATCCAAATTTCAGGAGAATTTATTGTATGATAAATAATTCCGGAATCAGAACGAGGTGCTGTTTGGAGCAAATATTCCAACATTTTCTTGTTGGCTTCCACTAATTCCTTATCACCAAATTTTTCAACCATTTTTAGCACCATTTCGCCAGATGCAGCAGGATCGGTAATACCATTATCAGAATACAATACCGAAAGTCGACCTTCAGGAGTTTGACGCAAAACTGCTTCCTTTGCCATCAAATATACTGTATCGATATCACCGATTTCTAGAAGAGCCTGGGCTGCAACTCCTTGTTCCCAGGAAGCCCGTTGCATGGAGAGCATTGCCAGTTTTACTTTTTCCAGAATTGAATTGTCTGATTCTAATTTTTTATCCTTTAAATTCGATTCTCCAAAAGAACAGGAACCCGTCAACAAAACTGAACTTGCTGCCATAGTTTTCAAAAATCCTCGTCGCTCAATACTTTTTTGGGACATATCATTCGCTTCCTATTTTAACAATAACATTTTCCCTGTATCAGAAATGTTTCCTTTATCAATATTAACCCGATAAAAATATATTCCATTGGTGACCAAAATTCCATGTTCATTTTTTGCATTCCAAACTACTTTTTGATATCCTTTGAATTGATATTCATTGATTAATGTTTTTATCAATTTCCCTTGAATATCAAATATTTGTACAATCACATTGGAATTGTCGGGAATTGAATAATTGATGGTTGTTGTAGGATTGAAAGGATTTGGATAATTCTGATACAATTCAAATTTATCTGGAAACTGACTATTTTCGTCAGTAATTGCTGTCTCTTCCCCATCATTTGCATTGGGAGAACCATGAATTAATGCTGATCTTTTCCAATCTTCTGCAACACTTGAATTTATTGGTGGATTAATTTCTAAAGTTACAAGAGAATATCCGCCACCATCAGCATCTTCTGGCCATGGTGCTTTATCATTGTATTCAATTTTCAAAATTGTATCATTACTTGCAGAAACTATAGCCAATTTTTCGCCACTATTTCGTAGTTGTCCATCATAGTCACCATTAGGTAAAAAACCATATCTGTTCTCAAATTCCTGATAATTTGAAGCAATTACATAGAATTCTTGAGGTTCAATAATAGCATTTCCTGGAAATACATATTCTACTCCATCAACAAATTTTGCTGATATAAGATTCAGAGGATAATCACCAATATTTTTTAATTCCAAAAACTCATATTCCCCATCATCTATCGAATCATTATCCATCGGATGATAATGTATTTCAGTCGCCCTCAAATCACTATAATCATCATTCACAATTATTGTTAATTCGTGCAATACACTCCACTCATCATCAGTTTTGATTCTTGATCTGAGAATTGTTGTTGAATTAATTGTAATATTTGCTTCTTCTTGCCCCGAGAACGCATCTGTGTAAAAATACCCACCAATTTTACGTGGATCAGTGCCATCCATTGTATAATAAATTGTACCGGTTCCATTGTCATTTTTTATTTGTAGTTCATATCCGGAATCAACAATTATCGATTCATCTGTTATTGTCACATTATTCCGATATATTGGAGGATCTATATTTGGATAGAGATCACTATCTTTCAATTGATTAATTACAATATTGGTTCTAAAGGGAAAATACTTTGTAATGACATTATTAATTGCGTTTTCCCACGTGGCTTTTGTGTGGGGTGAATTAGTTTTTGCATCTCCCCAACGAGCTGATTCTGCAATGATTGCCATTTCTATTTCTTTTGCTCTGGACTGAAAAAGTTCCGTAGTGTTTGCAGGTGTCAAAATTCCATTATTAAACATATGTTTATAAACATGATCAGCAAATTTCATTCTGTATTCATCATTTAAAGTCAATTTATGGTGCAACCATTGTGGATGGAATTTTTTAAACTCAGAAACAATCATTTTACGATTTTCTATATTGCCAATATTCACCCTGTTTTCATACAAGCCATCTCCAACATTTACCGGATCAATGAGTAATGAATGTTCAGCATCATGGACAAAAAATCTGAAGCCTTCGTTTTCTTCACGATTAACGATTGCAATGAAATTGTTTGGATCTTGATTACTACGAAACTTTGAAACCGGAGCATCATAATTACCACCATAAAAAATGATTAACATATAATCGATCAGGTTTTCAACATCAACTAAATTTCTGTAGGTGGGATCAATAATTCCCTCACGGTTTTTTCCCTGTAATTTAAAATAATTGAAGTTGGTAAAACTAAGCAATTGACAATATTCCCAAACCTCTTCCCAAAGATCAAGATTTCCATCAGTAACTTCAATATTGTATAATTGATAGTACTCGCCGACATCAACTTTGACAACATCATAATCATCAGAATCTCCACCAAGATAGGATTCTGCAAACCGTGCCTCTGTTCGTTCCTGGGTTTGATACAATCCCCAATAAACACCATTGAGATAGAGATGATAATATCTGCTTCGAGTATAAGGTCGTCCCATTTCCCGCTGAACATCCCGGGAAAACACTTCACGATTCATGATATTCAATGGATCACCACCAAAACTCCAGGAATAATTTTGACTAGTCCTGAGATCAACTTTATCAAATTCATCAACACCTTCATCTCCAAAAAGAGGAAATTCCAATTTTGATTTACCATATTCATTCCGAAAAAATAATCGGAATGCATGTTTAGGATTATTATTGTGTCTACTCCATCCACCACGGATTCGCAAACCTGCATCAATTTGAAAACCTTTTGATCCATCAGGATATAAAAGTTCGACAGAAACGGGTCTTTCCCATTCTTTACCATGTTTTTCGGAATTGATATAGATTCCACTTTCACTTTCAAATAAATTGGCAAGATCAGTAGAAATATTTATCGAAGGAATATCCCTTAATGCATCATCAATTTTATCACTGTATCGACTGTCATTTAATACATCAGGATCCATTCCATAGTTCATTTCATGTCCTGATCCCCAACCTGCTACTGGCCAGCCTGGACCTGGAGATTGGCCATCAGGTGAAAGATCCTTTACCCTGTCAGCAAAAAGGTATGTATGTGTGACAACATCACTCATTCCTAACACATTGCTTCCAGCAACCGCACGTACAATAAATCCTGGTTTATTACCTCGGTTTCCATTGGTTATTTCAGGATTAACCTCAATTATTACAGGTGATTCTTTGACAATTGCAAGCAGGTTTGTCATCGGATCTGAACCATCTAAAGTATAATAAATATTTGCACTATCAGGGGAAGTAATTATTAACTCAAAATTTTCTTCAAAAATTCCTCGTTCAACAGAAAAAACCGGATCTTCAGCAATAGCATTGATTGAACGAGTAGAATTTTCTTTACCTGGAGTTACTTCTTCAAATAAAACCCACTCTTCACTTCCATCTGGTTTTCTTCCCCAGGAAATATTATTGGGAATTTTACCTACCACCAAATTTTCCAGAACATCACCATTTTGGTTCACAAGTACAAGGCTGTCACCAGACGAGTTGATAGAAAAATTTGTATGAAGGCTGGTTTCTTTCATATTAAAAAAATCCACAGGTCCTCTTGCTCCTTGAGGTTTATCTTTCATAGATAAAGTCAAAAAGGGTATACAAGTAAGGTCTGATGATATTACACTTGTATTGTGAACCTGAATTGCCAGTACATTTTCTCCTTCTACCAAATAATCTTCAATGTTGGTAATCCTTATTTCATCAGGTATTTTTCCATTTATCATTCTTGGTTCTATTACAGTAGTTGCAAATTGGTCAAAAGCGGGAAAATCTTCATCCACAAAAGCACGAATAATTTCCTTACCATTTATATAGGCAACAAAACCGTCATCAAAATCAATGTGAAAAAACATCGAAAGAATATTATCAAGTGATTCTATTGTAAACACTTTCCTTGCATAGATCGACACTGTACCTTCATTGATTATGGTTGCATCATCACCATCTCCATAACCAATTCCAGTAGGACCAGTATCCCAATCACTATCATCAAACCCTAAAACTCTCCAATTGCCTGTAACTTCTGAAGTGTTTACGCGATAATTCCAATCATCACCTTCTCTGATAATTGTTTCATAATGGTTGTAGACATCTGATATATTTTTTCCAGATGCAAATACCAATAAATGTTCTTTTGGATGAATATTAATATTCGGAAATACCCATTGATACGGATCATTTGTATCATCAGTTATCCCAAAGCCAGATAAATTAATATCTATTGTATCGCTGTTATATAGTTCAAACCAATCTGAATAATCTCCATCTTCATCCTGAATTGTATTTCTATTGGATGATTGGACTTCATTGATCACTAAATTTTGTGCTTGGGAGTAAGTGATAAAAATAGTAATAGTAGCAATTAAGCAAATAATATTTTTCATGTAAGTCTCATATTGATTGAAAGGAAAATTTTTCATGGTTAGAAAATTAATTTTGATAAAATAGTAAAATAAAAATGAATATCCTATCGGGGGAACATAGAATATTCATTTTTAAAATTTCGAGTGTTAATCCTGAATCAATGCCTGGATAACGCCAACATTAAGTTGGCATTTTTCAATCTTGGCATTTTCAGCAACATTCATCATCACATTAAAAGCAAAAGTTGTATCGGGTTTTTCACCACCATTTTCCCAGTAATTTTTCAACTGGTCGTAGCCATCTGGTTTTTTGATTGAGTAAACACCAGAACCGGATTCTATCTTTTTCCATGTCCACCAGGCCCAACCAATTTTGTATTCCTCCAAAAGTTTTACAGCGTCAGCATACCATTCATTACTGTTTTCACCGGATTCTCCCATCCATAATGGCACATTGAGATCATTTCGCATTTCAAGATAATGGATAAAGGTATCCACAGTATTATCACACCAATAGCGATGAAAACTGAGAGCGACATTATCATCATTGAAAGGCCATAATCCGTCATGAGTATTCGCAAACCAATTACCTTCGATGAATATCAGATGGTTTTGGTCCACTTCGCGAATTGCAGAAATAATATTATCAAATAACTGTTTCAACGACGGATTATTCCAATTGGTTTCATTGATGAGATCATAACCACCAATCCAAGTTTCATCTACATATCGTTCTGCCAGTTTTTTCCATAGATCAATAGTTTTTTGCTGGTTCAATGGACTTTCCCAAAGTGATGGTTTATTGGGATCGTAATCGGAAATATTCGCATCTTTGCCTTGACCACCAGGAGCAGCATGAAGATCCAGTATCAAATAAATTTCGTGATTTTCACACCATTCCAAAAGTTTATCAGTCATTTCAAATCCGCGATCCAGCCAGGTATTCTGTCCCTGAAAAGGTTCATCTTCAATCGGCAATGTGAACTGATTGTAGTGTAAGGCTACTCGAAGTGAATTGAATCCCATATTTGCCAATTGCTCTACATCCTTTTCTGTACAATAGTTATCCAGCCAGGTCTGGTGATAGGTTTCCAGGTTTTCTTTACCGATTAATTCTTCAATATCACTAAACATCACATGCTGACCTCCATCACCTTCATCATTGTCAACATTATGCTGCATCATATAAGGTTCCTGCACCATCCAACCACCGAATCCCATGCCACGGAGAATGATTTCATCACCATTACCTTCAACAATCATTTTATCCTGTGCATGAAGGAAGCCCATATCTTTATCATCATTTTTGGACTTTGTAGATTCAGAGCAATTCAGTATTGATATGCTCCAGATGATCACTATAATTAATACTAATATTTTTTTCATAATTTCTTTCTATTTTTAATACTCGATACTTGATGCTTGAATTCAAGTATCGAGTTTCAAGCATCAAGTTTCTAATAAACAACAGTCTGTATTGAATGAGGCAAACTCTTCAGTTCAACTGCTTTCATTCCCACATACAACTTGTAATCAATTTCGTCATCTGTATTATTCATTACAACAGTCACCATTTTACCGGAAGTATTCAGAAATGATGTGCTGAGAAGATGGCTTCTGCTACTAACCGTACTGATTCTTTTTGCACCAGGACGGATGAATTTAGAAAAATGGCCAATATAATAATATGACGGTGTGTAGATCAATTCATCAGTTCTTGTATCAGCATGGACAGGAGCAAAACATAAATTCTGTACATGATTTGGTCCACCAGTATGATCAAGAAGAATATTCCAATCAGTCCAGCCAACAGTTCCAGCATTAAAATCATTAATCATATTCAATCCATAGCGCTCACCATTCGACCAACGCTGATATTGGGTTTCATCAAAACTTTCTACACAACCTTCGGTGAATAGCAACTGCTTATCTGGATAAGATTCTTTGATACGTTTAAGATTTTCAAACATATACTCGCCACCAGTCCAGATTTCATACCAATGAAAACCGGTTCCCCAGGCATATTTAGCTGCTTCAGGATCATCAAAAATTGTATTGGCTCTATTTGTAATAAGGTCACGATTGTGGTCCCAAACAACAATATTTTTATCGCCTAAACCTTCACGTTCCATAATTGGACCCAGATGATTTTTCAGGAAATCACGTTCTTGCTCAGCTGTGTAAATACAGGATTCCCAGCGTTGAGTTGCCATTGGTTCGTTCTGCACGGTAATTCCCCAGATTGGCATGCCTTCATTTTCATATTCTTTTATGAATTTTGTATAGTAAAGTGCCCAGGCATCAAAATATCCCGGTAATAGGCTTCCACCTTGAAGCATATTGTTATTGGTTTTCATAAAAGCCGGTGGACTCCATGGAGATGCATAAAGAGGCAATTTTCCGCCTGCTGCTTTTATGGCTTTTTTGATAAATGGAATCTTTAATTCTTTGTCCACATCAATATTAAAAGTTTTCAGATCTTTATCTTCATCACTGACATAGGTAAAAAGTCCTTTGCTAAAATCACAAGCATGGATATTTGTTCTTGCCAATGTATAACCGATACCATCATTCACATCATAATGTGCTTTCAGGAATTCCTTTTGTTTTTTCTTTGACAATTTCGCAAAAACTTCTGCTGATGCATCAGTCAACGCACCACCAATTCCCCAGAAAGTCTGGAAGGATTTATTTGGATTTACAAAAACAGATACTTCACCTTCTGTAGGTTGTTTTGCATCTTTGAATGATGTTGTTTCCGTTTTAGACAATCTTAATTCTGTGTCTTTTGCAGTTGTGTATACTTTCACTTCTTTATTATCCACAGAAAAACTTTCTCCATGTACAAAAGTTGAAACAAAAATTGTTAAAACTAAAAATAGAACCAGTTTCATATTAATAACTCCCTTTATATTTTAATAAACAAACAAACTTTAAAAAGACGGCAGAAGATATGCCAATAGAACGAATATTTTCAATTCATTTTAAAATTGGTATTTTTAGAGGAAAAATATTAATATATAATTTTCTATATAAAAAAAACTCGCACTATATTTTTATTTATTTTATAAATACTTTATCAAATTGATAAAACAAGTCTTTTAAAATAAATTTAATTGTTACTTTAATAAAATAGTTACTAATAAGGCAAACTAATATATAACTCACCAAGTGATGTCAAAACTCCAGGCTCCTCCTCAAATAAGTATGTGTAATTGTTGTCTGGAAATTCACCTCTCCCAATAAACCATGCATATCGGAAAACATCATCCCGGTTTTCACAGAGAGCAACCATTTGACGCATTTGATCAGATTGTTTTGCATAGGAATTAATTTGTGCATTCCAATTCGCCATTTCTGTGATCCAGATTTGCTTACCATATTTTTGCAGGCTGTTAAGTTGCGATTTCAATCCATAATCATACCAATGAAAAGCGAGATAATCAATCAGAGGTTCTCTTCCATACTTTATTTGATAGGCATTCAAAAAAGCATCCATCCAAACCACTGGATTAGAATAATTTGTCATAGTTCCCCAATTCATTGCCGGCCCCACAAGTTTTATTTCTCGTCCATGCTCAGCGAGATCACTTATAATTCGTTCATAAATAATCCAATCATCAGCAGCTTGCTGTGGCGTTCGATTTGCCTGGTCAATGAGATTTGGCTCATTCATCACCAATAAATATTCAATTTCATCATGTTGTAGGATAAATGATTTAGTCAATGTGATTTCTTCATTTGAAGGGTTACCACCCCAAACCATTGGAATAAATTCCATTTGATAATCTTCAAAATATTTTTCAGTTGCCTCAGTTTGATAATACCAATTATACCACCAGGTCACACCATTTTTTAAGGCTTCAAAATCTTCTGCATTTGTTAGATTGTATGATATACCTCTTTTGGGACTTTTTTCTATTTTATCAAAGTTGTTATCTGGATTCGTGGGAGATTTTTCATCTTTTGAACATTGTATCACAAAATTTAATACAATGAGTAATACAATTGCAGTTTTTAATAATCTCATTATCTTTCCTTATTTGATCATTAACATTTGTTTGGTTTGCTGGAAACTTCCGGCTGTTATTTTATAAAAATAAATTCCTGATGCAAGATTTCTGCCATTAAAAGTTACATCATAATTACCTGCATTCTGAGTAGCAGAAACCAACTTTTTTATCTTTTTACCAGTGATGTCAAAAATTATCAGTTCCACCTCAGATTGCCCTGGTAATGAATACTGAATTATTGTTTCAGGATTAAAAGGATTGGGATAATTTTGTGCTAATGAAAATCCGGATGCAATGGATTCTTCATTTATAATGGCTGTTTCTTTTTCCAGTAATTCATATATCTGATATTCCCAGCCATATAATTCAAGATTACTTCCCTGCTGAAAAGCTAATGTATCATTTGTGAATATATTAATGTATTCACCTGCAATTTGTGGGCTTAAAAATATTGGTTGCTGATAATTGGGAGATAAATTAAAAAGAACTAATATCTTTTCCCCATTCTGCTCTCTTACAAAAGCAAGCACATCCTGGTTTTTTGTAGACGAAATTCGTGTGATATTTCCGCCATCTTTACCATTCCATAATGCTTCATTGGATTTTTTCAATTTCAGTAATTTTGAAAATAAATATTTGAAACTATGGATTTTCCAATTAATCTGATCTTTGTCAAAAAAAGCAAGCCTTTTATCAAGTCCTGCTTCCTGACCACTATAGATAAGAGGCATTCCATCCAGCAACAAAGTCAATGCAATAAAAGTTTCTGCAGCATCGCCAAAATTTTCAAAATCAGTTCCATACCATGAATTTTCATCATGATTTGAAGTAAAATACATCCGGTAATGATTTTCATCATATTCACTATTTTGATTTGTAAAGTAGTTAAATAAGTCATTAGCATTTTGAGTTCTACTATATATATTCTTTAGCAATCCATTACCAAAAGCATATAGTCCCCAACCATATGTCATGTCAAATCCAGAAGTTTCCAGATGTTTTCCATCTCCTTCAGCTAGCATGAAAACTTCAGGTTTATGGGATTTCAATTCTTCAATGGTATTCTCCCAAAAATCCATGGGAACCATATCCACTGCATCGCACCGGAAGCCATCAATATCACATTCATCAATCCAATATTTCATGGCATCAACCATGTAGTTCCTTAATACCTGCTGAGAATAATCCAACTCAATCACATCACTCCAGTTGGTACCGGGTGGCGGTATAAAATTTCCATTTTGCTGGACATACCATTCCGAGTGTGAAGTTGTCAAATCACAATCCCAGGCAGTATGATTTGCTACCCAATCGATTATGACGTACATTCCTTTATTATGAATTTCACTTACAAGATGTTTGAAATCCCCTATATTACCAAATTCTTGATTTACTCCATAAAAATCTTTCACAGAATAGTAACTCCCAAGACTCCCAAGACGATTTTTTTCTCCAATTGGATGAATTGGCATAAACCAAAGTATACCAACACCCATATCATGTAATCGATCCAGATGCTGCTCAAAGTCCACAAAAGTCCCCCCCTCTGTATATTGCCGTATATTAACTTCATAAATATTTTGATTGTAGGTCCATTCATGGTGAGATCCGGCAAAAACTATAAGAGGTAACAGGATAATTAATATGATTTTTTTCATGAATTCCCCAGATTGGATTTATAATAAACTTTATACAAGTGGCAGAAAATATGCCAAGGAAAAAAGTAAACATTTTATCGATGAAAATAACATAATATAATTGGATTAATAATAAATTAATCTTTATAGATTTAATAAAGGCTTTATCAATTTGATAATTTTAAATATGCAGTAAGGTTGATTAATATTAAAATTTCTTGATGAGTAAAATTATATTTGCAAAAAAAAATTTTTATATATTATTTTAACAATTAAAATCACAAATGGATTTATAGTTTTGAAAAACTATTGTATCTAATTAATCTGAAAAAGGGAATTAACCAATTAATTTTTATCATTATATCCGGATTCAATCAAAAAAAACTTAGGTATGAGGTAGGGTAAATCAATTTTCAAACGTTCTATTAGTGATCTAGAAAAAAGATAAAAGGAGCATTGTGAAACTTTTTAAATATTTTTTTATTATTGGATTAATCATCAGCAATCTTTTTGCTCAAAAACAATTTACTATAGGTGGAACTGTTACTGATATTAAAACTGGTAAACTACTTATCGGAGTCAATGTTATAGTAATAAATACAACTTATGGTACAACATCAGACTTATCCGGCTCTTACAACATAAAATTGAGTGAAGGGATTCAAAAAATAACTTTCAGATATATCGGATATAAAAGTATTGAGAAAGAAATAAATCTAAACCAAAATACAACACTTAATATAAGTCTGGAAATTGATCCACTCTGGGTTGATGAAATACTTATTACCGGTGAAAAAGAGAGAATTATCAGAGTCAATCCCAAAGCGGTCAGTTCTGTATCAATCTCACCAATTCTTATTAAAAAATTACCAAATTTTGGTGAAGTAGATATCATGCGTGCTTTTCAACTTCTGCCCGGTGTAAGTGGTAGTAATGAAACTTCAGCCGGACTTTATGTGAGAGGCGGGACTCCCGATCAAAACCTAATTCTTTTTGATGGTATGACTATCTATCATGTTGACCATTTTTATGGATTTTTCAGTGCTTTCAATGCCAATTCCGTGGATGATGTGGAATTGCATAAAGGTGGATTTCCAGCTGAATTTGGTGGAAGAATTTCTAGTGTAGTTGATATAAAAGGTAAACTGGCAGATATGGATGATATTAATTATGGAGTCGATTTCAGCATGCTTAGTGCTAATGCCTTTGCAGAAATCCCCATTATAAAAAACAGACTTTCCCTACAGACATCAATCCGTCGTTCTTTTACCGATATAATTCAGTCAGGATTATATAATAAAATTTTTAACATGTATAATTATTCACAGGAAGAATCTGGAGGAGAGGTTAGTGGGAAAGGAAGAGTGGGCAAGCAAGTGGAAATTGTTCAACCTGCTTTTTACTTCTTCGATTTCAATACAAAACTAAGTTTTCGTGCAACTCAAAAAGATCTATTCACTCTTAGTTTTTATAGCGGCAGGGATAACCTGGATAAATCCCATGATCAGGCAAGATCAGATAAATCAATTGATATCAATGATATCCTGAAATGGGGAAATATCGGCGTCAGTCTTGGGTGGAAAAGAAAATGGTCCAATATCTTACAATCTGACCTTTCACTATCTTCTTCAAAATATTTCAGCACCAATGACAACAGAATGAATATGGATATTACTGATACTACGGGTGCAAGTTCAACCGTTGGACTTTTTACCAGTTATGAAGATAATAATGTTAGGGATTATAGTCTGAGATTTGGAAATATCTGGAATCTAACAGATAAAAACATCATGAAATTCGGTGCACAAATTACACAAAATAATATTACCTATGAATACACTCAAAATGATACTCTTGAAATTCTTGACAGACATGATACGGGAACTCAATATGCTATTTTTATACAGGATGAGCATACATTTTTTGACCGACTAATTGTAAATCTCGGATTCAGAAGCACATATTATGATGTTACTGAAAAAATGTATTATGAACCTCGTTTTTCTGCAATAATGAAACTCCCCTATAATCTAAAATTAAAAGGTGCAATAGGTACTTATAATCAATACATTAGCAGAATTATTAGAGAAGATGTTCGGGCTGGAAGCAGGGATTTCTGGATTTTGACAGACGATGTGAATGTCCCTGTAAGTTCCGCAACTCATTACATTGCGGGAATTGACTGGGAACCGGGTGATTATCTTTTTGGTGTAGAATATTTCTACAAGGATATGTCTGATTTATCCGAATTTACAATGCGCTATACAAGAGATAAAAGATCTGCCAAAGCCGAAGAACTGTTTTTCCGGGGTGATGGTATTGTGAATGGTTTTGAATTTCTGGCCCAAAAGAAAATGGGAAAAGCAACAGGCTGGTTAGCATATACTTATAGCAATATCATTCATAATTTTTCGGAAATGAATAACGGTCTGGATTTTTATGCACTACACGACCAGACTCATGAATTAAAAGCTGTTTACAATCAACAGGTGGGAAATTGGGATCTGTCAGCAACCTGGATCTATGCAACAGGAACACCTTATACTGCACCAGAAGGTATTTACAATCTAACATTGCTCGATGGAAGCCGGTTTGATTATATTCATGTCAGTAATAAAAATGCCTACCGTTTACCTGACTACCATCGTCTAGATATTTCCGGAAAGTACAATTTTACAATTGGAGAACATAAGGCAAGTTTCAGTCTGTCGACTTTCAATCTCTACAATCATGAAAACATCTGGTATAACCAGTATGAAACCGATAACCAAACCGGTCAATTAATTGAGACAAAAGTAACCAAACTCGGATTCACACCGAATTTATCCTTTAGTATGTATTTAAGATAACCAAATGACAAGTCTTTGAGGTCAATATGTATAAAACACTAATATCAATTATCATAATCTATGCAATGTTTTCATGTGAAAAAGAATTGTTACAACAAAGCCAGCCAAGTGAACTTGCAGTTGTAGAAGCCTATCTTTACGAGGGTGAAATTATTGACGATATCTACATCACTTCCTTATTACCTTATGGTGGAGAGGATACAATTTTCCAAAAAATATCCAATGCAGATATTAAGATCCTGCACAATGGAAATTCCTATCAATTGACACCTTCTGACAGTTCAGGATACTATCACTATTCCGGAATTGATCTGGAAATTTCAATTGGTGAAAAATATGAGATAGAGATTGAATATTTCAATAAAATAATAACCGCTGAAACAAATGTCCCGGTTCCACCATCAGGACTTTCAATTTCAGATAGCATAATATCAATTGATCCAAATAATATTAAAGCGTATTGGGAAAACATGACACCAATTGATATTAATTGGGATGAATGTGGAAGCGATTATTCCTATGTACTTATTGAAAATGTTGAAGATGGACCGATAGATATATACTCAGGTGGTAAAGCATCAAAAGGATTTAAAAGAATTACCCTTCCTGTTCAGAGAAACAGTTATACTTTTATGCCATTAGAGATTATTCAACAATATGGAACACATCTCATCAGGGTTTTCAGGATCAACCAGGAATATGCCGATTTATATGAAAGTATGGAGCAGGATTCACGTGATCTGAATGAACCTTTGACCAATATCACAAACGGACTAGGTATCTTCACTGCTTTCAGTTGCGATAGTTTATATTTTGAGGTTACTCAAAAATAATTGAAACTGAAACCAGGTCAGGTATTAATCCATGACTTCAATTGTAGCAAAGCCGAATTGAATCAAGGTGAAAATATAAATACAGCATGGTTTGCATCTGAGGTTCCAATATCATCAAGCCCTGCTGACTTTTATAGTTTGCCGGGATTGATCCTTGCAAACGAATTTTGCAATACTGAGGTTCTATAAATCCATCAAGAATAAATTTAAAGCAGGAATAAATCTAACAATTTACGTTTGATCATTATTTCAGTATTGATATTTATCTTACCTAGTTTTCTTTTAATGATACTTTTTGAAATTGTTACAACTTTGTGTAAACGAATAATGGAATCAACACTTAATCCAGTACCGATCCAATCTTGGGATTCTTTTTGAATGATTATATCGCTGGTCAAAGATTTTTTATGGACTTTACTGGTGATGAATGCAATAACCAATTCTTCATAGTCACCGACAATCGATGTTAGACAAAGAGCAGGACGGACTTTATTTGCAGACAGATCACCAAAAGGAAAGGGAACCAGAACGATTGAGTTTTTAATCATTGAAAGGTTCTCCATCCTCTAAAGTATAAATATCTTCCTCGGGATCGTTGAGAAAATTGAATGCAGGGCTTGTAGCAGCAGCATAGTCCCATAATTTTTCTTCGTAGTCTTTGACTTCGTTTTTATCGTTATTTTCATGATATAGTGGCATCTTATTTTTCCTTACGTTGTTTGCTCTATAATTTACATTGGACTCACCAACTAGTTCATCATAAGTTTCTTTTTCGACAACCACATATTTGATCTTGCTACGATGGATTACAGAAACAGAATCCTGTGTTTCCAATATTTCATCAACAACACTAATGCCTCTTTTCTTTATCTCTGTAGCATTGATTGTCTTCATAGTTTTATCCTTCCAAACTTTCTATAGTACAAATATAGGTATTTTTAAAAGTACTTTCAAGGGTATTTTAAAATATAAACACTAAATAAACATAAAGATTTTTTACACATAAATATTAGATATTTAAAATCCAATTTTTAGATTTACAAGAGTAGTAAAAGGCATTGCACGGGAATAGATAAGTTCTTCATCAGGAATATTGAAAAAATCCCCAAATCGGGTATTTACAGTATTAAAAACATTAATCAGAGATAGACCTAACTCAATGTTTATTCCCTGTATCCTTGAGCGATAAAAAATAGCTAAATCTATTCTATTATAGGGAATTGCTTTATTTTTACCATAATTATAAACAATGAATTCCTGTCCTGAGCCATAAATGTAATTTGCCGATATAAAAATTGGCGAAATATTCAGTAGGCCAAAACATTTAAACTCATGTATCTGGTCTTGTGGAGAGGGTTGATAACCTTCTTCATCAAAATATTTAAACTTTTCCAAACTACGACTTAAAGAATAGGCGATCCAGCCCTCATGTCTTTTTATTTTTTTCTTAAAATAAAAATCAACACCATAGGATTTTGCCCTACCTAGAAATAAATTTTCACGTCTTTTATTCTTATCCATAGATGTATATTGACTCATATTACTTATTTTTTTATAATAACCTTCAATGCTAAATTTAATATCCTGATTATAAAAATTTATCCCGGAAACAATATGTTTTCCAGTAATAACAGGATTCCTTTTTCCATCGCAAATAGTCCAGATATATTGATAATTTTTTTCTTTATCAAAAATTAAGTTTTCAGCAACAAACTGATTATAAATACCACAGCCGAAATTCAGTTTCCAATTCTGGAAAAAAGTATATGAAGCATCCAGCCTCGGTTGAAGATAAATCTCAGTAGTTGTTGAAGGTATATCAAACCGAAAACCTGGTCTAATTTGCAAATTTTTAATCGGTGTAATATTGTCTATTATATACCCGCCCAGCCGGCCTGATTCCTGAACTTTAGTTTCATTATTATCATTATAAGACAAATTGTTAACTGTAAAATCAACTGCAACTGAAATACTACTCAGCCCTGTCCCTGGGAAATGGTTCTCCAATTTCACAGTATTTTCATCAATAATATCCTTGTTATATTCTTGCTTTGAGGTTTTGTCTCTATTATTTATTTGATATTCTAGTTCAGACATACTCTCCGAATTTAATTTTGAATAAGATAAAGTAAAGTTTGAACTAATCCCGGATCTCCAGTTTCTATTATAAAAAAGTGCTCCGCCAACCTGTTTTTTCTTTTTATTATTTTCTCTGGAAAAGTCTCTTACAGAAACAGGTGACCTATATTCACTTTGCATTTCATCATTACTTTGTAAAAAACTGATGTGAAAGTTATCAGTTCTAAAGACTTCTCCTGATAATTTTAGATTAATATCATTAAACATATTATCAGAAAAAAAGGATTTAATATTTCGATTTGTTTTTGATGAAATTGATTTTTGATCCATCAAATCATCAAAGGTTCTACGGTATGATGCCTGAAGGGCCAATCGACTTGCAACAGGAATATTAATAGTAGAACTAATAGTTTGGTTGTTCAGATTTATGTCCCCGGAAAATTTATTAAAATTTCCATTTTTGCCAATAATATTTACAATTCCGCCAACACGATTGGAAAATTGTGAATTATATCCGCCTTTCAGCACTTCTATATCCTGAATTATTAAAGGATTGACACCACTTATCCTTTCCGTAAAATTACTAAAACTAAACAAAGGAAAGTTGTCAAATAAAATCAGGGTTTGTCCTCTGTAAGAACCCCAGATACTATAATCTCCAGTTTGTTCTCCGGCAGCCATTATACCCGGCTGAAGACGCAGCATATTATAAAGAGCATTATTGAAATTCCCAGGAATCATTGCTGCCAGACTATGGTTTATCCTGATTGATCCGGTTCTTTCACCAATATGCATATCATAAATCCTAGCATCAGAATAGACCATTACTTCTTTGAAGTTATAAACTGCAGGAGTTAAAACTAAATTATTGAATTTATTGTATGAAATATTGGTATCAAGGTTGAAATACCCTATATGGGTTGCTTCAATGTGTACAACAGAATCTGGATTTTTTAATGTAAAATTACCTTTGGAGTCTGATGTAATTCCATAATTTCCAAACTGAATATTTGATAATGGCAATGGTTCAAGATCACGGGAATCTGAAATTCTTCCTGAAAAAGTATAGTATTTCTTTTTCCGGGATTCTTTTTTAATACTGGAGTTTTTTGGCAAAATTATGAAAACATCACCATTTTTTTTGATAATGAGATTAAATTGGCTCACAAGATCCATAACTGCATCATCAGGATTTGCATAGGTTTTATTTATGGTTATAATACAATCTTTTAAAATTAAATCATTATAAGAAAATTGAATATTATAGGTATCCCGTAATTGTAAAATTACATCAGCAAGAGGCGTATCCTTAACAGAAACAGATACAGATTGTGCAATTACAATTTGTACAAAGAGTAAGACTATAAAGTATACTTTTGATATATTTTTAAATATTTGTTTTGCCACGATTTATTTATGTGAAACTATGTAATTTTTATTATCAACTTTCCTCAAATTAAAATTAAAGGTTTCACAAATTAATGCCAACGAGTTTTCAGCATCATTATTTTTCTCAAAATATCCGGAATAGGCCATCTTTTCAATTTGTCCAATTTCTGCGTTTATATGAACGTTATATTGTCGTCCTATTTCTTCAAATACTTTATCCAAACTTTCTGACTGAAAATTAAATTTATTATCTTTCCAGCTGATGATACTTTCGGATAAAGCATTTTGGACATTACCCTTTTTATTTGCATTATCAATGATTACCAATTCCCCGGGTTTTATCAGAAAATCCACATCAGTTTGAGTACTGGATACTTTTACTTTGCCGGTTTTGCAGAACACCTTATAGTTATCCTTGCGGGCAAAGATATTAAAACTTGTTCCCAGAACCTCAGTGATTCCATTATCTGATACAACATTAAACTTATCACCCTTTTCTACCTGGAAAAAAGCCTCTCCTTCAAGAGCAACTTTCCGGTCTAATATCCATATAAATGGTTTATAGCGGATTGATGTTTCAGCATTCAGATCCACCTTTGAATTATCAGGTAAAATATGAGCAAGATGTATCCCTTTTGGAGCTGTTATTGTCCTAGTATATAAACCTGAAAATGAAATAATTCCAATAAGAAGTATGGCAACTAAACCAAAAGCAAATCTAAAATTAATTTGCATTAATGGAACATTCATGCTATTAGATTTTGTATGATCAACAATATCCACGGATATTTTATTCCACATCTCATCTTTTGATTCTTTGTAGGGTATTTCAAAATGCTCAACAAGTGAGTTCAGTTTTTCAATTGTATCAATATTTTTTATTTGGTCCTTCATTATATTTTCATTGCTTGTTTGATATTCAAAATTGCTTTACTCATTCTTTTTTCAACAGATTTTATGCTTATTTTCAATCTTCCGGCTATCTCTGAATATTTTAGATTCTCATTCCTGCTCATTAAGAAAACTACCCGTTGTTTTTCCGTCAATGTTAAAAGTGCTCTTTCATAATTCTCTTTCAACTCTACCAAACCATTATCCTGAAAACCAGGTGAAAATTGAAATTTCATTTCGCTCAAATATTCTGCTTCTTTTTTCTGTCGCCTTTTATGATCTATAAACTGGTTTCTGGCAATCTTATAAAGGAGCGATTTGATTTTCTTTTCATCATAATTCAACTGCTTTTTCCATAATTTCAAAAATGTGTCCTGGGCAATATCCGTTGATAATTCCATATTTCCACATAAATAAAAGATGTAATTTCTTATAGCATCAAAGAGCAAGTCATATATTTTTTTAAAATCGCTTCTTGTCAATTTTTACCTTTGAATAAAAACAACCAGTTCCCCTTTTTAGAGAACCGGCTTTATAGTATTAATTAGCCTTTATTTCCTTTTCCACGGCCACCATTATTTTTTCTATCACCATGAAGCCTTTTCATCAATTCATCCATCTCTTCCTGACTATTGATTGTCAGTGTAGTCCCATCTTCCAGAACAATATCTACTGGAAATTGCAATGCAGGTTTCTCTTTGGATTCAGGATTTTCTTTATACCATTCTCTTACTACCATCATGCCATCTTTATCTTCAACAGTGATAGTTGAGCCATCTGGCATTACAAAGTTGATAGGATAGACAAATTCAAATCCTTTTCCTTTGCCATCATCATCTTTTCTATCACCATGAAATTTTCTCATCAATGCATCCATCTCTTCCTGACTATTGATTGTCAGTGTAGTCCCATCTTCCATAACAATATTTACTGGAAATTGCAATGCAGGTTTCTCTTTTGATCCAGGATTTTCTTTATACCATTCTCTTACTGCCATCATGCCTTCTTTATCTTCAACAGTGATAGTTGAACCATCTGGCATCACAAAGGTAATGGGATAAACAAATTCAAATCCTTTTCCTTTACCAACATCATCTTTTCTATCCTTATCTTTTCTTCCATCCAGATTGATCTCATATACTTTATCACCGCGGGTAATTGTTGCAATATTATCACATTCTCCATCACCATAATCAATGGTACAGATCAATTCTTCATCCTTGTACATTTCAACAATACCGGAAACAATATAATCACATCCGTCTATCTTCTCGAGTGGTTCAACAATGACTTCTACAAAATCTTCACGATCATGGTCTTTTTTATCTTCACCTCTTTTTCGTCCACCTTTATTGTATCTTTTCTTATCAAGATCTATCTCAAAAACTTTATCACCACGAGTTACAATCGCGATATTATCACATTCACCATCACCAAAATCAATAGAGTATATTAGTTCTCCATTTTTATAAATTTCAATCAGACCGGCAATTATATAATCACAATCATCGCTTTTTACAATTGGTTCTACTACAATTTTTTCATATTTATCATCATCAGTCTTATCTAAATTTATCTCAGTGACATCATCATACTGAATTTTTGTAGCATAATTATCATTTTCACCAATACCAAAATCAACAATAGCAAACTTTTGTCCATCCAGATAATATTCGATAACTCCTTCAACTACATGATGTGAGTCGTCATTGCGTCTAAGTTCGTTTACCACTTCTTTATTTAGTTGACCTGACTGTGTTATTACAATATCTGCTTCAACAATATCTACAGTAGTATAATCAAAAGATGCGTCTGAATTGTCTTTTGTATTTGTAACAGAATTTTCACAGGCACAAAAAACCAATATCAATGCAATCATACATCCAATTAGTAATGCGAATTTTTTCTTCATTTAAACAACTCCTTATTTCATTTTTTTTTCATTTCGTATATATAACGTTTGAAAAATAACTTACCCTACCTTTTATGAAAATATAAATGAACTACCCCGAGGCAGAGCCTACGAGGTATCAAAACAACTCTAGTTGACCATTATATACTTTTTGGTATTTTGATTCTTTGCCTTGATTTTCAACATAACGTCGTATTACTTCTT
>Ga0070729_10002816_pt1 | contig 21473 bp, 17 predicted proteins | sample tdDd472_FD_66725 | JGI IMG/M metagenome (GOLD analysis project Ga0070729, IMG submission 66725) | Marine sediment microbial communities from the Atlantic coast under amendment with organic carbon and nitrate - tdDd47.2 | ecosystem: Environmental > Aquatic > Marine > Coastal > Sediment | place... | reverse complement strand
GAGCGCAAAAAGCCACCTCCTTCACAAGGAGGATCAAGAGAATATCAATCTTACACTGTACTAAAAACGCCCCATCGGGGCAAAATATCGGTAACAGCATGTACAAGACAAAACAACCGAGCTGTAGGTGCGCGACCTGTTTTTGCCAGCTTATCGTCATGCTCGCGAAAGCGGGCATCTCGTTTTTTGCTTTGCCGGGTTGTGTCGGAGATTCCTGCTCAAGGCAGGAATGACATGCTAGTTTCGTGATTTCTTCCTCCCCTCCATTTACCAAAGGGAGGGGTTGGGGGTGGGTTCTTCACGGAATGATAACGTGTAAGCCCTGTCATGCTCGCGAAAGCGGGCATCTCGTTTTTTTGTTTTGCAGGGTTGTGTCGGAGATTCCGCATCTCAGTGCGGAATGACAAGTTAAGTTGTGCCGTAATGCTTTTCTTGGGTGACAAGCACTTTTGTATATGGGGGTTCGAGGGTTCGACAGGCGATGTACTGAGTTTGCCGAAGTGCTCACCCACCACAATTTTCCCCCTTCGATAGTGGGAAATTCCGGCTTGCCGGAATGGGGGTTGACCAAAACTCTGAAATGCGTGTGCTTAGGTCATCCTCCGTCTTTTTGCAAAGAGCGCAAAAAGCCACCTCCTTCACAAGGAGGATCAAGAGAATATCAATCTTACACTGTACTATAACCGCCCCATCGGGGCGAAATATCGGTAACAGCATGCTACAAGAGAGTAATACCGCCCTGTGGGGCGCGACCTGTTCTTGCTGGTTTGTTTGTCATGCTCGCGAAAGCGGGCATCTCGTTTTTTTGTTTTGCAGGGTTGTGTCGGGGATTCCCGCTTCCGCAGGAATGACAAGTTAAGTTGTGTCGTTATGTTTTTTCTTTAGGTGGCATGAACTTTAGGACATAGGGTGTTCGGTGTCTTCGAGCGCCTCAGACACCTCCCCTATCACTAAGTTTGAGGGCTGTTTTAAAATAACAAGGGCGGGGTTTTCCCCGCCCTAACTAAGTACTTCGCACTAAGAACTTCGCACTTTTATTTCACCAACATCATTTTCCCGGTGTAATATTTTGAACCCACGCTAATTTTATACAAGTATATTCCGGATGTGAGTGTTCTTGCATCAAAATAAAAACTATGTTCTCCCTCCTGGAGAGCCCCCTCAAATCGGGTTTCAATTTTCCTGCCGAGAATATCAAATATTTCAAGTGTCACATTTTCAGTTTTATCAAGATAAAACTTAATATTTGTACCGGGATTAAAAGGATTGGGGTAATTATTGTGTAAAATAAATCTGTCTGGTGTAATGTTATCTGCATATTGTGTTTCTTCAACTGAGGTTATTACTGCATCCGGCGAAAGTTTCCTGTTAATCATCAACATCATGGCATCCGCGGCAATATATTTACCTTCCTCTAATAATGAATTATCCAGCCGCGCAACACGTTTTTCACCTTTCTCCAGTTCAATAGTTCCCAACTTCGTCCAACCGCTGTTTTTTACTTTCGTTTGATCAAACAGAATACTCATGCTGTCGCTTTTACTCCAAAGCGTAATGCGGGCATTTTTAGTTAGGGTAGTTGCAGGTGTATTATTTACGTAAACATCATAAAACGCATCAGCTTTCACAATAAAATTATATTCAATATCAGCCGGTGTCGCATTATCATTCATCCATAAAAGACTTCCATCATAACCGGGTCCGGTTACAACTTCCCAATCACCAGTCACGTTTGCATTATCGCCTTGTTCATCCGTGATATCGGCTTTTGGTCTTCGCACATGACCTCTTCCCGGTATAATTGCGGGTTCCTTATAATAAGTTGCTAAAAGCGTGTCCCCAAGTTGATTATTGTTTTTTCTTAACCCTTCGTAAAAAAAGAACGCCTCGCCATAAACTCCCCTCTCCCTGTTGGCTTTTATTGCCTTCTTAAGATAATCCGGGGTCATCACGTATGCATTAGAGCCTGTGCCGATATTCATCAATATTGCAGAAAAGAACATATCCCGTTTAGAAACCGGAACATAGTTTAAAGCCAAATTAAGCTCCTGCAAATACTCGCTGAATGTGTAACGATATAATTGCGGGATAACATGATCCACTATTCCCGAATCAACCCAGGTTTTTGAATCCTGAAGATATTCGTTATATGCCCAAGGGTATAAACTGGGTGATGAAGAAACAAATAAATGAGGATCATAATTTTTAACAATAGATTTGATTTCGTTATACCAGTCATTCATTTTGTCTGCACGCCAGCGCTTCCAACCCTCATCATTATAATTCAGCGGGGGTTCTGCGCCATTGTGTTCACTTTTGTACAAGCTTACTGTAACAGAATCATATCCTCCCTCGACCGGAAGTGCCGGGATCCTATCTGAAAACTCCACGCCGTCAACGTCATACTTAGTAATAACTTCGTACGCAAGTGAATTTATAAAATCTTGAACTTCCGGATTAATTGCAGACATCCAGTCGAAGCCATTTTTCGTGCAAATATTTCCTTCCGGTGTCCGCAAAGCCCACTCGGGATACTTTGCAAGTATATGCCCGCCAAACGGGGCGGTACCACCCGAGTACCATGCGGCAAAACCATACTCAAACCAAGGGAGCACTTCAATTCCGTTACGGTGTGCTTCAATAATCAAACGTTCCAACGGATCACGCCCCGTGAATTTTGGACTTACAGACCTGCCAAACAGGCTATCCATAATGTTACTTTGATATTGTGTCCATCCTCCGTTGAGAACAACCGGTAAAACAACATTAACATTTATCGATGCCAGGTAATCCATGGCGGCTGCAATATTATTATCGTTAAAAAGAACCGGGCTATCAACATCGGTAATTTTAACAGCCCTGAATTCTTCAACTTGTTGGGCAACCATGCTTGTTGTAAAAAATAAAATGAGTAGCAATATTTTCTGCATAAAATACCATTTCTAAAAATTATCGTATGATAAAAGTTTGATATTTTTATCCGGAATAACAACTACCGATAAGGGTAGTAATAAGTATAGTAATGTTTACTCTCCGGTGTGGAAAATTTGGTCTGAATATAAAGAAGAAATTAAAACGGGGCTGATAATCTTCTCATGATGAATTGAAAGCGCCATTGAAGGCGCTTCGCGATCCTCAATCTTTAATTTTATTTATGTGTTCATACTCATTTAACTACCACTCGTAAATATCACCATTACCGAGCAACTCATCCATCCGTCTTTGTATAATGGTTGATTTATTTTTACTCCTCAACTCTAGTGAGTTTTTCAGCTCTTTCAGTTCTTTTGTTAAATCTTCAACTTCCTGTTTTTTTAATTCTTCTCTTCTGGTAAATAGGTCATCAAGCAGATTTTTAAGCTCGGTTTTAATTCGGGATTTATCCGCATCTTCAGCCTTTTTGTACTCAAGCGCTAGTTTTTCACTTTTTAGCTCCAACTCAATTATATCATCATTCATCTTTGAGAGATACATCTTGAATGGGTCATTACCGGGGAACCGCTTTGAGTTAAAATAAGTTCTGCGCAACAATTCCTGATATTTATTGTTATCAAGTTTCTTTATCTGTTCGAGAGGTGCTTTTAACTTGTCACTTAAATCTTTATCATATGATTTCCAGATAACGGGCAAATTATCAGGAAAGGGGACTCTTTTATCCACCTCAATATTAAGTTCCGTTTCTTTCCCGGCAACAACATTAATATCGTGATAGGTGACATTCTTATATCCGGGTGCATTTACCTCAACCGTATAACTACCCGGTTTAATCTTGCTAATAATATATTTGCCATTAGGGTCGGAAGCCGCTCCTTTGCTCAAACTTTCAATTACGATGTTCGCTGCGGCTACAGGTTCAAACGTGGAAGCCTCGGTAATTTTACCTTTAATACTCCCGGTTTCCTGGGCAAAAAGATTTATTCCTGCGAAAAACAAAAGCAAAAATATTAAGTTCTTCATAATTACTCCATTAAACTATTTATAATATTATCGTTGATATAAATTATTCCGTTTTCATTCGAAAATTTTAGTCTTTCATCAATCTCCATTATTTTTTCATTCCAATCAGGTGAAGCAAAACTGCTTTCAAGATTTTTTACAAGCATGATTTTATTATCCAGCTCCTCAATTTGTTCATTCAAATCAGTCCCTTCCCAATCAAGATATTTTTCCTCACTCAATCTGGTTTTGTGTGATTGATTAAAAAATATCAGGCTCAATCCGGCGGTAAAAAAAATCAGTAATATCACTAATTTGAACATCGGGGTTAATCTATTCACCAAAAAAAGCGCTTTAAAATTATCCGTAAAATCCACGAACCCGGTTTTATTTGTTGTTTTGCCTAACACTGAGTCCAAAGTTTTTCCTGATGGGATAACCTCTGGTAATTCCTCGAGAAAATTAAAAGTGGCGATTGTTTCGTCTTTAATTTTTTGTAACTCAGCATCTGTTGAAATTGCATCTTCCCAGAATTTTTTCTCTTCCCGGCTCATCTCACCGGATAAGAAGAGCAAAACTTTTGTTTCAAAATCTTTATGTATTGGGTTATGCTGCATTGTTTTCCTCCAGTTCTTTCCTGATTTTTTTAAGTGCATAGTTTATATGGGAAAGCACTGTGTTAAGTGGTTCATTCATTATCTCTGCGATTTCTTTATACTTTAATCCACCGTTTATTCTTAGTACCAGCGCACGTTTCTGTTTTAATGGTAATTTTTTTACAATCTCTTCAATCTGTTTTCCCGTTTCCGTGCCAATCAAATTTTCATCCGGTAAATTCTGCATGCTCCCTGAAAAAGTTTCCTCAATAAAATTATTATCCGGTTTTATTTTTCTGTAATAGTCTACTATTACATTATGAGCAATACTGAATAACCAGCTATTTATTTTAAACATATCAGGATTTTTCGGGAAAAATTTCCACGCTTTCAGCAAAGTTTCCTGGAAAAGATCATCGGCATTTTCCCTGTTACCACTCATGCGGAACAAATATCCATACAACTTATTTTTGCTTGTGTTTATTAGTTGTTCAAATAATTCTTTTTTTTGCCGATTCAATATTTTTTACCAGTTTTTTTTATTTATTATGTATACGTTTGAGAAGAGAATTTATTGTAAAAAGAAATTTAGATTTGAATTTTTATTAAAATATATTAAAATTAAAACTATCAAATCTTTGGCTGTAGTAAAATTTTCTACGAAATGCTTCCAACGGGATAAATGACTGACACCTTTAAAGATTCAGGAATAAGTGACAACAGTAGCAGTAAAGTAAGCAAGATAAATCTGTTGGAAAATGAAATTGTAAAGTTACGCGAAGAAAAAAACGACCTGCTATCCTCTAACCAATTTTATAAAAGTATCTTTAATCTTTCACCCGAGGCAATTGTTATACTCGATAAAAAAGGTAAAATTATTGATACAAACGATAGGGTAAAAGATTGGCTGGGATATGATCGTGATGATGTTATCGGGCATTATATGCTTTCAATGGAATTTATCCCTACAGCAAGCAAAGCTAAAATCATTAAAAACTTCACCCAGAGAATACTTGGCAAACCTGTGCCTCCATATCTGATTGATTTTGAAACTATTGATGGTGAGATAATTACAGGCAAGGTTCGCGCCGAGACAATCCACGATAATTCCGGACGTGTGAAAGGGGCTATCGTGATGATTGAAAATTTAACTCAAATTCTCAAAGGTGAACATGCCCGACAGGAAGTTGAGCTTAAGTTCGAAAAGCTTACCAAACTCGCTGCTTCCGCAATTTTTATTGTGCAAGATAAAAAGTTTATTTACATCAACCCCGCCGGAGAAGAAATTTTAGGTTATAACTCCAATCTCCTAAAAAGTAAAAGTCTGTTTAGTATTATTCACCCCGAATACAAGGGGGTTGCAAACCAAATCGCGATTGAACTTTTCAGGCAGAAAAAAACACTGCACAATTTAGAAATGTGCCTCATCACAAATTCTGGTGAGAAAAAATTTGTAATATTTTCGGCTACCCCGATAGAATATAGCGAAAAACCGGCTATTCTTGGAACTGCTTTTGATATTTCCCAACAAAAGTTTAATGATGAAAAATTTAAAAATTATGCTGAAGAACTGAAAATATTAAATGCTAACAAAGATAAATTTTTCTCGATTATTGCACATGACCTTAAAAGCCCTTTTTCTGCATTATTAGGATATTCCGATTTTCTTGTGGAAGATTTTGACGAACTATCGGAAGATGAAATTAGAGAATACTCATTAAACATAAACACTGTTGCAAAAAATGTTTATGAACTCCTTGAAAACCTCCTTGAATGGTCTAGAATACAGACAGGAAGAAGAAAATTTATCCCGGAAAATTTTCAACTTGCCGGTGCAGTTGAAAAAGTTGTTGAACTTTTTAAGGATGCAGCTCAAAATAAAAAATTATTACTCACTGCTGATATTCATCATGATATTTCGATATTTGCCGATTATAATATGATTTTTACCGTCCTGCGGAATCTTGTTTCCAATGCAATTAAATTTACCCGTGAAGGAGGGAAAATTGAAATAACTTCGGGTGTTAACAAAGAATTTATTTCTGTAACAGTCGCTGATAACGGCGTTGGAATTAGAAAAGCAGATTTAAATAAAATATTTAATATTACTACTTCATACTCAACAACAGGAACGGCCCAGGAATCAGGTACAGGATTAGGACTAATACTCTGTAAAGAGTTGATTGAAAAAAATGGTGGTACGATCTTCCTGGAAAGTAATGAAGGAAAAGGATCAAGCTTCACGTTTAAAATTCCCGTTCATCAGGAAACTTGAATAATCTTATTCCGGCAAATTGCTATGATTTAAGTAGAACTGTGATAATAAACAAAACAATTAATCTAAGTATCTTTTTTAACATACATCCTCCCGAACTAACGGAAACCCTCGTATTACTCATGTGAATACATTAACAATTAAACGAATTTAAATGTTTTAAGCAAGAAATAATAGTTTCTCAACTTTTATTTTGATTAAAAAACTTTTTATGTAACAGATACTTTTAATCAATATATTTGCCCGATAAATAAATAAAATTCAAGACCGGGTGACATGCAAAAAACATCAGTAATTCTACTCTCTTTATTATTAAGTATTAACATCTTTTCCCAAGATTTAAGTTCAGAGATTAAAAAACTTCTAAAACAGTTTCCATCAACTTCCGATTATTCTATTTTTATATACGATGCCACGGAAGAAGATACAATATACGCGCATCATGTAACTCAACCCATGATACCCGCTTCCAATACCAAACTATTCACTACCGCCGCCGCCTTTAATTATCTGGGTGAAGAGGCAGCTATTACGACCCGTATTATAACTGATGCGTTTTTTATTGATAATGGCACTATTGATGGTAATATTTTCATCAAGGGATTTGGTGACCCAACCTTTTCGTACTCTCAACTTGAAAAGATGGTTAAAGCCCTTGCTGATAGCGGGTTAAAAATTGTAACCGGGGATATTATCGGCGACGATTCTTTTTTCGATAACATTTATACCCGCGACGACTGGATTCTCGATGAGAAGGCAAATGTCAACCTTCCTCCGGTTTCTGCCCTGGTGATTGACAGGAATGAACTAAATGTTAAAGTTTCGGCGAAAGGTAAAACCGGTACACCGCTTGCAGTGGAAGTCAGGAATGATTTTGGGTTTACAGAAATTATAAACTCCGCAAAAGTTACTTCATCACGTAAAGCGCCAAGATTTAATCTTACAATTGACGATGAGAAAATCAAACTTGAAGTAACTGGCGGGTTGAAAAAAAGAAATTACCCCCTCTATTATTCTGTTTATGTCGATAACCCTCCTCTTTTTGCTGCTGTATTACTAAAAAAAACGCTCCAAAAATATGGTATCGTAGTTAACGGTAGAGCAGCGACAGGTCTTTCACCAATACCCGCAACCGAATTAGCCTCCAATAGCATTTCTCTTGTTGACTTGATAAAAATAATTAATAAAAACAGTGATAATTTTAAGGCGGAGTGTTTGTTTAAGCTTGTTGGAGCCGATTATTCAGATAAACAGGGGAATTCTTTTTATGCTACTCAGGCGGTTTTAACCATGATCGATGAGATGGGCATATACGAGGCTGGAACTGAAGTTGTTGATGGTTCCGGTATATCACGTTTTAATTTCGTGACTACTGCAGCGGTAGTTGACCTCCTAAAACATATCTACTTCAATGAATCACTTTTTGAGGTTTTTAAAAGTACACTCTCTGTTTCCGGAAAGGATGGTACGCTCGAAAAACGATTAAACCATGGCGGGTTACGGGGCAATTTTTTTGGAAAAACAGGAACATTAAGGGGCGTAACAGCTCTATCCGGTTTTTTGCAAACATCCTCCGGGAAAGACTTAATCGTTAGTATTATTATCAAGTATGATAAAAAGGGTGGGCGGTTTTACAAAAATATCGAAGATAGTATTGTTGAACTGGTGTATAAATTATAAAAAAAAAGTCCGCCAAATATTAGCGGACTTCAGTAAAAATATAAATCTTAAAATTACTTAGTGGTATTATCGTTAGTAGAAGCTGCACCATCAGAATTTGATTCATTAAATTCCGGTGGAAGATTAACTTCTGATGGAGGAGCTGATTGTTGCGAACTTTGGATAATGCTTTGTCTCTGTTCCACTGTGCTTTTCCCCGGGAGGAAAAATACATTTATAACAATAGCTGCAACCATGATACCACCGCCAAGCCACCAGGTGATTTTTGAAAGAAAATCAGCTGTTCTTCTCGTGCCAAATGCCTGACCAAAACCGCCTGTACCGCCGCCGCCGCCGATTGAACCAGCAAGACCACCACCTTTAGCAGACTGCATCAATACAATCAAAATCAAAAGAATTGCAGCAAGCATTGCCAATATTACTAATATGTTATACATTCCTAACTCCAAAATGCAAAAAATCTAAAAATTTGATATCATTTTTATACGAAACATTAAATTAATATATTATTCCAACTATTACAAGTTTAAATGCAAGAGGAATTTTTAGAAAATTTCCGGCAATATTTTATGTTCCATACCAGTTAATTTTTAGGATTGGTTGCAAAAACAGTCAATTCTGTAATAAAACCTCTGTCATTCATTTCAAGTGCTGAGACAATAGTATGGGCTATATCTTCCGAAAGCAGTTTTGATGGATTGTAGCTTTCCCTGATTTTACCACCAAAATTTGTCTGCACCTCACTCGGGTTAATTAAAATAACTCTAACATTGTGCGGTCTTAATTCTGCACGCCAGCACTCTGTCATTCCCTTGAGCGCAAATTTGGACGCAACATAAGCCGTTCCACCGGCAAATCCTTTCGTTCCGGCTGTTGACGATATGTTAATAATCGCACCGGAGTTCTGTCTAATAAAAATCTTTGATGCCTCCCTGGCCATAAGCATTGCACCTTTTACATTGGTTGCAAGTACATTCTCAAGCATCTCGGCTGTTTGATCCTGTAATAATGAAAATTTCCCAAAACCTGCATTATTAACTAGTACATCCAATTGATCATATTTTTCACTTATATAAGAGAACAAGCTCAATACGGCATCTTCGTCGGAAACATCGCAAACCCGGGCATCAAAACCATATTTTTTTTCAACGGCTTCCAGTTTTGATTTATCCCGGCCGGTGATAATTAGTTTTGCCCCTTTTTTCTGTAATTGAATGGCTGTTTCAAGACCAATTCCGGCTGAACCACCGGTAACCAAAATGATTTTATCCTTTATTTCCATAATATTTCTCCTTGCTTTTTTAATTCTAACAATAATTTAATACCCTTTGTTCATTTTATTTCCAACCTTTTTGTTACACTAATTTTTAACATCATTAATTTCAAATTAAACGGGAACTTACTTTTATACGCTATTTTTAATATGTTTGTAAATTAAAAACGAAGATTAAGGCATGAAAAAAACACTTATTGTATTTTTATTACTCCTCTTGACTGGTTCACTTAGCGCAAAGGGAAAAGATATTGGTATCGGATTGTTATTTGGTAACCCTACTTCACTGGTAGTTAAATACAAAATTGAAGATTATCATTATATCAATATGGGGATTGGGTTTGAGCCTTTTTCAAATACTGGTCTGGTATTACATGCAGATTACCTGCACCAGGATATAGAACTGTTTCCCAATGTCGAGTATTTTAATTTTTATTACGGGTTTGGGGTAAGGTTTTCCGATGAAACCAATGGGTTAGGTGTTGGAGCAAGGGGCGTTTTTGGCACTTATCTAAAACATGTTACTCTTCCGCTTGAAATTTACATGGAGGCCGCCCCCGTATTCAGACTTTTCCCGAATACCGACCTGCAGCTGGACTGGGGCGTGGGGTTTCATTACTTTTTTGATATAAGTAACTTTGGCAGATAGATGCGCTATTAACCGGTTTCAGTTTTATGGCGCCTCATCCCGTATTTTTATCAGGAAACGCTCATCTCAATTTTATTCTTAATCGATTCGATGGTTTCCTTTAGCTGTGTATCCTTTTTCATGTCTTCTTCAACAGAGTTATACGCGTGTATAACCGTTGAGTGATCTCTTCCACCAAAATGCAGACCGATAGTTTTAAGAGAAGACTGGGTTAATTCTTTTGAAAGGTACATTGCGATCTGCCGTGCAAAAACAACCTCCTGTTTCCGATTTTTTTCGCGTACTTTGTTTTCCTGAACACCAAAATAATCGCATACAGATTTAGTGATAAAATCTATGGAAATATTTACTTGCCTGCCGGTTGCGATCTCTTTTACAGTTTTTTTAACCAGCTCAAGGTTTATCTCCTTGGAGCTAAGTGAAGAATTTGCCAGCAACTTGATAAGGCATCCTTCCAGCTCGCGTATATTTGAAGTAATATTGAGGGCCACGTATTCAAGAATTTCTCCCGAAAGTACAATCCCGAAACTTTCGCTCTTGTTTTTAAGAATTGCAATACGAGTTTCAAAATCCGGCGGTTGTATATCCGTTGTTAAACCCCACTGGAAACGGGAAATCAATCTTTCGTTCAAACCCTTTAGGTCTTTCGGGGGTTTATCGGAAGATAAAATTATTTGTTTTCCTGATTGATGCAATGTATTGAAAATATGGAAGAACAAATCCTGGGTTTTCTCCTTGCCTATTAAAAACTGAATATCATCGATAATAAGAACGTCCATGCTCTTATAAAAATTTGAAAAATCATTTACGGTATTACTCTGAATTGCTTCAACAAATTCAACCGTAAAAATATCGGAAGAAAGGTAGATTACTTTCTTCTTGGGGTTATTGGAAAGAATTTTATTCCCAACTGCCTGTATCAAATGAGTTTTACCCAGCCCTACGCCGCCATATATGAACAAAGGGTTAAAAGAAGTTTGTCCCAGATTTTCGCTCACGGCAATTGCAGCAGCACGGGCGAGCTGGTTTCCTTCCCCCTTGATAAAATTCTCGAAAAAATATCGCGGATTAAGGTTCGTATTAAATTCTTCTTCCGGTTCGACTTGTACAACCGGTTTTTCGGGTACTGCAACTTTTATCACCGGAGCAGGTTCGTGGAACAAATCATCTTTATCTTCCAGAATTACGTAAACAAGTTGTGCATCGTCACCAATAATTTCTCTAATCGTTCTATTTATCAGTGAATTATAGTGTTCGTCAATCCATTCAACGAAAAAATTATTAGGCACCTGAATTTTCAAAACAGAATCTTTAAGTTCAATTGGTTTGATCGGTAAAAACCAGGTATTGTAAGTAAGAAATGGTACTTTATCTTTAATTATGCTCAGGCATTCTTTCCAGGCATTTTTAGCATCTTGTATCATCACGGTATCAGCCATTGTTACATTCATTAAAAGTTATCCACATTTAAAAAGTTGTGAAACTCGTTATAAAAAGCGGTGTTAAGTAAATGTTAAGAGTAAAACTAAAAGTTATCCACAAGTTACCAACATCACATAAAGACCGCTAAACGCCTTGTTAACAACAAGTTAGCCTGTGATATTGTAAGTTGCGAACATTTATCTGAAGTTATGCACATTTTAGTCGGTTGTTTGTTTAGGTCGTGAAACGTTTCACAGTAAAAAGTTATCAACAAGTTATCAACATAGATTTTACACCTTCAAGGTGATATGAAAATATAATATTACCCCCTATTCGGCAAATTAAATCTCTCCCTTTTTTGTAAGTTATTACGTGCTAAAGAGATAAAATTTATGATATAAAAAAACAGTTAAATCCGATATAAGGTGTTCTGTTTTTATCCCCCCAAATGCGCTCTTTTACCCGCTCTGTTTTCCCTGAATATCAATTATTAGTACTATTTTGTACTCGTTAGCTTCTTAAATTTAAGAAAGAGATACATATTTGTTGATTTACTAAATTGAGAGTATTATTATGATATGTAGCATTCGTAAATTTGCACGTAATTACTTAAATATTATTAATTAGAATCGGCTGATGCGAATTAAATTTTCTATACTGTTTTTCTTTGTTTTAAGTTTTGTTATCAAGGCTGACCCTCTTACGGATAGCTTGAAAAATTTGCTCGGGAATATTTCCGGTGTTGATGAAATTGATATTCTCAATAAACTTTCCCTCGAACTAATTAGCGCGGATAATTATTCTGAAGGTCTCACATACGCTAATCAGGCTCTTGAGAAAGCAGAAGAGCAGAATTATGACGAGGGTAGAATTGCTGCTTATAATAACCTCACAGCTGCTTATACTTATCTTAATCAACTTGAAAGTGCTCTGGTTAACGGAGAACGTGCTCTCACGATATCGAGACGTAAAGGATTCCGCCAATCAGAAAGTGATGCGTTACGTGGTTTGGGAATAGCCTACAGTTACCTTGGCAAACCTGTTGAAGCAACCGATTATCTTGAAAATAGTATTCGAATAGCCGAGGATATAGGATACAAATTTGGAATTGCATCGGGGTATACAAGTTTGGGAATCGTCTTTACCAACCAGGGAAAAACCGCCGAGGCACTTCGCACTCACAAACTTGGCGGGAAACTTTTTTCGGAACTGGGTTTATCAAACAAAGCAGCTCATAGTTATCTTAACATCGGTTCAATCTATACCAATATTCTTTATGATTTTGAGCATGGCCTTGATTATACCCTGCGGGCACTTTCAATTTTCGAGGCAAGGAAAGATACTTTCAAAACTGGCTACTGCCTTCTCTTGATTGGCATTATTTACGATGAACTTGACGATTTTAATAAATCCCTTGAGTATTTTACTAAATCCCAGGAAATTTTCGAAGCACACAACAACAAGATTCTGGTTGCTATAAATCTTAATAATTTAGGCGAACTTTACAAAAAACGAAAAAAATATAATGAAGCACTGGATTATTATAATAAATCACTGGAAATCAATGCTAGTCTTTCCCGCAAGGTGGGCATTGCCGTTGCGCTTAATAACATAGGCGAGTGCAATTTTAACATAGGGAACCTTAGTTCGGCCGATGAATATTTTCGCCGCTCTCTTACAATTCTTGAATCACTTGGGGATATAGCAAAACAATCTATTGCACGGAATAACCTTGGATTATTAAATCTTAAAAAAGGTGATATAAACAAAGCCATCGACTATTTCAACAAAGCTTTGGAGGATGCAGAAAGCTCACAGTTTAATGAGCAGATAAGGGATATTTATAAAAATCTTGCAGATGCTTACAGGCTAAATGGTAACCCGGATAAAGCTTTCGAGTTTTTCCGGAAATATACCACAGAAAAAGATTCCCTTGTTTCAACTACTCAAAACCGTGAAATTGCTAAACTGCAAATTGTCTTTGAAACCGAGAGGAAAGAAAAAGAAATTGAATTGCTTAAAAAGAATCAGGAAATAAAAGAACTGGAGTTGAGCGGCAAAAATCTGATACTATTTTATACAATCGGGTTAGTTTTGCTTTTAGTTATTACAGCCGGGTTACTTTACAGCAGGAGTGAAGTAAGAAAAAAAACTTCTGCTCTGCTTGAAGAAAGTAATAAACAGATTATTGAACAAAAAAATGAACTTCAAAAAATCAATAATGAATTAAAAGGAATCAATACGCGTCTTACCAGATCAGAAAACAAGCTAAAGGATTCCAACGAGATAAAGGATAAGTTTTTTTCTATTATTTCTCACGATTTAAAAAGTCCGTTCACCTCTCTTCTTGGAATGAGTGACATTCTTGTTGAAGATATTGAAGAGATGACACCAGCCGAAATCAAAAAATATGCGGGCGAACTTAATAGTGTTGCGACTAATCTTTACTACCTTTTGGAAAATCTTCTGGAATGGTCAATCTCTCAACGTGAAGGTTTTAAGGCAATAAAATCGAAAATAGAGGTAGCTAAAATTATAAAAAGCAACATTCCCCTCTTTGAAAAAAGTATTCTTAAAAAAGAATTAGCCGTGGAGCTAAACCTTAGCCAAAATCTTTATATTAACGCCGATAAAAACATGTTCGATTCTGTTGTAAGGAATCTGCTCAATAATGCCATTAAGTTTTCTAAGCGCGGCGGAAAAATCTCAATTAATGCACTTAAAGAAACTGATAATATAAAAATTACCTTTACCGATGATGGTGTTGGTATCGACCCCAAAAGGCTTTCAAAAATTTTCTCAATTCACCCTGATAACAGTACCCCCGGTACAGAAAATGAAAAAGGCACCGGGCTGGGCCTTCCTCTCAGCAAAGATTTTATCGAGATGAACAATGGAAAATTATCCATATTCAGTAAACCTGAGAAGGGTACAACTGTTGAAATTATTTTTCCCATGCACAAAAAAGGAGAGTAATGTTTCCTATAACTTCCAGTGATGCCGTGATCTCCGGCATTCTTGTTCTAATTTTATCTTTTGTTTTTAATACATCATCAAAAAAAACAGGTTTTTGGAATAAATTCTACAAATTTGTACCCCCGCTTTTACTCTGTTACTTTCTGCCAGGAATTCTTAACTCGCTTGGAATAATTGAAGCAGCAGGTTCAGGTATATATTTTTTTACTTCCAGATACCTCCTTCCGGCAAGTCTTGTATTATTCACATTGAGTATCGATATAAAAGCGATAATGAAACTGGGTCCTAAAGCGGTGATCATGACACTCACTGCCACGGCAGGTGTAATTATCGGTGGACCATTAGCCATTTTGATCGTTTCTACTTTCGCACCGGATGTTGTGGGAGGTGCTGGTCCTGATGCTGTTTGGCGCGGTTTAGCAACAATTGCCGGCAGTTGGATCGGGGGTGGAGCTAACCAGACCGCCATGAAAGAAGTATTTGGTGCCAGTGATAAATTATTTTCTGCAATTGTTGCCGTTGATGTTATTGTCTATTCCATCTGGATGGCTGTTTTGCTTTATGGTGCCGGTATTCACGCGAAAATTGACAAGTGGTTAAAGGCAGATACTTCTTCAATTGACTATCTGAAAGAGCGAATCGACAGAAAAAGGATCGAATCTGAACGTAAACCCGAGACTAAAGATTATTTTAATATACTTGCCGCCGGAATTGGTATTACCGCTATTTCCCACTTCCTCGCGGATTATATTGCACCTTATTTTGCCGAATATTACCCGTGGCTTGCAAAATTCAGCCTTACTTCTCATTTTTTCTGGGTAGTACTACTCGCCACCTCCGGGGGATTTATTCTTTCATTCACGAGAGCAAAAAATTTAGAGGATGTTGGTGCATCAAAATTTGGTACAGTTTTTTTATATCTTCTTATTGCATCAATTGGGATGCAGATGAATATTTTTGCTATTTTTGATAATCCCGGTTTACTCCTAGTCGCGTTTATCTGGATATTGATACACGCGGTTTTATTGATAATTGTTGCCAAGATTATAAAAGCACCCTTGTTTTTCCTTGCTGTAGGTTCACAGGCAAACATTGGCGGTGCTGCCTCGGCTCCGGTTGTGGCCTCGGCATTTCACCCTTCGCTTGCCACGGTGGGCGTTATTCTTGCTGTAATGGGTTATGCAGTGGGTACTTACGGTGCCTGGCTTTGTGGAATTTTAATGCGAATTGTTTCTAACCAATAACATGCTGTTACAATGAAAAAATTGATTGTTTTACTATTTCTTGTTAATTGTACCCTCCTTGCTCAGGATATGAAATTAATTGGAGAAGCTGCTCCAGGCAGACTTGTATTCTGCAAAGCTGATAATGTGCTTTGGGCTTATCTTAATGATAAACAACTCGATACCGGAGATGATGATGTTTTTGTTTTCGGGTTCGACCGGAATGATACGGGTGAATATTTACTGAAAGTAAAATTTAACGACGGCAAAGTTGTCTTAAAGAAATTTGTCCTGCCTGAAAGGGAGTTTAAGGTTCAGAGAATTAAAATGCAGCAGAAATTTGTTACACCACCGCAGGAAGAGGATGAAAGAATCAAACGTGAAAGCAATATTTTACGTGAAGCCAGGAAAACTATAGGCGAAATTAAAGGCCCGCTTTACAATGTTGGTTTTATACGTCCGGTTGAGGGAGGATGGATTTCCGGAGTTTTCGGCAGCCAGAGAATTTTAAACGGTGTTCCTAAAAATGTACACAACGGGATGGATATTGCCGCTGTTGCAGGAACTCCTGTTTATGCGATGACCGATGGCGTGGTAGTTCTCGCCGCCGATGATTTTTATTATTCCGGTAATTTTATTCTTCTTGACCATGGTCAGGGACTTAACAGCATGTATCTTCATTTAAGTAAAAAAGATGTTAAGGCTGGCGATAAAGTTAAAAAAGGGGATAAAATAGGGGAAATAGGGAGCACAGGCAGAGTAACAGGCGATCACCTTCACTGGGGGGTGCAATGGTACAATAAACGGGTTGATCCGGCAGATTTACTGAAGATTAGGCTATAACTTTTTACTTATTGTTCTGGTAAAGATAATATACCCACCCGAAAACAGGTACAAACAATATAACAAACAACCATTTAACTTTTGAGTTGTTTGACATTCCGGGACGCTGAAGCAAGTCGGTAAAACTATATACTAGTATTATTGCCATTGCTAAATATGCGAAATATCGCCCCAGTTCAGCCATTATTTCAATTGAAAACATCTTTTTAAATCCGCCAAATAATATGTATATTAATTTTCGGGTATTACTCTTAATACTTTATAACCCGTTGTAATAATTTTGTTCCTGTTTTACTAAATGTGATTAAAAACAAAAATTTCAGACCCTGATGTTAGAACAAAAAGAATTGGTAGAAATGGGTGTTGGTGAAAAACTTGACCATTTCCTGCTTGTTGTAAAAAAAGAAATTAAGATGGCGCGCAATAATCGCGAATTCCTGAATATTGAACTTCAGGATCGTAGTTCGGTACTTTCTGCTAAAATGTGGGATAATTTTAGTTTTGCGGCAAGCAAATTTGATGAAGGAAGTATTGTAAAAGTGCGTGGTGAAATCGATTCTTACAATGATATTAAACAAATAAAAATTGATGGAATAGTTCCCGATGATAACAACGGGATGGTAACAATTCATGACTTTCTCCCTCGTTCCCAACGTGATCCCGACGTTATGAAATCCGAGCTTCGAGACAGGATTAAAAAAATTACCAATCCGCACCTCAAATCACTAATTACCGAAGTTTTTAAAAAAGATAAAAGCGCTGAATATTTTACTGTTCCGGCGGGCAAATCGTGGCACCACGCTTATGTTCACGGGTTGATTGAACATACACTCGAGATTATTAAAATTTGTGATTTGATGTGCGATATTCACCCCGAGGTTGACCGTGACATGATTATTTCCGGGGCTATCCTGCACGATTTTGGGAAAACTGAAGAACTGGCTGCCGAGAAAGGCTTTGATTATACTGATAAAGGACAATTGCTTGGGCACATCGTGATAGCTGCCATGTTGGTTGAAAATGTGGCATCCGGGATAAAAGATTTCCCGGAGACAACCAAAAACATGCTCATTCACCTAATCCTTAGTCATCAGGGTAAACTTGAATACGCCTCACCCGTCGTGCCCAGAACTCTGGAAGCAATTATTTTATATCATGCGGACGAACTGAGCGCGAAAACCAATGCATACAAAAGCGCCATTCTTTCGAAGGAAAACGGCGACAAATCCTGGACCAAATATCTTCCTCTTGCAGGAACAGCACTTTATCGTGAAGATTTCAGGGAAAATGAAGAAAAATTTCAAGAAACCTTATTTTAACAATCAGTAACGGAGTTCTAAATGCTCAAAAAAACAGTTGCTCTTTTAATGTTTTTCAGTGTTTTAGTTGCCGCCCAGGATGTTAACTCGTTTATAGGCAAAGGCGATAGTTTAGTAGCAAAGTTTGAAAACCAGAAGGCACTTGAGGTTTATCAGGGTGGTCTGGATAAATTTCCTGGTAACTGGGAGCTCTTGTGGCGCATAAGCAGGGCTTACGTTGACCTGGGTGAACACCTCCCCAATACAAACAGCGATGAAGAAAAAGCACAGTTGGAAGTTTATGCAAAAGCATTAAATTTCGCCGAAGAGGCTGTTAAGGCGGGTCCGGACAAATCTGTTACTTACCTTAGACGCGCCGTTGCCAATGGAAGAATTGCCCTGTTTAAAGGTGTGTTTTCTGTTGCTGATGTTGTAAATCAGGTGCGTGATGATTGTGAAAAAGCAATCAAGCTTAACAATGGCGGTAACGAAATCATGGGGATTACCCATTATGTGCTCGCAAGAACCCACGCCAAAATTTCTGAGAAATGGGCTCCGGCAAGATCTGTTTTAGGTCTTGGGTGGGCTGAATATGATATTGCTGTTGAACATTTTGAAAAAGCACTAAAGCTATATCCCGGTTTAATGATGATTCATCTTGATTATGCCAAAACTTTATTACGTGAAGATGAATATGAAAAAGCTTTGAAAGTATTACATTCAGGGGATGCATGTAATATACTTGACGAAGATGATCACGAGCGAAAAGCCGAAATAGCAAGTTTGATTAAAGAAGTTGAAGAAGAATTGAACTAGAGGTTTAACCTTGGATTTCACACGTGATTTTTTAGAACGCCTAACAAAAGCCAAAAAAGTTGTCTTTTTTACCGGTGCAGGGATTTCCGCCGAAAGCGGAATTCCCACGTTCCGGGGTAAAGAAGGGATCTGGAATAAACTTAAACCGGAAGAACTGGCAAGTTTCGACGCTTTTATGAAAAATCCCGATATGGTTTGGGAATGGTATCAATATAGACGCAAAATTGTCAATGAGGCACACCCAAACAAGGGGCATGATGCAATTGTATCAATGGAAAAGTATTTCGAAAGTGTAACTGTTGTTACTCAAAATGTGGATAACCTCCACATTCGTGCAGGAAGTAAGAAGGTTTACGAACTGCATGGGAATATTGTGCGTAACTACTGTGTTGATTGTAAAAATCCGTACTTCGCTACTGATGAATATCTTACTTCCGTGCCTGAATGTAAATTTTGCGGCGGTTTGATTCGTCCCGATGTTGTATGGTTTGGTGAGTTTCTCCCGGAAGATCAGTTTAGCGGTGCTGAGAAAGCCGCTGTTTCATGTGATATTTGTTTCGTGGTAGGCACTTCATCTGTTGTTTATCCCGCTGCTTATATTCCACTTAGTGCTAAACAGAACGGCGCCCTGATAGTTGAGGTTAACATTGAACACACTGAATTATCCCGACAGGCTGATTATACTTTTCTTGGTACTGCCGGTGAAATACTCCCCGCCATCCTTGGAAAAATTAAAGAGCTAAAATAACAGCAACTCATATTTTACCTGGTATTTATTTTAGCTTTATAAAACAATTATCCTGTTCCGAATTTACTTTCCGCGTGAAACCTCCCTGTTTGTTTAATCTTGTTAACATTGTGCGAAATCATTTTTTTTAGATTCAATTCCCGTTTCGGGTAAAAAGAAATCCCCGGTGAATTTATATTTATAATTTGCTATCTTTAATCAGGGCATTTTATCCACCGAAAAGAAAATAATATGAAATTCTGTTTTACTCTTCTATTATTCTTGCACTGTACTCTCCTTTCACAGGTATTTGAAAGCGGTTTTGAATCCTCTGCCATTATGGAAATCAAACGAGGCGGAAGTGATCTCAATAACGATGGCATTCCTGATTTTTTGGATAATTCGTTGTTCGGGAGAAAAATTTATGACCAGAGTGAGGGTGAGTACGCAAAATTATACGATTTCCAAAATAATCACAATATCTACTATCCCGAAAAAATAGTCACCGGTGACCTGAATGGCGATGGTATAGATGACCCCGTGATGTTTTCAATAAATCCCTACCAGACAGGGGAAGAACGTGATTTAATAATAAGCGCGTTCAAAGGGGATGACGGTGAATTATTATTCAGTCACTCAATAAAAGCTTTTCGACATGAGAACTTTTATTTAATTGACGCTTTATGCACTGATATTAAAGGGAATGGGAAAGATGAAATTGCCCTGCTAATTTATAGAAAAGTTGAAGGAGGCTTCACACAAAATAAAATCCCACTCCTCTATATTTTAGATCAATCCGGAAATGAACTTTTCAAAAGGGAAATTTTTAATGATGCACGGTTTGAATCAACCGGTTCTTTTAAATTTGCAGCAATAGACTATAATGGCGACCAGTATGATGACCTGTTAGTTCTTGGCAGTTATTTGGTTGGTCCTGAGCCTCAATACAAAAACAAAGTTGTTTTATATGACGGAAAAACAGACTTTATTTCAGAGAAAACTCCGGCAAGTTTGGAAAGCAGAAAAACAAGTGAGCTTAAATTTATTTCCGGTACATTTGGAAGTAATTCCCGTGATAACGCAATATTCATCTATTCGGATGAGTTTACATCTGATGGTGAGTTGATTTACAAGATATTGCGTAAAGATTTTCTAACCGGCGAAGAAATTGTAAAACCGGTTGGCGATATTCTTCCGCCAAATACAACATCTTTCCCAACGCTGATTAACAAAGCGCATTTACTCGATAAAGTTGGGGAGGATTTGATAATTTCGTTTCGCACGGGTCTGGATTTTGATAATGATGGTACTCGTGATCAATATACACTTGCTGCAATTGAAACTGAACACCTGACCCCTATATTTTCTAATACCAACAATCTTGAATTTTCCGGCTACTCCACAAATATTTTACCTGCAGATTTTAACAATGATGGGCTTGACGAGGTTTGCCACATTTACCGTGCGTTTAATGATATCAGCCACGATAATATCCCCGATGGTGCGATAATAGAATTGCTTGATAAAACCGGCTCGGCTTCCTTGGAAACAAACAATATTAAAATAGGACTTGATGATATTTCACTTTCTGATGGCATTTATGGTGTTACAAGTGGGTTTTTCAATGATAATAAATTTCGTGATCTTGGAATACTCTTGCGCTGGGGAGAAGATACAGATGGTGATGGTTTGAAAGATGGCTCCCTCTTTTGCCTGTTCGAACCTGAATCTGAAACTTTAATTTTTTCAAAAACTTCAC